>Ga0209394_1000283_pt1 | contig 44860 bp, 46 predicted proteins | sample JNZ201metaG_FD_184122 | JGI IMG/M metagenome (GOLD analysis project Ga0209394, IMG submission 184122) | Hot spring microbial communities from Jinze hot spring, China to study Microbial Dark Matter (Phase II) - JNZ 20120812A (SPAdes) (version 3) ...
CACTAAGTTTTCTACTACAAAAGTAGAGTCCTCGATGTATTTAGTTCTCAACGGGCAGCATATACTTTCTCCAGCATGCTCTATTTCTAGAAGCGAGCTCCAGAGTTCAGCTGTAATTACTCTAGAGTCTGCTAGAGCTAAGTAGTATGCCAGTCTATCCACTCTAGACTCAGCTAAGGATTTATTCAAGTATAGTAAGGCCTCGTAAACTCTGTTTAAGACAGCAACATATACATCTAGGTTCTGTAAGCATATCGTACCTGGTTTAGTTAGCTCACCGCGAACCTTTTGAAGAACGTTGTTTACCCCCTTCTCGATGCTGTCTCTCACAGTGCCTAGGTCTTCCGCATTCTGGAATCCTCTCAGTAAGTATAGCCTCCACAAAGAGTACGTTAGTGCCTGAAAGTACGTAGACGCTGCTGAGTAGAGATAACCTTGCCTGTAAAGATCTTCAGCTTGAGATATTAGTAGGGAAGCCTTACTCTCTAAGTCATTTACTAAAGACTCGACGTAAGCTCTGAGAGATCTCGATAAAGAACTTAGCACGTTCTCCTTAATTGAATCTCCGATAACTTTGGATTCATTTACTCTATTTAGTAAGACCCTGGACCAACTCTTAACTTGATGCTCTACTGCTAGTGTAGTGTAAGCTGAAGTTAGACTCCTGTCTATAGACTTCGGTGGGTTATATGCCCCATTAGTAAATATGTATAAAGCGTCATGTATCGTCGCTACTGGAATAACTTCAACCCCCAGTTTTCTTCCGTAATCAACTAGATCTATTGTAACTGTTTTAGTAGCGTAGATGGTTATAGGACCTATTGTTTGTGGAACAACAACTGTCTCAGTGTACTCAGTTTGGCCGTAGGGAACAAGAAAGAACTTAGCACCTAATCGAGCAGCCGCTTCTAGTTTTGCTCTAAGACCTCCAACAGGTCCTATAGTGCCGTCAGGAAATATCATGCCAGTTAGTACCACATCACTACGAAGAACTAGACCGAGAAGTGCGGCTGAGAAAGCTGCGGCTGTAGCAGCACTAGCACTAGGGCCACCAACTATCGGAGAATCCGCCCTGATTGAAGCTAGAAAATCGCATGAAGAGAATTTCACTCCAGCGACCCTACTTGCTACTATGGCCGCTATCCTAGTAGATGCCTGAAGATCTATTTGACTTAGCGGTAAAGTCTCTACATACACCCTACCACTTCCAGGACAGACGACTCTCACACTGAGCTTAGCTGAAGCCCCAGTATATGTTCCATTAGATAATGATGCTACAGCGACTATGGTCAGCTCCCGAATTTCATCGATATGTTCAGTGTAGACACTTGCGTAGGTAACTAAGTAGAGGTTTAGCACCAACAACCCCAAGACCACCAAAACTGCCGGTCTCGGCCCTATCATTGGCACACCGTATTTAGTAGAAGCATAGCGAGGTATTAAAGACCTTTATGAAACGAGTGAGACTTTAGCGAAACTGGAAACAACACTAGGCTCTAGCTGAACCTACGTCCTTTGGGTTTGAAGACCTTTGTAACTCTCAGAAATATCAAAGTCTTTCTGACTAGGGGCGGTTTCTTGCGTATGAGAGAGCATTAACTAGAAAATGTATATTGGAGTGAGGAGAAAGGATTTGAGTGTCTTTAGCGGGTTTTAATGAACAACTATTGCTGTGTTTTGAATTCTATACGAGAGAGCTTAATTAATGTTCTTCAAATACGTATCTGGGATAGCTGTTTGAAGGTCTGTTTAGGCACTAGAAATCCCAGCAAGATCTCTGGAGTTGTAAAAGCGTTCAGTGCTATATTTAAAGATGTCGATGTAGAATCCATTAAAACGTCCACACACATACCTCCTCAACCTATGGGTTTAAGTATAATTATTGAAGGCGCTAGGCGTAGGGCTACTGAAGCTTTAAGGGAAGTAAGGGAATGCGATTTAGGCGTCGGTGTTGAGGCGGGACTTTATCTCCTAGAGGACAGGGTTTTCGACGTTCAAGTAGTTTATGTAGTTACATCAGATGGTTCTGAGTCCTTTGGTTTATCACCATCGTTCATGATACCTAACTCTTTTGCTAAAGCCCTAATTCTTGGAGAGGAAAGAGAGCTAGAAGACATAGCTGATAGGCAGTTTAATACCTACGACATAGGGAGCAAGGGAGGTGTCATAAAGCTGCTTTCAAAGTCTCTGGTTACTAGAGAGGATTTAACTTACTACGCTACGGTGATGGCTTTAGTGCCACTAATTAACAAGGAAATCTACTCTAGTAAGTAAGATATCTCACTGAGCGCTAGGCTTTATTGTTTACTATATGCTCTTTCTTCATAAGGTACTCTCTGTGCTTTCTGTACTTAAGCTGTGCTGCTAGCGCGTGCGCTGCTCTCTCAGGAGTTGGGTAAGCTGGTATTCTCAAGTTAGTTAAGTACTTAATTGCTTCATAAGCTTCGATACCTCCAATAAGAGCGACAGAAACTGGCTTGCTTACTCCAGCCTCCTCTAAAGCCTTAGATACAGCTTTAGCTACTCCGACTGGGCTAGTGAGCGCCGTATGGCAGTAGAGAATCAAGACAGCATCTATTTCTGGGTTTCGAACTGCTAGTTTAACAGACCTATAGTACCAGTCTTCTGGAGCCATACCCGTGAGATCTACTGGGTTAGCGAGAGAAGCAAACGGTGGCACCATCTTCTTGACTTCTTCAACGAAGTCTTGCGGGGGCTTCTCGAGGTATATCCCGTCGTCAGCTAGCGTATCACTCGCTTGAACACCAGCTCCACCACCATTCGTAATAACCACTACTTTCTCTCCAGATGGAAGTGGATTCCAGGATAAGGTCTTAACGAAGTCGAAGGCCTCTTCAACACTTTTAGCAGATAAGACACCGCTCTGCTTGAAGGCTGTCTCGTAAAGCAAGACGTTTCCAGCCAAGCTTCCAGTATGGCTTGCGGCAGCTCTAGCACCAGCTTCGGTTCTACCAGACTTAATTACTACTACTGGTTTCCTCATAGAGATCTTTGAGGCTATGTTCACGAATCTCTTACCATCACTAACTCCCTCCATGTATATTAGGACCACAGACGTATTGGGGTCTTCATCAAAGAACTCTAAGAGGTCAGCGTCATCTATATCTGACTTATTGCCAACACTCACGATAGCTGAGATCCCTATACCTTCGAGTATAGTCGAACCCATTAAGGCTATTCCTAGAGCACCACTTTGAGTAATGAACGCAACATTGCCAGGTATGACGTCTCTAGGCCCAAACGTGGCGTTTAGTCTTCCCGGTGTATATACATAACCAAATATATTAGGTCCCAGCACTCTCATACCGTACCTTCTCGCTCTTCTCACAAGCTCGTTCTCTAACTCAACGTTTCCTACTTCTTTAAAACCTGAAGCTATTACAACAGCATGCTTTACACCAGTCTTACCAGAGTCATCTATAACGTCAAGGACCTTAACGTTAGGTACTGATACTACGACGACGTCTACTTTATCTGAAATAGTCGAAACAGCCGGATAGGACTTCAGCCCCATTACTTCACTAACTGTAGGGTTAACTGGGTATATTCCTCCCTTATAACCGTATTCAACTATGTTCTTCAAAATCAAGTGACCTATCTTCGTCGGATCTTTAGACGCACCGACTACAGCCACACCTCTGGGGTTGAACAGATCCTTTAGCGGGTTCATAGCTAGCCACCTAGAATTATTCTAGCATCAACTATTAAAGCACCTCTACCTCGTGGATATAGTATGACGGGGTTAAGGTCTACTGCTTCTATCTCACTTAATTCGCTAATCATCGTAGCTAGCCCCATTATTATCTTCTTAAGAGACTCTATGTCTCTTGGTGGAGAGCCTCTAAACCCCTCGAGTACTTTATATCCTTTGATCTCTCTGATCATGTCGTCTACGTCTGCTTCCGTAAGCGGTGCAACTCTAAAGCTTACGTCCTTAAGTACTTCAACGAATACCCCACCTAGTCCAAACATTACTACAGGACCAAATACCTTATCTCTAATACCACCAACTATTACTTCTAAATCTTGTTGAGCCATGCTCTGCACTAGAACTCCATTAACTCTGCTTCCAGGAGATCTCGTAGATACGTTACTCATAATAGTACTGTAAGCTTTTCTAACCTCCTCCAAACTCTTAACTCCAAGAATAACTCCACCAACATCAGACTTGTGGCTGATGTCTGGGCTGACGACCTTTAAAACTACGGGAAAACCTATATCGCTAGCTAAAGCTACTGCTTCTTCCTCACTAGTTGCCAACCCATACCTAGCTACTGGAAGCCCGTAGATCTCGCAGAGCTTTAAGGACTCGTGCTCGAGTAGCTTAAGTCTTCCCTCAGACTTAGCTCTCTCGAGTATCTGCTTCGACTCCGCCAACTTAGTTACTCCCTGCAGTAGAGGAGGTCTTCATATAAAAGCTAGAACTTCATTGAAGAGTAAGCTTATATACACTACTAAGCCTCTAGGGAGTGTAAAAGAAGCATTGAAAAACTAAAACTACTTCAACTTGAAGTGCTCTTACTTAAGAAATCTTATGACAGCTATGGAGGCTAGCAGCATTAGTGCTACTACTATCAGACCTATTTGAATACTGTTAGAGATATCCGAGACCCTTAATGCTAGCTCTTTCTGCGAGTCCGCTAGCTTAGCTACATTCTCGTCGAGGGTCTTTATCTTACCGGCAAGATCGTTGAGTGAGGATTCTGTAGACTTCTTAGTGGCTTCCGCAATAGACTTCAGAGCATCATCAACACTTACTGCGAAAGATGATAAGCTTTGGTCTACCTTCTTAGAGTAGTCCTCTAGTTGCTTAGCTAAAGCTGAGATGGCATCCATGGACTTCTTGGAGACTTCCTCTACACCCTTCTCTAATTGAGCTATAGAGGTAGCCAGAGTTTTTGATAAGTCCTCTAAGCTCTTTATCGTTTGAGTAAGTGATGCCTCAAGAGACGTTACCCTACTCTCTAGGGCACCGTATCTTACTGCGAGAGAGCTCACCACTCTGGCCTCTAGAGAAGACAGTGAGGCTACAACAGCTCGGTACATCAGTAAGGCCTCGTCGACTTCACCGTATATTTCTAGCCTCTCTCTGGCACTCCCCATAGTGTTTTCTATAGATGACAGTTCCTTAATGTAGCCCGCTGTATCTACTCCTAAGGCTGAAGCGAGGGTAACAACAGCTCTCACGCGCTCTAGAGCGGCTTGAGCCTCAGTTATAGTCGCAATTATAGGCCTGTGGTCGGCTATCTCTAAGGTTATATCTCTCGTGAAGGTGAAGTCTACTCCAGCAGCTCTACCCACAACCTCGATTATTAGAGCACCCTTGCCTGTATATGCCGCCTCAGGTATGAGGACTCTCGCTATCGCAAGGTACTTAACGGTGTAGTCAACATCACCTATCCTAACAGTCGTAGGTGTGTAGAGCTCCACTAACGGCATTGATAGAGTCATTGTTATTCCAGCTGATAGTGTGGCGGTTGCTTTCGTCAGGGTTGGGCGCGGTGTAGCCTCTCCAGTATATATGTATGCTATGACCTCAACCCATTGATATCCTCTATAGACGGTGGTTCTACTTACATCAAGCTTTATCACACCTACCTGCTCTTGAGCTGAGGTGGGTATGGCTGAAGCTGAGAGAGCTATTAGTACTAGAGCTACGTAAGCTAAGTATCTATATTTCAATGTTGCCACCAGCACTATCTCTAGCTGGAGTTTATAAATTTTGTGTGCTCTATTACTCGGAAAGACCACCATAGTGCTATTCGTTTCGTCTCTAGGCTACCATGGTGCTAGCTCTACGAGGTATTGGAGGTTTGATTCATGAGGAGTTAGTGCGAACCGTGCTGAAGGCTATAGAACTCGCTTGTAGACTTATGGGGGCGCATATGTACGCTCTAGAGTAGCTAAACTATGCTGCGATATACTGGAGGAAAGCATTAGACCAGTAGATGCGGTGAAAGCTCTCAGTGCTATTAATGTGTCGACAGAGGTTTTATCTGGAGCCTCGTGCGGCTGTTTCAGGTTTCATAAAGGTTTATAAGGGTTGATATCGAACCACATCAACCAACATGAGACCCGAACCTCAATGTAGAGAATGCCTCTAGCCACTTTTTAGCATCCACTCCGGAATTCTCTTGGGTTCTATAGGGATTTTTAGTTCGTCTAGCTTTTCGTAAAGTGTAGCTAGAGCTTCTTCATCACTTTTTGCTGGCTTGGGTGGGTGCTTAAAGTAGAATGCTGACGGCCAAGCTGGTCCTCCATATATTCCGCGAGTTCTCAATGCCTTAGCTATCCTCACGACATCGACTAAAACAGCTGCCGCCATAGCCTTATCGTCGACAGTTAGCTTTACGTCTATTAATACTGGAAGCTCCATGAAGCCTTTCGCCTTGATGTATATGTATGACACCTTGGTATTCCCGAGGAACGGTATATACCCGCTAGGTCCAGCAAATATCCTGCCTACTGCTGTGCTTGGATCTGGCTGGGTTGTTGCGACGGCCATAGTCTTGCTTACCTTCTTGCTATCGAGTCTTTGAAGATCGAGCATGTTCTTGAAGTCGGTGTTACCTCCTACGTTAAGCTGGTATGATTCGGCTATTTCGCCTCCCCTCACAGTTATCAGGCTCGCTAGAGCTCTATGAACTGCGGTTGCCCCCATTTGACCCTTGATGTCGTCACCTAGAACTAGAGATCCGTGTTTCTCGAACAGTAGTGTGTATTGGGGATCGCTAGCTATAAACTCGGGAATGGCGTTTACGAAGGCTACTCCAGCTCTAGCGGCTACTTCTGCGTAGAACCTAGAAGCTTCTCTACTACCTACCGGAAGTAAGTTAGTGAGGACATCGACAGAGTAGCTTTTAACTTCATCAACAAGCTCCTCGAGCGTAGGTTGTCTAACATCAGAAATAGGGAAATCATCCCTCATATGTTCTGCGACTCCATCGAGAACCCGACCCATTCTCACAACTACCTTGGTCTCAGGTAGTTCGACTATCTTAGGAACTAGGTTGGGTTTAGCGAAAATAGCGTCCCTCAGGTCCCTACCTACTTTATACTTAGACACATCTATAGCATAGACTACGTCGATGTCCCTTACTTCGTAACCTCCTATTTTAGTGTGAATTAGCCCCTTGGGCTCTCCTGGAGATGTCCTGTAGAACTCGATACTCTGTATTAACATTGACGCTATGTTACCAACACCCACTATTCCAACTCTAATCACTATCGTTACCCGAAAATATTTTCTACTAAAAATATAAATTTAGATAAATACTGAGTTTGATATACGTTTTGGTGTACGTAGCAGTGAAGAGTAGAGCGTACGAACGATTAGTTAGAAAGCTCACTGTTGAAGTTCTCTGGCTTTACGTAGCAAAAGTCCTTCTTGTGTCGAAACCTCTAAAAGCATACGAAATAAAGAAAAAGATAGTCGAGATTTTCGGGATAAAACCGCAGACTATGACTACATACACAGTGATATATAGGATGTCTAGAGAGGGACTAGTGAGGCCATTGAAGTTGAATGGCGACGTAGTTTACGAGCTGACTGAAGCTGGTAGAAGAGAATTTGAAGAAGCTGTAAGGTTTATCGATGAAGTCCTTAGCTCTCTAAAGCAGTAGTCACTGCCTCATATATCTTTGACCCAAGAGGAACTCTCGCATATTTAACTTGCGGTACGTATAACTCTGTGGTGCTAAAGATGGTGTCTGATGTATCTAGATTGGTTGCTCAGCTGAATTCTTTGAGTGAGTGGATCGAAATGCAGAAAGCTACTATCGAGACCTTCAAGGAGATCAACAGCAGTATTAGTGAAGCCGATAGGCTGACTCTCGTCTTGCTGATAAGGAAGGCTTTCGACCACATTTTGAAGACTATTCGTGAGTTCGATAAATGGCTCGAGAACCCTCTCGTGTTGAGCTATATCGATAAAGAGATGCTTCAAGAAGTTTGGAGTGCTGTCTTTAGGCTACTCATAGAGTTGCTAGAGCTTGACATAAAGCATACCGCATTAGTCAGAGATAACGCAATAAAAATGCTGAAGTCAGGGAAAATACCGCCGATAATAATGGAGTTTAGGCGGGTAAGAACTGAAGAGGAGGAAGCTAGGGAGGCTGTAAGGAGGCTGTAAGGAGCCATATGATACCTTCAGGTGCTGGCGTTCTCGCATTCATACCTGGAAGACGATTTGTAAGTATATCTGTCACAGGCTCTTGGTGTGGTCTGAAATGCTCCTTCTGCCTGGGAAGATACCTCAGTTCGATGATTTCTTCTGAGACCCCCGAGAAGCTTCGGGACATAGTGCTACATTACTATAACAATGGAGTTAGAGGATTTCTCATCAGCGGCGGTTTTAATAGAGAAGGGTACCTGCCTATAAGTAGGGAGTTCATTAGCTACTTGAAGGAGTTTAGGAGGATGAATCAAGTCTTTTTATCGGTTCACTTAGGGCTAGCACCGAGAGATCTTATTGACAGAGCTCTTGAAGTATTTGATTTAATAGATTACGAAGTTCCTCCCAGCTCTGAGTACATAAGACACGGTAGGGGAATAAACGCATCAATAGAGGACTACCTGAAGTTACTAGAGTACGTCACGAAAGAATACGGTGAGGACAGAATATCTCCACATATCGTAATAAGTAGTCCACTAGCTCTACTACACCAAGAACTAGACATTGTGAAAGAAGTGAGCTTGGTCTACAGAAAGATCTTGGTCCTACTACTCCACGTCGGTGAAGAACATATCGAAGAGTTGAGGGTTCTGAAAGTGGCTCAGCTCTCTAGGAGCCTCTTCAAAGAAGTGTCTCTCGGATGCATGAGGCCTAGAAAGAACGGTGAAATTATCTATAGACTCATTAGCAGTGGATACTTAGATAGAGTAGTAAACCCCGGTAGGAGCATCATCGAAAGGTACAGAATGCAGGTGGTTCATGCGTGCTGCAGTATTCCAAGGCAGTTCTTTAAGCTTTTTGAATGAGGACTCGAAGAGTTCGTTTTAAGTACGCAGTAAGCAGTTGTAGAACAGCATAAGCTCTTAACGCATAGTGTAACGCAGTAAAGCACCGCAGAGTAAAACATTCTGTAGGATGCTAGTAAAATCTCGAGACCTCGAGCATATAGCTATCGCCCCATCTAGCCCTCCCTAAGTCACTAGTGGCTTAAGACTTCATAGAACTACTTGACCGCGAAAATTTGCAACAGTAGGTCACACGAGTAAACGTTTTTATTATCTCATGAACCACAAAGCACTGGTGTTAGTGAGTGAGTATATCCTTTGGCTCGGCAAGGTTGCTGAGATATGTCGTTGTCTCAGCTTCTAAGTTTAGTGAAACTGCCGTAATCAATGTATCAGAAAACGAGTTTACCTTTAGGGCTATAGATCCCTCAAGAACGGCCCTCCTCATCGTTACTATACCGAGAGAGTCCACTATAACCTTCAACGTTGAGAGTAGTGAGCAACTTGTAGTCAGTTTAGATGATTTAAGTAAAGTCTTTAGGAGTGCCGAGAAAGACGACATGGTAACACTGAGCTGGACACGGTCTGCGCTATCTATTTCCTTTGAGAGGCGGGGCTTTACGAGAACGTTTACTTTACCTCTAGCTACATCAGTGGAGGAAATGCCTGAAATAGAAATAGAGTATCCCAATACTTACGTTATATCGCCTCTCCTACTATATGACTGCCTATCCGGTCTCGAAGATGTCGGAGACGTACTTAGAGTAGAGGGGAGGGAAGACGAAATTAGGCTGAAAGCGGAGAGTGAGTTGGGTGAAGCTGAAGTAGTTCTTAGTAGAGAAAGAGGTGGAATCGAAGAATCCGATGTGAGAGAGTCTGGATTCAGTGTCAGTTATTCCATGGAGTTCGTCACAAACGTAAAGCCTATAGTTAGAGTTGCGGAGAAACTTACACTAAAAGCTGGTTCAGAGTTGCCTCTGTACTTGGAGTTCTTATCGCATGGCTTGCTAGCGGGGTACTATGTAGCTCCAAGGGCTGATTAATTGGTCTTAAGTAGGGAAGATCTTAGGTTTGTTCGCGAGCTTTTCAGTCGCTACTACGGGCTTGCACCAATAAGGCTACCCAGGGATTTAAGCTCGCGTGAATTTGCTTTTCAAGTTCTCGACACGGATTCGTACATTAGGCACTTAAGTTTTACATCAGAGAGTGAGCTCAAGGCGTACCTAGTGATCAACACACCTAAGCAATCCTACTATTCTACAGCAAAGTACTCAAACCCAGCAGTATCCGACTACTCTGAAGCGGGCTGGCAAGGTTCGGAACTAATGTTTGATATAGACGCCGATAAGCTGCCTGGATGTAGAACGCAGGTTTTAGCAGAGAAGGTCGAGGTTGTAACTACAGAGTGCATTGAGATAGCTAAAAACGCTCTTAAGAGACTTCTATACATACTAGAAGAACATATAGGTTTTGGTGAAGACGAAATAATGGTCTATTTCTCTGGAAATAGGGGGTTTCACGTAGTAATAACCTCCAGTGACCCAGAATGGCTGACTCTAGGGTCCCTACATAGGCTGGAACTCGTCGACTACGTAACCGCGAGAGGTCTAGACTTAAGAAGGATCTTTAGAGGTACGGTCAAGAGGGGGTTCCGCGCATCACCTCCAACCCCGCGAGATGGGGGCTGGAGGTCTCTAATAGCTTCGTTTTTTGATGGGGAAGTTAGCGATAAAGCTATAGGGAGTATAGCTATAGCCGTCGACCCTCTAGTCACGCAAGACATCTCAAGGTTAATTAGAATTCCGAATTCGTTAAACGGTAAGACAGGTCTTATTGCCAGCCTGATTAAAATAGATGATGTAAGTAAATTCAAATTTGATGAATCCCTAACTCCTTTTGAGGGTTACGCTATCATTAAGCCTAGAGCTAGCTTAAATGGCGTCTTCCTAGGTAAAAAAGTTACACTTAGTGAAAACGTGGTCAGTAAAGTGGACGTAAGTACTGCGCTTTACTTAGTATTAAATGGTCTAGCTAATGTAATTAGGTACAGCTTGACTTCCATAAGGAAAGTGAAAGAGTACTACCATCAACTATAACTAAAAACAGCTAATGATGACTCTACCTTATTCCAGTGATCAACTTAACTCTCTTAATCCCATCCCCTTGGGTAACTATCTGTACGAGGATCTACTAAAGTTTTCTGAGAGACCAAGACAGTAGTTACTGCTGCCACCTCATCTCAGTTCCTCGCTCATTCCTCACGGTCCCCGCTGAGTCCAGAGGTACTAAGGCAGTCCTGAGAACCTGCATCTTGAGTGCTTGCTAGCTCTCAAACCACAATCAAGCAATCTCACCAGATCGCACAGCAAACACCTTCAAGCCCACAACGTAAAAATAAAGATGGTAGAGTAAATCCATGTAAAAACCCCAAATAATACGTAGAGCGCTCATCATGTTGCTATCTAAGCTATATGTTCTATATCCAACCAAGAATACACGGACTCAGAGGAATGCGTTAGGCAGGTATGTGGGTACTCTAGAGAGGGGATTACTTGGACAGACAAGGAAATTGGTGGGGGAGATGTTTCTCAGAAAGTTGATAGCTAGAGTAGATAGAATACAATACTGTTTATAAGGAACGGAGGTTTGGCGAAATGTGCTTGAAAATGAGGAGATAAACTAAGGCCGCTAACATTCAAATAGAGAATTGGAGGTTTAAGACGGAATTATTACAAGAAAGAAATGAAGTAAGCTTAAAAGTTTAGATTAGTCTAAAACCTGGAATGGTACCACTAAGTGAAGTAAATCCAGGAGCACTAGTTAAGGTAATAGAGGTATCCGCCGGGAAGGGCTTAAAGCATAGATTAGAGCAACTAGGTCTTTTTCCCGGCTCCTTCATTGAGGTAGTAACCAACAACCACGGTCATGTTTTAGTTAGAGCTCGAGGCGCCATCATATCGCTGAGTAGGGGGATAGCCTCGAAGATCCTCGTCGAGAAGCCTGGTATAGACACTTAAAGAGTGGGTAAGGTGTAGCTCTTACTGTAGATAGTGGTTGCCCGAGTTGATTATTTAGGTTTGTTTAGGTGTTTTGGATAACGTGGATACTATCAACACGGGCTTCCCCCTCAGTACCTACTCACCTATCGCGGGGTCATCTGGGGCTACATCGGCGGGCACCACCGAGCCCGCCTTTAGGGATAGATATATCCTCCCGTCTCTGATGGCTACCCGGCCGTCATTGAGGCGGGAGAAGAGGTCTAGGCAAGCTACGTAGTGTGAGTTAAGCTCGAATCCGCACCTCGCGCACTTGAACTTGCTACCCATTCTGTTTCTCTTGTCTACGCATCCACAAGATGGACACGTTATAGAGGTTCTCTTCGCATCGATCTCTACAATGTTCAAATTCTCTCATAAGCTTTGTAGTCTAGGTTGAAGATAGTCTTTCCGTATGGGAGTGTCTGAAGCCTGTGGCTCAGTTTTCTGCTACCTTTTCTACCGTTCATCACTATGTTCTTCAGGTTCTCTTTAACGAGATCCGCACAGCATGCTCTAGCGATTTCTGCTAAAGCTGTAGTAACGTTCTTCGCTCTGTCCTCGACTCTGTTCCTCTCTCTAGCTCCGTACCTCTTCAGCAGCCTATTCCTCTCGTAGCTGTTCTCCACTTTCTTCTGAATAGACGTCTAGCTCCTGAAAGAGGTTCTCCAGAAACTCTCTTATTATTTTCACTCTTTTCTCCGCTTCGGCTTTTCCTTCACTAGTGTACATAGTTTCTGGTAACCTCAGTAGTTTAGCTTTTATATGTTCTATTACCTCGCTAAGATCTCTCCCCAGCTCTCCCGAGTACATCAACACCCTTACTAACCCTATCGAACCTAGAGCATCTAGCTTATCGGCATCACTAAGTATCTTAGCTTCGGTACTCATGGCTACGTAACCAAGTGAGTACGAGTGAGCTAGCACGGTGTCCACAACTTTCTCTATCCTGTCCTCCGGGTACTCCAGCATTCTCAAAATATGTCTAACTATGCTCGCAGAGCGAACAGCGTGATTCTCAGGACTAGATAGCCTACCTATGTCGTGTAAATAAGCTGATAACAATAGAACTTCGTGGTCCACGCTTTCGTAATTTCTCGCAATACGACATGCCATTCTAGCGACTCTCTCTACGTGTCCAAGCCCGTGGACAGGATCTGACGGCATGAGAAGCTTAACTAACTCCGAGACAGTGTCGAGCACGCGGCTTTCAGCTTGACACACGCTCAGCCTAAAACGCACCCACTATTAAACATGTCCAGAGTTTCTTTAAAGCGCTGCGGCCTTCTAGTAGCAGATTTAAACTCAAACGCGATCTTGCGTTCACCCCGCACTCCTATAGATGCTAAATAAAGCTGGCGGATACCGCATATAACCAGGCATTCATAACGCGGGACCTAGATACGCTTCAACTCACTATTAGAGCTTTCTTGGTAATACTACACTATAAATAGTTTGATCCCATAAATCGTTAGGAGTGATACCGTGAAATACAGGGGAACAGTGAGGGTTGAGCTAAGCAGGGATCTAGCTCCAGATGATTTAGAGGACATGAAGAAAACTTTAGAGGAAGTAAATCGATCGCTAGCTAAGGGTTTTAAGGACCCGGAGGAAGGAGGTAAAGTAGTGAACTGGAGCTATGCTGGAAGAGCTCTTTGTTTCGAAGTCGAGAGCCGGAGGCTGAGAATAGATGAAGCAGCCATGAGGATAAAGAACTCTCTAGAGACATCACTTGGTAGCATGAGGAAAATCGGAGTACGCAGTATTAGGCTAGAAAACGCTTTAGTTGAAATAGATGGTGAGATACGAATCAATGTAAGGCTACCATTCGTAAGAAGCATCAAGGTGTCGGGTGGTAGCACCACTATACACTTAGAAGTCCTAGAGGAGAAAGACCTTAAGAAGCCCATTCTCCTGAGGTTACTCAGACTACTAAATGAGAAAGAGACTAGGGCAAGATGGGGAGGTAAGGCCGAGCATTGGCAACTCATCAAGAAGTCGGAAGCTAAGCTTGGCACCCCTCTCTACGCTGAGGACCCCAATAAGGTCCTAGAGGAAACTGGGTTAGTAAAGAGGTTCTCTACCGGTCAATGGCTTTATACCCCCCTAGCTGCCTACCTACTGAACATGATGAAAGATACCTTTCTGGGGGAGGTAGTGCTCCCATTAGGCTTCACGGAAGCCGTATTCCCTAAGATGTATCCGCTCGAGGTAGGGCTTAAAACAGGGCATCTGAGGGGTACGATAAACTCCATGGTTTTCGCCTCTCTACCTAAGACGTACAATATCGAGGAATTTGAGGAGCTTACTGACTACATATATGTAGCAAACGAAGCGCCACCTGAAGAAATAGCTAAGTACTTGAGGTATCCAGAGTACTTCCTCTGCTTTGCCCAGTGCGAGCCGTTCTACTGGTTCTTTGGAAACGAGCTTTTAGATGACTTGTCTCTACCTATCAAGTGGTTCGATAAAAGCGGCCCGTCTTTTAGGTGGGAGTCTGGAGGTATTTATGGGTTAGAACGAGTTATCGAGTTCCACAGAGTCGAGGTAGTGTGGCTTGGAAAGCCGAACCAGGTTATTGAGATTAGAAACAACCTACTTAACGCATACGAGAAGTTCATGGATGAAGTCCTAGAGCTGGAGTGGAGGACTGCTTGGGTAACCCCGTGGTACTATGAGCAGAGTGGTGCTACTGAAAAAATAGAGGAGTTCGATATAAACAGGCCGGGAACTATAGACTTCGAGCTGTGGTTACCGTATAAAGGACCACGCGAGGAACATAAAGCATGGCTTGAAGTCGGCAATATATCTATACATGGAACTAAGTTCACTGATCCATTCAGAATTAAGCATAACAAAGGAGAAACTCTGTGGACTGGCTGCTCTGGATTTGGGTCTCAAAGATGGTTAATAGCCTTTCTAGCTCAAAGAGGATTCGACCCGGAGGGGTGGCCTAAGATAATTAGAGAGTACTTGGACAAGAATCCACCTCCAGAACCGGTTGTCATGGTTACATATCCCAAAACCCGCGCAGGCAGAGAAGAGCTAGACAAGTTGATTAAATTCTTAAAAAGGTAGGCTATGATCTCCTAGAGTCTTCTTCCTCGCGTTCTTCCTCTAGCTCTCTCCTAATAGAATCCTGAAGCTCCTTTATTTTCTTAGCTTGTTCCAGTGCTTTGCTTATCCATTCCCTACTAGACTCGATCCCCTTCCTCGCAAAGTAAGCTATAGCCTCACTCCTGCTCTTAAATATTCTTGCTTCAACGAGCTGGTCGATCACCTCTAGGTCCTTTTCTTTCATTCTTAGTGACACAACTTGTGTTACCTTACTCAAAGACTGGTCTAAGCTACACTGTATGGATTCTATAAGTCTACTCACGCTCTCGGCTATATCACCTATCGACTCCCCTATACTCATGGTTATGCTCTTGACTATCTTTTCTGAAGCCGGGAAATACAGAACGAACGCCCGCCCTCCGTAGTCTCTCAGCCTAGAAGCTTCTTCCTCAATTCTAGAAAGCATGCTCTTGAGTTCTTTTCTGAAGTAATCTAGGAGATCTTTTATTTCTGATTCAGATAGCTCAGCTTTTCTAGTATACGTCTCCATCTCCTCGAGGGAGTCTTTAATCTTTTTAAGTATGCCGACAGCTCCTTCAGCCAAAACTCTGTATGCCTTACTGATCTCTCCCCTACTTCTTAATTCCTCTACTTTTCTAATTAGAGCATCTACCTCAGACTTAAGCATATCAACGAATCTCTCTAGTTCTCTACGAAACTCGCTACTCACTATATCACCTGATCTACATTCTACTGTAATTTAAATTACTTAATTTCGTGTATTAATGTAAACAGAAAGATGTAAACACTACGAAGGATGAGGACTACGCTCTACTTTAATCTCGGTTTAAGAAGTTTTCAAGTAGCGCCATCGAATTTAGAACTCGTAAGAAGTGCAGTTTTGTTAAGATCTACTCAGGTGAGTGATGTACTTAGCTCAAGGTGCGGTTTTCTCTATGACTGTGAGCCAGAAAGTTCCCATGAAGCACACTGTGGGGTTGGAGACCTCGAGTGAGTAGTGCCCGGTGTTGGGGCTTCAATAATAGGAGCTCTGAGGTCTCTATAGACAGTGGTAGAGTAGTAGATCATGATAGAATCAATTGCTATGAAGCTTGAGCCTCGCGCAACTGTTTCGGGTTTCATGTCTTTCTCATTGGTTGATGTATACGGAAACGTTACTCAAGATGTGGGGTGCTAGGGGCCGCCCCGAACGCCCCCGAACCCGAAGAGAACCCGAGCGGAATGCGGGGGAAAGAGGACAAGGCAATGAAACCAACCGATATAAACCTATATCAGAGCTGAACCCCCCGCATCTACCTTAAGCTGAGAGCATGAAGAGCCCCGCGTGTAGTTTTCGATGTGTGTTGTTACCATCTTAATGCTCGATGCTACTAAGTTTAGTGGTACACCGGGAGCTCCGTAACCTATGAATATAGCGTTTTTTGTGTTCATGTTAACGACAGCTACGTCCGTAGTCACGTACGGAAATATGTAAACGACCCTACCAGAACCTTCCTCTAGTACGATAGTACCGCGCGTGACGTGAACATTTCTTCCTCTAAAATCTCTGACCGTGGTATCTCTCGTTGAGTAGACTAACCTAAGTGGAAACTCGATTCTATCGATATCGATGGAGCTGATGGGTACCCTCGTAAGTGCTGAGATAGCGTTTACTACATCTAGAACAGAGTTATATCTCGGAACTCTTCCAGTCGATAAAATCCTTTTGACAAGAATTTCTGGGTACACCCCAATAGCGAGTTTCTTCCTATACTTCCTTGCGAACGGTCTATACTTCGAGATTATGGGGTCCTTGCTGAGAGCTAGAGTATCAGTTGACCTCCTCACGCTCATAGCTATGCTCCTTACTTCTATGAGGACATCGACTTGTACGGTCTTAACTACCAGGTTGCGGCAAACAGAATAAGCAACCGGTACTTCAAGTAGTCCTTGGACCACGATCAAGCCGCACTCCCACTATACCTTAACGTGAGCTTGCTGCTACGAACGAGGACTCTGTATATCAGCAACATGTTTGCAGAGCTCCTTTAGCTTTTCACTCGTAGCGTAAGCCATAGAGTAACCCTTATACGCGGGGTATACACACGCTACTCTAAAGGGACAAGATCCGCAGAGCTGTGTATTTAGCTTAACTTCAACTAGGTACCCAGAGCTTAATAGAGCACCAAGAATCCTCTCAACAGTAGAGTAATCTACCTTGACTTCATGCTTTATTATCTCGGGATCTACAGTATTGTATCCACAGATAACCTTAATTACTGCCGCCACTAAATCGTCTTCCAAAAGACTGTTACCCCAGTTTATCCTAGTTTCATCCATACAGTCTCCCGCCAATTCTAACATTCTCCACACTTACAGTACCTACATAACCTAATAATTCACGATTGGAGAACTCCGCTTTCAAGATAGGGCAGCTTTCTCCTCGGTGCTTTGAGAGATGCCTATGCGAACGCCTCGCAATCTGATTGATCTAAGCTAATTATTCCGGACAGTGTAAGTTAAGTAGGATGCTTGAAGAAGGTTACGTAATAAGGGTGGAGAATGTACACAAAGTCTATACAACGGGTAGTACAGTAACTTGGGCTCTTCTAGGAGTTAATCTAAGTGTAAAGAAGGGTACATTCATCTCTATTATGGGTCCTTCGGGGTCGGGTAAGACTACCCTCCTGAACCTTATTGGTCTTCTTGATAGGCCTACAAAGGGGAGAGTATATATCGATGGTGTTGACACATCTAGGCTTAAGGACCGAGAACTCGCTGAGTTCAGAAATAAGAAGATAGGGTTTGTCTTTCAAGCCTTTAACCTCGTAAACAGGCTCACTGTTTTAGAAAACATAGAGCTTCCCTTGGTAGCTAGAGGAGTCACCAAGGAAGAGAGGAAAAAGATGGCTATCGAAGCACTTATGAGAGTCGGTGGTGACCTATCTTGGATAAATAAGAGGCCGAGCCAGCTCTCAGGAGGACAGCAACAGCGTGTAGCGATAGCTAGAGCCATAGTAGGCTCTCCATCGATACTACTCGCCGACGAGCCCACAGGAAACTTAGATACCTCGTCAGCTAAGGTCGTAGTGAGAACATTCTTAGAGTTGAATAAGAGTGGGCAAACGATAGTTGTTATAACGCATAACCCTGAAGTAGCTCACTGTAGCCAGAGCATACACGTAATGAGAGATGGCCGGATAGTAAGTACACTAACCCCGGACTCGGGCAAGTGCTTAATATATCAATGACTATCTGCTTAGGGGTTAAGCCGTGCGAACAGCCAGAATGCACTTAAACGAATCACCTTTTGAACCGAGCAAACTAGTTAGTACATATATCTCTAAGTACGTTAGTGTATTGAACCTGTATCACGTAGAGGAGCTAGAAAGAGAATTCTTAAAGAAGCTCTCAGATTACGTTAAGCTACCTGAGGAGTACGTAGGTGTATTTCCGAGCTCCTCAGAAGTTCTCATGTCGATAATTAGGTTCTGTAGATCAAGAGGACTTAGACTATCGTCTGTGTGGCCGAGCTTCCATGGGTTTATAGAGTTCGCTCAAGTAGAGAATGTTGATGTCGACCTAATTAACTTAATCCCTGGATCGTTTGAGCTAGATTTAGTTAAGATCGCTAGAGAAGGTAGCTCAAATAAAGCTCTTTACTTAGCTAACCCCAATAACCCGACGTCAAACATGCTATTTCAAGAAGAAGAGACCTTGGATTTTCTTGTCAATAGATTCGGACTTGTAGTAGTAGATGAGGCCTACTTTGAGTTCTCGAAGTTTACTGTCGCAGATAAAGTTACGAACTACGACAATCTCGTAGTAGTTAGAACTTTCTCCAAAGCATTTTCACTAGCAGGTGCTAGAGTGGGCTACGCGATAGCTAACCCAGAATTACTGAGAGAACTTAAAAGGCGCACTGCTCTGTTCTCAGTCGCTATTACCTCTCTTGCCGCAGCTTTAGGGGCTCTCGAAGACATAAAGTATATGGAGGAAATAGTTAGCAGAGTTATTGAGCTGCGGGAAGAGTTAAGAGAGAGTTTAGTAGAACTCGGTCTTAATGCTCTAGATTCGAGAACCAACTTCCTATTTGTCAAGCTACCTACTACTGGAAGGTCTTTGGCTAAGTACTTAGTCGAGAAAGGCATTAAGGTGAGATCATATGACGACGAACTAATAAGAAATTACATTAGGGTAAGTATTTCATCTAGGGAAAATAACTTAAGATTTCTAAGAGCTCTCTACGAATACTTTAAGATGTAGCGTATAGCTCCCTATCAAAATAGTATCAGCACTTGATCCTCGGGTCATCTAGACATATTTGCAGTCTCTCTATGAACTTACACAGCTTATCCAGCGGAACTATGGCTTGAGAGTTTTTCTCTGTTGTAATAAGAGCGACTTTTTCCTTGATCTTTATAGTAGCTTTCTCGCACATGGCCTATCTCGGTTTAGCCTTTCTCTCTTTAAGCTTCATGTCTATTAGGTACTGGATAGCTGCCGAGATACTTCCAGTAGCTTCCACTAAGTGACCCCACCTTCTCCTAAACTTCGAGGGGACTAGAGGTCTAACCCTCTTCTTAGTCTTAACAGGTATGTACGTCTCCTCCATGCCCTTAAGACCGAAAGTGCCGTCTATCATCTCCACAATCTCGTCTCGCTCTATTAATCGTATTAAGACTTTCCTTAACCTGTCTTCACCAACAACACCGCTTAACTCTCTCCGCAACTCTCTCCACGATACAGGTCTTCCACGCCTATACATAATGTCCTTAACTATCCTTTCAAGCTCCTCATCACTTGGTGCCCGTACAACGATGATATCGCTGTCCTCATAAACAACTGAGGAATTTTTTACCACTTACACCACCCCATATATTATGCACTCTGAAGATTTTTAAGTTCATTATAGCTTATAAGTTCTAGCATCAATCATTTTAAATTTGCGTGCGAAAGTATATTGACTATTAATGAGTTGGTTAAAAAGCTTTTCGCTATATCTTTAGAGAGCTACTACAGTCGGTAGCAATAATCACTCAGCAGAGAAAACAGTAGCTTAACATAACATTGTCTCTGAGTGTGACTATAGGTATAGTTACTAGAGACTAGAGCTCGTGAACGAGTTATCACGTGCAAATCTTTATAAGTTGAAACAGGAATTTTGATTTGGACCCGCCGTAGCTCAGCGGCAGAGCGCCCGGCTGTAGTGTGGGGCCGATACCGGGTGGTCGGGGGTTCGAATCCCCCCGGCGGGATTTAGTGTGAAGCTTTTTACTCTACTTGCCTAAAAGTGTTTGGTGGTCGAAATTTGTGCTAAGGATTTACAATACTCTCACAAAGGAACTGGAGGAGTTCAAGCCGAGTGAAGTGGGTGTGGTTAAAGCCTATTTCTGTGGACCTACCCCCTATGACCACTTACACCTAGGACATGCCAGAGCTTTCGTCTCGTTTGACTTTATGAGAAGGTACTTGATGCTGAATGGATACAACGTCTTTTACGTGCAGAACATTACCGACATAGATGATAAGATCATTAAGAGAGCTAAGGAGCTTGGAGTAGAGTGGCACGAGGTTGCCAAGATATACATAGATGAGTACCTTAGTCTATTAAGGGAATTGAGAATCGAGGTAGATATCCACCCGAAAGTTACCGAGCACATAGAGGATATAATCGAGTTCATCAAAGTGCTGATAGATAGAGGTCACGCGTATGTAGCTCCCAGTGGGTCAGTATACTTCGATATAACTTCTTATAGAGATTATGGAAGATTGAGCGGAAGAGTGAATACGGAAGAGTGGAGGCAGGAGGATGAGTTCTTGTCTGAGAAGAAAAATCCGTTTGATTTCGCTCTTTGGAAGGCGGCGAAACCTGGAGAACCCTTCTGGTACTCACCTTGGGGTCCGGGAAGGCCGGGCTGGCATATAGAGTGCAGCGTTATGAGCTCAAAGTACTTGGGAGATACGCTAGATATACATGGTGGAGGGCAAGACCTAATATTTCCACATCACGAGAACGAGAGAGCACAGAGTGAGTCGTACTTTGGTAAGTCCCCCTGGGTTAGGTACTGGGTCCACGTAGGACCTTTAACTATTGTAGGTGAAAAAATGAGTAAGAGTCTCGGCAATATCATTAGGCTTACTGATGCGGTGAAAGCCTGGGGTCCTGAAGTATTAAGACTTTGGATTTTTTCAGCACACTACAGAAAGCCGCTAGACTACAAGGAGGAAGCACTGGAGCAGGCCCGCACCGTCTTCAAGAAGGTCTTAAACACGCATCACGTGCTCGTGAAGATGGTGAAGGAAAGACCTATAGAACACAAGCTAGATGAGAAAGAGCTCAAGACGTGGATCTCCATATCACGAACGTGGAGGGAGTTCGTAGAGTCGCTAGATAATGACCTAAACTCGCCTAGAGCACTTGCTGCTCTTCACAAACTCCTCAGTATTGCTAACGCAGAGGTAATGACTTCAGACAACAACTCCCTAGCCTTTAAGGCCTTGTCGACCTTGGAAAATATGGACAGGATCATGGGTGTCCTACCTCCTAGAGAGGGGATAATTCAAGCGTCGGACGAGTTAGAGGAGTTAATCAAGCTAGTAGTTGAAGTTAGATCGAGACTGAGAGCAAAGAGAATGTTTGAGGAGTCCGACTGGATTAGGTCAGAGCTTGGGAAGCTGGGTATAAGATTAGCTGACACTAAGGATGGAACGCTGTGGTTTATTGAAAAGCGCTTGAGGTCTCCCGAAAGATGGAGAAGCTAGAGGAACTTGGAGAGCTTAAGGTCGTAGAATACATCTCGAAATTAGTGAGAGACCACCTTAAGGAAAAGAAGCCCGAAGTCTTTGGGGTCGGTGATGATGCGCAAGCAGTCCTTGTGGATGGGTTATGGGTGTTTCTAAAGATCGATGGAACAACCGCTGGCTCATCCATGTATCCATGGCTAACATTTAGTGAATTTGGCTATAGAGTGGCTCTTTCAGCAATTACAGACTTAGTAGCTAAAAACTCTAAACCATTACTGCTCGCATCCTCCATAACTATAAGCGGTAGCTCGCAATTAGAAATAGTCTTAAACATAGTGGCAGGTATGAGGGAGCTTGCTGAATCGACAGGGTCATTATACGTTGGCGGCGACATAAATAGGCTCAGTCATAGTGATGTAGTAGTAGATGTCGCATCCATCGGGGTTAGCCACAGACCTAAGCCAAGTACACCATTTAGAGCGGATCTTACGGTTTACTCAGTAAAGTGCCTAGGTTTATCGTCTATACCGGCAGCACTCTACTACCTTAAAAAAGACTTCAGCCCATGGAAGGACGTACTCAAAGCTGTTGCCAAACCAGAGCCCCCACTAAAGTTCCTCACGTACTCAGATCTCGTGGAAGCGTCGACAGATATAAGCGATGGACTTAGTTCAGTACGCAGAGTACTCGAAAAGAGTGGTTCCGACCTCGTTTTATCGTACGAAGCCATATGTTCTGAAGTTATAGAGTTTTCAAGAGAGGAGAGAGTGGAGTTAAACCGCTTACTGAGCCTTATGGGTGAAGAGTATACCGTTATATCGGTAGCTGGAGATCTTGACTTGCCTGCAACTAGAGTGGGACGAACGGTTAAGGGTGTAGGTAGGATCTACCTCGAGAGTCACGAGCTTAAAGGAGGCTGGGACAACTTCCTCGGATATACGAACTAGCCTGATCCGTCGCTTTGACGCTCAAGCACTAAAGCCTTACACCTAGTTTGAGACCTATTCTCCTGTAAGGACAGTTCTTCCAGTGGGTACTGCACTGACTTAATTCATGTATCCCTAGGAATCTTTTAAGAACGAGGCACCCAACAAGATACTTCCCCTGCTCATGCTTAAAAACCTTAGTGAACTCGCACAATACCTCTGGTGGTTTATCAATTCCGTGTACCATGAGGAACGGTTTACCAAATATGTCGTAACTTCCTTCCGAGACACCCTGAGTCTCGCGATAGTACCTACACTGAGTATAAACCTCGTGACCGCCAAGGCACTGAACTTTGTTAACCACGTCTGCCGAGGACTCATCTAATAGCGGGGACGTACAGCGACCTTCCTTATACCATGGACAGGCACTCAAGTCCTTAGCCTCGATCTAATTGTTGCGTAAGTAGCCTTTAAGTCCTCTGAAAGCTTATCTATCTCTGCCATATCTACATTCAAGATTTCCTCAGCGTAGTCCTTAGTGCTTTGATGTCTTTTGAGCATTTCAGCAACACTGAGCAATACTTCTCTCTCTACGTGAACTCCAACAGCGTACATGTACTCTATGATCGTGGTCAAAGGCTCTTCGAAGCCTTCAAAGTTTTCATGCTCTCTGAGCTTACTCAAGATTTTCGTGAGAGCTTTTCTCGACGACCTGAGGAGTTTGACTTGTTCTAAGACCTTCAATAGCTCTTCATTTTTCAGCGGCTTACTGCAACTCCTCTTTAACTTCTTGCCTATAGTATCTCTCCTGAGGATGTTGCTCTCCAGGTTTCTATAAAGGGTTATAACGTCCAACGACAGCACCAGGTCCATGGACTCTTATATTATGAACTTCTTTAAGTCACTGTAGAGCCTCTCGTACTTGTTAATTATCTCATTAGTTAGAGACGGCTTTACGATCTTCATAGCCTCTAGGAAGTACTTGTTCTCGACTGGTCTCACTGAGAAACTCTCCCTAAGCGCCATCATGACGGCCTCTCTTACAAGCGCCTCGAGGTCAGCTCCACTATATCCCTCAGTCAACTCAGCGATCCTTTCGAGATCTATGTCCATACCCAGCGGCACGTTTCTCGTATGGATCTTAAGTATTTCGTACCTAGCTCTTTTATCGGGTGGTGGCACATAGATCACCCTATCGAATCTTCCAGGCCTAAGTAGGGCTGGATCTATGAGATCTACTCTATTTGTTGCACCTAGTACTACGACATTCTTTAAGTTTTGAATACCATCTAGCTCAGCTAGAAGTTGGTTAACTATTCTATCCGTTACCTCAGTATCGTGCCTCATCCCCCTGACCGGGACTATGGCATCGATCTCATCAAAGAATACTACTGTCGGTGCAACCTGCCTAGCCCTCCTAAAGATCTCTCTTATAGCTTTCTCAGACTCTCCCACCCACTTGCTGAGGATCTCTGGACCCTTTATGGCAATAAAGTTCGCGTTGGCTTCCGTAGCTACAGCTTTAGCTAGTAGGGTCTTACCACAGCCTGGAGGTCCATAAAGAAGAATCCCCCTCGGAGGTCTTATACCCATCTTCTCGAATACTTCTGGGTGCTTTAAAGGCCACTCTACAGCTTCCTTTAAAGCCTGTTTCACCGAGTCTAGACCTCCAATATCATCCCAGTGGACTTCTGGTACCTCAACTAGTACCTCACGCATAAGCGTTGGATGCACTACCTTTAGTGCCTCTAAGAAATCTTGCTGAGTTACCTTCAACTTCTCTAGTAGCTCTGGAGGTACTGGCTTACTTAAGTCCACTCTCTCGTTTTTAAGAAACCTTCTGAGAGCATTCATAGCTGCCTCCTTAACTAGAGCCGCTAAGTCTGCTCCAGTAAAGCCGTGCGTGATATTAGCTAGTCCATCTAAGTTGACGTCATCTAGTAGAGGTATGTTTCTTGTGTGTACTTCAAGAATTGACCTTCGAGCATGTTTATCGGGTGGGGGAATTTCGATCTCTCTATCAAATCTGCCAGGTCTTCTTAGTGCGGGATCAACAGCATCAACTCTATTTGTAGCTCCAATGACGATAACCTTACCTCTCTCCTTAAGTCCGTCCATTAGTGTAAGTAATTGAGATACTACCCTTTTCTCTACTTCACCAACAACCTCCTCTCGCTTAGGTGCTATCGCATCGATCTCGTCTATAAATATTATCGCAGGTGCGTTCTTTTGAGCCTCATCAAATATCTCCCTGAGTCTCGCCTCGGACTCTCCATAGTACTTACTCATAATCTCGGGGCCGTTTATCGCTATAAAGTAAGCACCTATTTCGTTAGCTAAGGCTTTAGCGAGGAGAGTCTTCCCAACGCCAGGGGGACCGTACAGCAGCACACCTTTGGGAGGCTCTATGCCCAGGTGCTTGAAGAACTCCGGGTGTTTTAATGGGAGTTCTACCATCTCGCGAATTCTCTCCTTTACTTCCTCTAGATCCCCGATATCCTCCCAAGTTACTCTTGGAACACCTCTCAACCTCTCAAGAGCCTCGATCGTTACTGGTTCTGGGCTGACATCCAGCCTCGTGTCGTAGTCTATGAATACTACCTGTGCCGGGTCGCATGATTTAACAACGAACCTAAAGGGTTCAGCATAGTAGGGAAGACTTACGAATATTATCTCACCTTTTTTAACTGCTTTGTTTAAGAGCCTCTCTTTAACGAAGCTAGCAAACTGCTCCGGAGCTTCTAACCTAAAGTCTATTGGGGCTATTATGACTCTCTGCCCTTTGACTACCCTAACTCTCCTGACAGTAACGTAATCCCCTATAGACACACCTATAGCCTCTCGAGTATAACCATCTATCCTAACGACATTCGATCCTTCATCCTCCGGATACGCAGGTCTTACTTGAAGTATTACTGAAGACCTAGGACCCTCGACTTCGACGAAATCCCCATAGCCGACTCCCAAAACTTCCATATACTTCCTAGGGACTCTAGCGATCTTTCTGCCTACGTCGCGAGGTCCCACGCTCTCTACTCGTAACTCTACTTCGCTTCCGCTGATAATTCATCCCCAAACTCTGTAGCCTACCAAAAAGATATATGCTGTGAAGAACCCTTATTCACGCATTAGCGACTTGATTCACGTATCATAACTCATTTAGACGTCTAATCACACTAGTAGCTATCTTTAAATATGTTTACGACTCTATTCACTATTTTGGTGGTTATCTGTGGTAAGAGTACCAACGAAACTAGTTACCTGGGACGAGATAGTCGAGTGGAGCATGGGGCTTGCAGAAACCATAAAGAGGAGCGGGTTTAAACCTGATGTAGTAGTTGCCGTATCTAGAGGAGGCTACGTTCCCGCTCGCCTGATTTGCGACTTTCTGTTAGTAGATAACCTGATATCGTTACAAAGCCAGCACTGGACTGAAGCCGCTAAAGTAGCTGAAAAAGCTCTAATAAAGTTTCCTTACAAAGTGGACCTGAGTGGTCTAAGAGCTCTTCTAGTTGACGACATAGTTGATACGGGAGATACTCTGATACTCGCAAAAGACTTTATAGCTTCCGAGTGGAACCCTAGAGATCTGAAGATAGCGGCTCTTCAGTGGATATCCCCAGTAGCTAAAATTAAGCCAGACTTCTACTACATTGAAGTGAAGGAGTGGATCTGGTTCCAATACCCATGGACTAGACATGAAGACACCACGCAGTTCATTAAAAGAATCCTACTAGAGAAAAAGGAGATAAAGAAGGAGTGGTCCTACAACGAGATCAAGACAGAGTTCGAAGAAAGCTACGGTATATTTGTAGGTGATGCGTACTTTAAGTTAGCGCTAAACACACTCGTAGAGTTAGGAATACTGGAGAAAAAGAACGACGTATTCGTCATCAAGACGACGTAGAACAATAAGGTATAAGTGTTTCTCCTCTAGGGTAATGCTTTTATAAAGCTCTTTTGACTCCTATACAGAATTAATCACGTACTAGAGAGATTCCCACTTAATACTGTATACCGTAATAGATCGGGTCATAACGCTCTTCAAGAAATCCTTTCTGGGGCTTGGAGGCTGACTATGCTTGTTGCGTGGGAAAGGGGCTAGCTAGCGATTTGGGAGGCTTTACTATTATCTGCCTCAATAAATCTCTCTGCCTCCTCGAGGATCTTCTTAGCGGCTTCTCGACGTACTGTTATTGCCTGCTGATCTATGTATACTGGTATTTCAGCCATGACGTCACCTATGCCATCACCTATGTCATCTAAGATAGCTGACACTTCCGGTAAGCTTCTAACCCTTTTACTTAACTCTTTGAGAACCTCCCTGACTACTACTAGGTCCTGAGTCATAGCGTTTAATGCGAGAATGCTCTCTAGTTTAACCTCGAGGACCTCTAAGGCGTATACAACAAACCTGATTTGTCTTATGGCGTTACTATACGACCTAATTATACCGTTTTCAGCCGCTTTACTCTTCATGTTTTCTAAACTTCTCTCTAACCTTACTTCTAGTAGCTCTAGTCTACGCCTCAACATCTTCATGTCGTACAAAATCCTCGTCAGCCTACTTCTACCTATCAGTACTGGCACCATTGAAGACCTAAGGAAGTGAGTACTTTTAAGTAATAACCCGAATTAGTCGCTCGTGCAGTCTATTCAGTTAAAGCACTTGTTCCCGCCTTGCTCTACTGACACCACAACACAGCGACCTAGCTGAATACTGAAACTGTCTACGTCATAGGTTAATCAATGTCACCATATGGATGTTCTCCGCGGTTTACCCGAATCCTCCTCACAGCTAGCTTCAAGTCTCTTGAGTTTGAAACCACCGTAAGTACACAGTCCCATCAGGATATCGACATAACTTACTGAAACAGCAAGAGAACTAGAGTAAAGCAATTACGTGAAATGAGATCATAACCGCAATGAAGGCGTTAAAACCTTGGAAACCTGAGCCTTATACGGTTTAGGTGTGGGTGTCTGCGGAACTTCCCGTTATCTGCTTGCTTAGATAAGCTTATTGGAAATCCCACCTAGAATCACTAACTTTAATAAACGAGATCTCATTAAGGTGTCGGTGTGACAGTGGAACACCTACCTAAAGACATACTAGACCTTTTTATCGCCTTCCTTAAAGCTGGGCTTATCATGTTCGGAGGTGGTCACGTAGTTATTCCAACCTTGAAATACGAGCTTGTGGAGAACAGAAAACTGCTTGTGGAAGCAGAGTTCATAGACTTAGTAGCACTAACAGAAGGCATCCCAGGTCCCATAACTGTCAAGATGGCAACTTTCGTTGGATATAGAGTTGCTGGGTTAATTGGGTCTCTAGTAGCGATAATAGCTGTAGTCATTCCAACTTTCTTAATCGCACTCACAGTTATTACAGTACTACATCACTATTATCAGCATCCTCTAGTTAAAAATCTGCTTAAAGGAGTTAGAATTGCTGCGCTCAGCCTTATTTTAGTTGCGGTACTTACTCTAGCAAGAGGAACCTTTAGAGGACTATCACATACTCAAACAATAGTTACTATCTTATTGACATCTACCTCGCTAATCCTCATTGAAGTATTCCGAGTAGAGCCTCTCGTTGTGGTGGGGTTATTCGCTGTCATAGGCCTCATCCTCGGGTTCGTAGGATTCTGGTAAAGCGATATCTCCTTTAACCTAGAGAATTATTTTCAAAAACTTCTTAAAGCTTAGCACTCATCTAACGATAACATGCATTAACAGCTTTCTCTGCTTTTAGGGATGAAACCTTCAGTCGTAAACCATAAAGCTTTTAGCGTCTAAACGCGCTTAATTAACCAGGTAAGATCGGGGTGGTTACTATAGAGGTGTGGTGCTCACCTCTAGGCGGCTTCCCTAGAAATAAGGTTTTAAGGAAGACCCTCAGAGACTACGAGAAGGGTCTAATCAGCTACGAGGAATTAGAGAAAGTCTTGGTTAGTTCATCCCTAGTTGTACTCGGAGTTCAGATCTCGGCTGGCATGAGGTATGTAACTGATGGGCTATTAGACTGGCACGATCTCTTTAGGCCGTTCGTTTCCGCTTGGCGTAATGTTACTCCCACAAACCTCCTGAGGTATTTCGATAATAACTTCTTCTATAGAATTCCGCTCTTTACCGGAAAACCTGAAGCTTCTTCTTACGTTTGGGCTCCCCGGGTCCGAAGGTATATAGCTTTCACGGAGCCTGCGGAAATTAAGGTGGTAATACCTGGACCAGTAACGTTCGCATATATGTCGAAAAATAGTGCCGGTATTAACCAAGAAGAACTTGCTTCCAGTATAGCTGACCTCTTAGTTAGCGAAGTTAGGCTAGCCGTAGAGGCAGGAGCGTCCATGGTTCAGGTGGATGAACCACTCCTCAGCGACCCCGATATTTCTCCCGATGCCGGGGTATTAGCAGCCGAGTTAGTGAGTAGAATAGCTAGGTCAGCTGGCTCGTCTAAAACGGTCCTCGCTCTATACTACGGCACACCTCAACCAAGAGTATACGATAAAGTCTTAGAATCTAAAGTTACGTGTGTTTCCGTTGATATAGGAGACTCACCAAGTAGCTCACTAAAACTCGTAAAGGCTAAAGGCTTTGGCTCTCACTGCGCCGTTCTCGGACTAGTAAACGCTAGAACGATCTACGATGACCCTCTCGACACCCTGGTGGAGATAGCTACCGAAATCCTAAGGAATTACGACGGTAGCGAAGTAGGTATCACAACGACTACGTGGCTAGACCTCATACCTTACGAGTATAGTATCTCTAAACTAAGGAACTTGAGGATCTTAGCGAACAAGCTTTTATCGAAGCTGGGGTACACAGAGACTTCGGGGTGGGGTTCGTGACTCGGTACGAAGTACCAAAAAAGTTTCCTACAACAGTCGTAGGTAGCTACCCAAAGACAGAGCAAGCAGAAAACGCTATCAAGATGAGGAAGTCTGGGCGGATAACAGAGGAGGAGTTCAAAGAGATGGTGAAGCCGCCGATAAGGGAAGTAGTGGCAGACCATTTGTGGGCAGGCATCGATATCGTGAGTGACGGTGAGCAAGCTCGAGACGACATGGTCGTGTACTTTGCGGAGAGGTTTAAGGGCTTTAGCTCCGGTGGGTGGGTTAGAGTGTTCGATAACGAGTACTTTAAGAAGCCTATCGTGATAGGGAAAGTGGAGTGGGTGGGGCCTGTAACCGTAGACCTATGGAGCTACGCCTCTAGTGTGAGTGATGGAAGACCTGTGAAGGCGACGCTAACAGGTCCGTACACGATGCTTGAGTGGAGCTTTGATCTACACTACAGAGATCGAAAAGAGCTTGTGATGGACATAGCTAAAGCTATTAGGAGGGAAGTTGAAGAACTAGTCAAAAGAGGAGTAGTTTACGTACAGTTAGATGAACCAGCTCTATCTACAAAACCCTTCAAGGAAGAAGCTGACATGCTCAAAGAAGCTATTGATGCGGTATTTAGGGGCGTTAACGCTAAGAGAATTATTCACGTATGCTACGGAAGGTTAGAGAAAATCCTTCCATTTATCTTAGATTACTCTGTTGATCAGTTCGACCTAGAAATGAAGAACAGCAACTTTAGGTTGCTACCGCATCTTAAAGAACTAGGCTACAGCAAGGAGCTAGGCTACGGTGTCGTTGATGTGCACAGCTTTCAAGTAGAGAGTGTTAAAGAGATTAAGGAAGCGATCGATAAGCTAATGAAGGAGGGCTTCATAGGACCGGAAAAAGTATATCTCGACCCAGACTGCGGTCTTAAGAGGTTGCCCAGGGAAATCGCTAAAGCTAAACTCAAAAATATAGCAGAAGCGGCTCGATTGGCTAGAGAAGAATGGTAGTTAACGTAGGAAAGCTCAGAGAGAGTTGTGTAAACTGACCACCGTTACCTTATAAAATGTTTAATAAACCAAGATCAATAGCCTCAGGTGACTTACTTGGAGCTACTCTATGAGCTCGCGCCCGTTAAAAAGAGGGAGGAGCTACGTGCTAGACTGAATGTTCTTAAGGAGATAGTCGATTGGATAGATGTCCCAGACTCTCCTATGGGTTCTACTTCTCAATTTTCTCCTCTAGTTAGTTGCCTTGTTAAGTCGGTAGAGGAAGTTAGGGTCATCGCCCATATCAGAACTATAGACTTAAGCCGCGTGGCCCTAACGTCAGCGACGAAAAGCCTAGAGCTTTGTGGAGTTGAGCGTGTAGTCTACGTTAGAGGTGATGTAGTGCAGAACTCTAGTGTTGTTAGAGACTTAGAGCCGGAGAACGCAGTAAGTTTAGTCAAGCAGCTAAGCCTTAACATAAGCCCAGGTCTTACTATAAGCTTGAGGAAAGACCTAACCGAGATCCTTAAGAGAATGGGCTCTAGCGCAGACTTTTACCTTATACTAAACCTTAGTGAGAAAACCTTCGAGAAGCTGGAGAGAGTCTCCAGGGTGGCAAGGAGTGCTAACGTTAAAATATATCCTTACCTTATCGTGGCCACTGAGAACAGCTATGGAGCTTTAGCTAATTTACTAGGTAGAGAGAGGGTATTGCTAGCAGAGAAGGCACTTGAAGTTGCTTTAAATAACTCTCACTTAGTTGACGGATTCTTAGTGTCTTCCCCGTTAGACTTTAGAGGAGGTGTAAACTTCTTAAACAGTCTTAGAAGAACTGCCTAGAGAAAGAACTGCCGTACCTTTCAAAGCTTTAAGTAGTCCTAGGCTTAGTGCTCGTCTTCAGCGTGTCTGGTCTATGCTTAAGTTTCTATCTTTCGGTTCAAGTGGTGGTGTGATAACGTGAGGGTGGAGAAGGTTTCAGAAGGGGTATTGATAGCTGACTTAGAGCCGTCGGGTACGGCTGGGTGGCTAGCGACCTATGTCATAGTAGGAAGTAAGTCTATAGCTATCGTTGACCCTGGTCCAAAAGCCTCTCTAGAGAGCTTTAAGGAGTTCATTGATGCGATGAATTTAGACCGCCTTAAAGAAGTATACATAGCGTTAACACACGTTCACATAGATCACTCTGGAGTTGTTGGTGACCTACTTGAGTACTTACCGAGTGCCAGGGTGCTCGTTCATCCTCGTGGAGTCAGGCACTTAACCGATCCTTCGAAACTCTGGAGCTCATCACTTGATGTCCTAGGAGATATAGCAAGGCTGCTTGGAGAGCCCAGACCGGTTCCACAAAGCCGAATTTTAGCTGTAGAGAATAGAGTTGGAGTTAACTTAGGAGACTTTGTGTTAGTGCCTGTTTACACTCCAGGACATGCTGCGCACCACGTATCCTATATGCTTGACCCTGTTGACATACTCTTTGCCGGTGATTCTATAGCTAACTACTTTAATGGAAGGATATACCCGGTTACTGTCCACCCATTCGATGGAGACGAGTACTTGAGTAGCTTAGATCTGACACTGAAGCTTCAGCCAAGGATAATAGCAGTGGCACACTATGGAATGATTAGCGAAAACCCGGAGATCTTCGTACAAAGAGCTAAAGATAAGTTAATTTCGTGGACTTATCGCATTAGCAACATGATTAATGAGGGTGTTACGAGTACTGAGGAAGTATACCATAGTGTTTTAAGTAGCGATATAGAGCTCGCGTATGCTAGGCAGCTAGAAAACTCTATGCCTGCTTTTAGAGGGTCCACGTATAGGGTCATAACTGGATTATACAACTACTTACTTAACAAGTTGAAAAGAGCTAATCTAACGACTACCCCGCAGAGATGATGAACCCCTAAGAGTAAAAGAAGTCGCATAAAGTCCTCTCTTACTTCGATCTTATTAAGTTTCTCGATTGTATATAGAATTGGTGATGCTATGCCCTGTAAAGCCAGAAAGAAGAAAGAACAGAAGGAGGAGAAAGAACAGAAGAAGTAGAGTCTGCTCCTATACCCCATACATATTCTTCAAATCAGCCCCTGATTTTAATCCTAAAGCACGACCATTACCTTGATACAGACTGCGTGGGGTCTCAGGTAGTCCCCAGTAAGCACGTAGAGAAGCTAAGGCAATTTAACGTAAGTCTGTATAAACTTAGGACAGCCAGGGATCCACTTCTACGTGTTTATAGTGACTTAAGCTATGAGTTGTGTAAGAATTTTTTGCTTAGCTTGCTCTACGCTGGGATCTGCTTGAGCCCAGTAAGAATAACGCTCGTTGGAGCTGGTAAATGGGGAACCAACATCGCTAGGTCTCTAAAGGAGCTAGAGATTGAGGGTTTAGTCGATCTAAGCTACGTGGTGGATGTAGACGTATCCCGAGCCCTAGAGCTTTCTAGGAAGTACGGCTTTCGGGCTTTGGCCAGCCGCGTCAGTGAAGTCTCGGGGGAGGCCTTCATTATAGCTACTCCCATAAGCACGCTCTACCAAAACGCTGTCGAAGCCATGGATACTGCTTCGTGTGTGTTCATAGAGAAACCTGCTGCTGAAACCTATGAGGAGGCTAGCAATCTCTTGACTCTTGCTGATGCTAGGGGAATAGTGCACCAAGTCGGCTATCTCTCTAGGTTTGACCCAGCTGTTGTAGAACTTGTGCGTCAGATTAGCGATAAACACATTTATGCTTTACGCTTCAGGAGACTATCAAGAAGACCTCCTCACATGCGAAACTACCCAGTGACTCTCGACCTCATGTCCCATGATATTGACCTAGCTTTCTACTTGCTTAATTCACGTGAGGTAAGACCTCTGTTCTCTTCATTTGCTGTTGACGGCGGAGTACCGCAGAGAGCGGTAGCTGAAGCTATCTACGACAGAGTAGACGTTGTATTCGAGGCCGATGGGGTGCTTCCCGTAAAAATCAGAGAAATAGATGCTCTAACAGATCGAGGTATTATAAGAACCGACCTGATCTCGAGAGTACTAACCGTAATAACAGAGTCTGGTAGCATGCGGGTCGAGGCTAGCAATGGGGAACCTCTAAAAGAAGAGCTTAGAGTATTTGTAGAGAGATGCCGTGGTAAGGACGTTAAAGCTCCTGATCTGCGAGACGCCGTAGCGACTCTCAGAGTAATAGATGAGCTTACTAAAATAGCTATTAAAATGTAAGACATCTAGAGATAGATAAAAATTCTACTGCCTACAAAAAATATTTATTAGAGTAAACTAAAACTTGTGGGGATAGCATGGTTAGGAGAGTAATTATTGCTGGTGCTGGTGGAAGAGACTTCCATAACTTCCTTACCTACTTCAAAGACAGGCAAGACTACGAGGTAGTAGCCTTTACTGCTACTCAAATACCTGGCATTGAGAGAAGGAGGTTTCCTCCAGAGCTTGCCGGGCCAAGATATCCTCAGGGGATTCCCATATACCCCGAGAGCGAGCTTCCCAGGCTCATTAAAGAGCTTAAGGTAGACGAAGTAGTGCTATCCTATAGTGACTTAACGTATCAGGACGTTGGAAGGTTTGCTTCAATAGCGCTCTCGTCTGGAGCATCGTTCAAGCTGCTATCTCCGCACGAGACTTTTCTGAGGTCCTATAAGCCTGTTATCGCAGTTACTGCTGTAAGAACAGGTGCCGGCAAGTCCACTGTATCGAGAGCAGTAGTTCGGGAGCTGATCAAGAGGGGTATTAGAGTTGTCCCGATTAGACATCCAATGGCATATGGAGATTTAGTTAAGTCTTCTATACAGGTGTTCAGATCCGAGGAGGACTTCGCCAAGTACGGGATCACTGTAGAAGAGAGGGAGGAGTACGAGCAGTACATAAGACTAAGCCTCCCAGTACTCGCAGGTGTGGACTACGGAAGAATACTTCTTGAGGCTGAGAAGCTTGGGGATGCCATACTGTGGGACGGAGGTAACAACGACACGCCTTTCATAAAGTTTGACTATATGATCACCGTAGCAGACGCTATGAGACCAGGACAAGAGGTATCCGCTTACCCTGGCGAGATTAACACAAGACTGGCAGACGCAGTAGTGATCAACAAGGTCTCGAGAGCTCGTAAAGAAAACGTCGAAAGAGTGGTATCAAATGTAAAGAGTGTTAATCCCAAGGCGAAAATAGTTCTAGCAGATATGGAAGTAGCTGTAGACAAACCCGAGCTCGTTAAAGGTAGGAGAGTCGCCGTAATAGAGGACTCGCCATCCGTTACTCACGGAGGTCTGCCATACGGTGCGGGATATGTTGCTGCAGAGAAGTACGGAGCGGCTGAAATAGTGAACCCGAGACCTTATGCTGTCGGTATAATCAAGGTGATGCTTGAGGAGTACCCCCAAATGGGTCCCGTAGTACCTTCCACGGGTTACACCCCAGAGCAGTTAAAAGACCTCAACGAGACACTAAGAAGAATGAAAGCAGACTGCGTAATCCTTGGAACTCCAGCCGACATATCGAGCCTATTAGATGTAAATGTTCCTATAGTTAAAGTTACCTGGGAGCTTAGAGTAGTTGATGGACCATCTATCGCTGACTTAGTGAGTGAGTTCTTAGCTCGAACCGGGTTAGGGTAGTTCGGTATAAGGAGATACTAGCTCCTTTTTACTCTCTAAACTCATTACCGTTGGTGTGGAAATTAGCATTACACTCTGGTAAGTTTAGAGAGTATAACGTTTACCTAAGAGCCTCTGGCTATCCTAGGGTAGCACTTGTATACCCAAGCACGTACCAAGCCTCGATTACTAATCTATTTACTCACATAGCCTACTATTTCTTAATCGAGAAAAGCGATGCCCTAGTCGATAGGTTTACGCTGGATAACCCGAACGAAGGCGCTATCACATCGCGTAAGCTCCGCGAATTCGACCTACTTCTCGTTAGTGCTAACTACGAGTTAGACCTACTATATTTATCAAAATTGCTCAATGAATCTGGAATCGAGCTCAATGCTGAGAAAAGAAAGAAAAAACCAGTGATACTGGTAGGTGGACTTGCTGCGATGGCTAATCCAGAACCTTTTCTAGAAGTTGCTGACGCGTGCTTTGTGGGTGATGGTGAGATCCTCTTAGAAAAACTCGCTCGCTCACTTAGCCTACTACCTGATAAACCGACTGGCTTCTTGGAATCTATAGGTGACGGTCTATACACTGGTGAGGCTAGCACTAGGAAGGTCTATGTAGAAGACTTAAACAACACTCCTCACCCAGTAGCCGAGATCAGATCGAGAAGCGTAGAGCCAGTCTACGGTGAAGGTTTCTACATCGAGATATCTAGAGGTTGCAGATGGTTGTGTAAGTTCTGCCTTGAAGCCTACACTATGCATCCATTTAGGTGCAGAAGCCTTGAGACCGTAAAGAGCTTAGTGAGTGAGGGTTTGAAGTTCACTCGACGAAGGAGAGTGGTAATTTACTCACTTTCACCGTTTGACCACCCCAGCTTTAGAGACTTCTTAATCTACATGGCTGACAACAAAATTGACTTCTCGATACCGTCGATCAGGTGGGACACCTTGAGACTTGACGACCTAGACCTCATATCGCTATCGAGCCAGAGAACTCTTACTCTCGCGCCTGAATCAATGAACCTCGAGTTAAGCTGCTATATCGGCAAGTGCTTCAATTTCAGCACTTTTAGTGAACTTGCGATATCAGCCCTTAAGAAAGGGTTCAACGTCAAGCTTTACATAATGGTCGGTCTTCCACTGGAGCGAGAAGAGCATGTTCTCGAGACTATAAAGAACGTGAAGTATCTAATGTCTCACTCGCGTAAGCTGCGTAGAAATATGACAATAAACATAAACCCATTAGTGCCTAAGCCGCACACACCTCTGCAAGATTATCCACTAATTACCGAAGATGAGTACCTCAAAAAAGTTGGGCTCTTCAAGAAGGAGCTTGGAGGGGGCTCTATTGCTTACCTCCGCTGGCTTTATGCTTTCATCCAGTCCCTCATAGCTCTTGGGAATAGAAACGTTGGAAAGCTGGCTACATCTCTAGCCCTCAAAGGACTATCGAGGCGAAGCATAGCGGAACTATCTAGCACTCTCGGAGTTGACACAGGGTTTCCGCTTAGACGTAGATCTCAAAGCGAAAGACCTTGGCAGAGAGTAGTATTCCCTCTAGATCATGTAGTTAACAAACTATCACCGTAAGCGAAGATTGCGCTAATTCGTTACTAGCTGGAGCTTAATGTCTCAGTTCCCGTAATTCAGCTACAAGGTGCTTTACTTCTGGAAGTACTAGCTTGTCTAATGCGAGTTCGACTGCGCTGGGTGAGCCTGGAGTAACGAACACTAATCTATCTCCGGCAGCACAGGCCATGGCCCTTGTCGCAAGAGCTGCTGTACCATACGTTTGGAAGGTTATATACCGAAACAGTTCACCGAATCCGGGAATGTCTTTAGAGCATATTTCTCTTACTACATCAACCGATAGGTCCCTAGGACCGAGGCCCGTCCCACCCGATACCACAACGACATCGCATCTCCTAAGGCTTTCTGCTACTGCTGAAGCTATAGACTCTCTGTTATTCGGAACTAAGGTGTGGTTCTTCAGTTCACACCCATACTTAGCGACTAATCTCGCAACTAAACCAGTAACCTCATCTGAGTAAACACCACGAAGTACTTTATCACTAGTAACTACAACACACACTGAGACAGGAATTTCGGCAGCATCCCGTCTGTGCTGCTCTATAGGCAACTTATCCCCCAGTTCAAGTTTGCTTTAAAAGCCCTCTCTTAGAGTAAGACTCTAGAATATCGTAACCAAATAACTCCTTAAACCTCCTTCTTCCTTCCTCGGTCATCTTAGTTGGGTCCCACGGGGGATCAAAGACTAGGTCGATATTAACTTCGTTAATGTCTTTAATATCGGCTAGAGCTCCATATATAGACTCCTGAACTTGGTGAAGCAGGAATGATACTATAGGGCATCCTGGAGCTGTCAGAGTCATCTTGATCCTCACGTTACCGGAATCATCTACGTCGATACCATAGATCAGCCCTAGATCCCATATGTTTATGGGAATCTCTGGGTCGTATACGTTCTTAAGAGCTTCTTTCAGCCTTTCGATAACAGCATTCTTATCGACCACCTTTAACGCCCTTAATGACTTTATTGCGGAACTTATAAGTGTAAAATACGTATTGCCTGTCTAACCTGAAATCCCTGAAGCAATGTAAAGGATGAATATCGAGAGAAAAATAAGGTACTTCTAGCTTAATGCTCCTCTCTTAAGCACTTTTCCAGCTCTGACTGCCGGAACCAACTTACCGCCTTCAACAGCGATCTTGCCGTTAACGATCACGTATCTTATCCCCCTTGGGTAAGAGTGTGGATTTTCGTACGTAGCTGTATCCTCAATGCTGTAGTAGTTAAATACCACTAAGTCTGCCTTAAAACCAGGTCTTATCAGCCCTCGATCCCAGAGTCTTAGCTTTCTTGCTGGCAACGATGTCATCTTTCTTATAGCTTCTTGTAGTGTTAACACCTTTTCTTCTCGAACATACTTAGCTATAACTCTCGGAAAAGTCCCATATCTCCTTGGATGAGGTTTTCCGACTCCAAACTTACCGACTGAACCGTCACTCCCGATAGCAACTAGTGGGTGGGATATCACGGTTCTGACGTCATCCTCTCTCATGGTAAATGTTACCATCCCTGTAGCAAGTTCGTCGTCTAAGAGTATCTTTACAACTGCCTCGATAGGGTCTATACCCAGGGACTCCGCTATCTTATCTAGTCTCATACCTTCAAATTCTTTATGTCTCGGAGAATAGGATATCATTATGTCAGACCAAGAAATGTATCTCTCCTCAAAAACCGCTTCCCCTAGTTTTTCCCTAATCTCTCTCACTACGCTGGGATCCTTCAGCTTCTTCAGTATTTCCTCCGAACTAGCCCCCCTTATGTCTCTCGGCAACAGTGTTGAAAGAGATGTAGATGCAGCAGGATAAGGATAAGCATCTGCCGATATGTCGTACCCTCTAGATGCGTAATCCTCGATCACCTTTAAGGCTGCTACTACCTTCCCCCAGCTAGGTTTACCGCCGGCCTTTAGGTGAGAGATCTCGACACCTATTCCGGCTTTAAGACCTATGGTTATAGTCTCATAGATGGAGTCAAGTAACCTAACGCCCTCGTTCCTCATGTGCGTCGAGTATATACCACTGTACAAAGCAGTTACCTTAGCTATCTCGACTATCTCCTCTGTTGTAGCAAAAGTTCCTGGAATATATATGAGCCCCGTACTCACACCAAAGGCTCCTGCCTCCATAGCTTCTCTAGCTAGCTCCTTCATTAACTCGATGTCTCTTTCTGAAGGCTTTTCTGGACCGAACCCTAGTACTGCGGACCTGATCGTTCCGTGCCCAACTAGCGGAGCTATGTTGACCGACGGCTTAAGCTCTTCGAGGGCCTTGACGTACTCGCTAAAACTTCTCCACCTAACCTCTACATCCGGGTGCTCCTTTTTGATCCACTTTACTTCCTCCTCAAAGTTCACATCAGTTAAGGGAGCTGGTGAAGAACCACAATTTCCTACCACAATTGTAGTGACTCCCTGGAGTATGTAGTTATCTGCTGTTGGTACTTCGAAGATCGTTATGTCGCTGTGGTTATGAATGTCAATAAACCCGGGTGAGACCACCATTCCAGAAGAGTCTACAACTAAATTAGCTTTCTCCCCACTGAGGTCGCCTATAGACTCGATCCTGTCGCCCGAGATACCTATATCGGCCCTAAAAGGTGGTGAGCCGCTACCGTCTACTATTATGCCCTTCTTGATGACTAAGTCGTACATTACACTACACACCGTAGGAGTGGAGTACTTCTTGAGCAGCTCTTACCGATGCTCCCAGCTCTATTCTATACCCTAGTTTCACTAGAGACCTTTCGAGTGCTGCTAAAGTAGCGATTACATCGTTCGCTGTAGCCTCACCCATGTGTCCTATCCTGAATATCCTACCCCGTAGTTCCCCGAGGCCTCCTGCTATCTCTACACCCCTTGCGCGCATCTCCGCATAGAGTTTTGCCCACTCTACACCCTCCGGGATGTAGGCAGCCGTGACCGTGTTCGCCCTAAAGCCCTCCTCTGCGACAAGCTTGAGACCCAAAGCCTCAAGCCCCTTCTGCACGGCCCTAGCTAGTGCCTCATGCCTCCTATACCTTACCTCAAGCCCCTCCGCGATTATCCTCTTCAGGGAAGAGTGGAGAGCGTAAACTAGGTTTACAGCCGGCGTAATATAGTAGTTCCTAGTAGACTCCATTTCCTTCAGTAGCCTAGTTATATTGAAATACGTTGTCTCATTCTCAATTAGAGGGGTGAAGCCTTTTCTATACGCAACTATAGCTAGCCCTGGAGGTACCGCCAGAGCTTTCTGGGAACCCGTCAAGCATACATCGACGCCCCACTCGTCCAGCTTCATATCCATTCCACCTATAGACGCTATGCCATCTACTATGACCCTGGCCCCGTACTCCTTGGCCTTTTTAGCTATCCTCTCAACCGGGTTAGCTACAGCCACTGAGGTTTCTACGTGCTGGAGTAGCACTGCGCTGTAACCACCCTCCCTCAATACTCTCTCGACTTCATCCTCGCTGAACCCCCTGCCCGTAGGCGACTGCACTACCGTAACATCTGCTCCGACCCTCTTAGCAGCATCAGCAAGGTAGTCGGCAAAGAAGCCCGCCTTGAGGACTACTGCCCTCTCACCCGCTCTCAGCGAGGTCCTTACAGCGAGCTCTATTGCGGCCGTACCACTCCCGGGGATAACTACAACACTTCCCTCCGTTCCAAATACCTTCTTTAGGGTCTCGACAGACTCCCTATGTATTGTGTCAAACTCTGCTGAGACATGACTAAAAGTGGGCTTAGCCATGTCAAGCATTGTTTCTGGGTCAGTTATAGAAGGGCCCGGAATCATGAGCAGGAACCTGGTCAACTTAACCTAACACCTCATGCTATGTTGTGCGCGCGCTATTTTAAAGCCTAAGATGCTCTTCTCTTAGTCACCTACACAGCAGAAGCAGTTCTTTGACTCAGTAGCGAGTCTACTACGTCGGGTTCCAAATAGTGCAATACTGAGTTTGTTGCCGGTTAAGGCAAAGAACGTCCACATCCCCAAAAGCAATCTGGTTACTAGGGGTATAGAATGCTTGTAAGTCACTGAAAACTTCCAGACTAGGGATGCCGTAGAATTATGATGATAGGAAGATTTACGAATGAGTGCGACATAGTTCTAGAGAAAGATAGCGTTAGGGAGTTACTACGTCAAGGTGTGGAAGGGTGGTCGTGTTTATGTGCTGTATTAGAGTACCCTTCATATGGAGACGCAATTTGATAGGTCTACGAATTAGGATTAGCCGAGAGGTGTGGAACGAGGTAATCAGTGTTGCTAGGGAAGCTAAGGAGAGGGGCGAGAAAATAAGGGCGTTCTTTCTTTACTCTAAGCGGGGTGATCCTCTCCTAGTAGTGAGAGCTAAAGAAGTTCCAGTACGGATAATTAAGGAGAGCTCTCCTTCGGGCATGATTTTCAGATGGAACTACCCTAGGGACAGGTATAGAGAATACTATCCCAAGAAGGGCCCTGACAGGTACTCTGGGACCCTGCTGGTAAAACCAGATCTATCGATGAGTCTGCATTACGCATATTGGATGGGTGTGGATTTCCCAGGCGGTAGTGGGGGGTTTAACATTAATTTGTGGCTTGACGACGAAGGTCGTCCTATTTATCGAGCTTTTTACGTCCACAGGGATAAAACCAACGGGGAGTTCGTTGAAGTCCCAGTTGAGATAGTTGGTCTGCGCTAGCCACAGGGATTGAGCCCACTATCAAGAGTTACTACGTGCTGTAAGCACAACCCCGAAGCTCCAGTTTTGAGAGTCAAAGTCTTTACTCAACTGCCTGAACTTATTAACACTATCTACCTATCCCAACTTGAGGTGTTAGGAGGCTTGCTTAAAGTGAAGGTGGTAGATCATCCGTATGCTCAAGCCATACTCACAGTTCTGAGGGACAGAAAGACGTCGCAAATAGATTTCAGAAAAGGGTTGGTAAGGCTTGGCAGAGTTCTTGGACTGGAGATGGTGAAGGAGCTCGAAATTGAGGAGTGTGAAGTCGAGACCCCTCTAGGTATAAAGGCTCGCGGTATAAGAGTAAAAGACTTAGACCAAGTTGTCATAATCACAGTGCTAAGAGCTGCGTGGCCTCTTACGGAGGGCTTAGTTAAGATCTTCTTTAACGCAAAACAGGGGGTTATCGTAGCGAGGAGAGTTGAAGAAAGAGGTATGAAGAACTACGAATTCGAGATTGATGTAGCTTATGTGAAGATACCTACTATAGCCCCAGAAAGCATAGTGATACTGAGTGACGTAATGGTAGCTACTGGCTCTACGGTAGATAGAGCACTTCGAGAGATCATGACACATGGTAGGGCCAAGAAGTATCTTCTCGCCTCAGTTATTGTAACGCCTATAGCGCTTGCTAGATTGAGTAAAACAAGTGATGAACTCGGAATAAATTTAATGGTATACTCTGTTGCTATAGACCCAGAAATAAACGATAGGGGGTATATAGTTCCGGGGCTTGGTGACGCAGGGGACAGAGCCTTTGGCTCATAAAAAGAGCTTAGTTAGGGACATCGCTAGGCAGAGGAGCTTAATTCTTTATTCGCTAGCCATTCGTAGCGTTAGAGAGAGTAGGTTTGATAGAGCTCGCAAATACATCATGAGGGGACTGAAGATATTACTTAAAGCTAGAGCGAGAAAGCCCACCTCATACAGGAGGTGGGTATGCAAGAAATGCTGTGTTCCCCTAGTTCCCGGGGTAACAGCTAGGGTGAGAATCAGAGGGGCTAGATCTCACCTAACAATAGTCAAAAAGTGCTTAATGTGTGGTTGGATAAACAGGACAGTGGTCAGTAAGAGGAGTTCTAGTAGTATCAACAACAGTAACAACGAACAGCAGTAGTTAGGAATCGTAATGTTTGCTCCTACCTATAGCGTGTCAGAGTCTATAAGCTCTCCAGACTCATTTAGTCCGGCACCACCGAGCTTCTCCAGCATGTCCGGGTCCGATACTTCAGCACTTGCGTAACTTAAGATGCGTCTAACTATGTCTCGGACACCTGTTTTCCTGAGGTCTATGACCTCTCCTTGAACTATCAGCTCTGGATTCCTACCACCCTCTACTAGTAAGTGAACTCTAAAGTCGAGCTCCTCGAGGCTGTTGGTGACCTGCCTGACTTTAGCTATATAGCTCCTGCTTTCTGTAGCCGGTACTCGAACAACTAGAGTAATAGTTCTCAACGCCTACACCGCAACAAACCTGGCATCGCTAGAGTTGATAAGCTATAACCCTTAACCAACCGAGCTACATTACGTAGTGGGAATCTGTGGCATGCTCTCGTGTAGCGACCTCTACCCAACAGCTTTACGTAGAGTGGCGTGCAAAACCTCGTTAACTCTCAATGCTCGGATTTTCTGAGAACACTCCGGGACTTGTTCCACGACGTAGTGTTAAGGTGTGGCAGCGGAGGTCGCAGGGCAGAAACCGCTGTTTCGAGGTCGTTGTGTATTAGGGTAAATAGTCTCCACATATAAAAGGATTTATGTGAACGATCCGAAGTTATCTGTGGGCAGATGTTCGCCTACGCGGATCCTTCCTTACTAAGTCTTGACGATGGAATACTTCTCGTGAGAACAGCTAGGAGAGCTGTTGAAGAGTACCTTCAATCGGGAAGAGTCATCGAGCCACCAGATGTTGGCGGGGTATTGCAGGCTAGAGGAATGAGTTTTACTACGATTAGAAGGATATCTGAAGGTGAGTACAGGTTAAGGGGGTGCATCGGGTATCTTTCACCGGTAGAGCCGTTAATAAAGAACGTAATAACTACTGCTCTCGCTGCCGCCTTAGAGGACCCGAGGTTTGAGCCTGTATCAGCTGACGAGCTAGATCAGTTAGTTTTTGAAGTTAGCGTTCTATCCGTACCCAGAGACATGGAGTCTACCGGAAGAGAGAGAGCTCGCGAGGTAGTCATAGGTCGGGATGGACTCGTGGCAGAGTATAGGGTATACAAAGGCGTTCTCCTTCCAGAGGTGCCTATCGAGTACTGCTGGGACGAGGAGACGTTTCTATCTGAAACCTGCGTTAAAGCTGGGATGTCTCCAGATTGCTGGTTGAGCGAGAAGGTGAGAATAAAGAAGTTTACGGCAAGAGTCTTCAAAGAGACTTCTCCTAGAGGCTCCGTTGTAGAGCTAGATCTAGCAAGAGAGTACAGAGAGAGGTGTCTCGCTATCCAACCTTAGTGGTGCCGCGGCCGGGATTTGAACCCGGGTCACGGGCTCACCCCGACGAGCACGAGAGGCCCGCATACTTGACCGGGCTATACTACCGCGGCACCGTTATTAGATAAGGAGTAGGAGTACTTAAAAGCTTTTGAAGTATATTAGGGTACGTAAAGGTTGAAATACTGAATTGCCTCGGCACTTTTCAACTTAGGTTAAAGGATTAAGTCAAAACTTACGCCAAGAGCCGCAGCAACAGCGTGTCCTAGCGCGAGTATTCTGAGACTGCGATGTGCTGCCTAGGTACACTACCTCAAACTCTGTTTTATAAGCTAGACCACTCCGTGGGGGAGTTAAGTATGTTAAGAAAACCTTATTTCTTAAAGCCTGGGGGGCGGACGTTTAATACGCTTTCGTTTACTAGCGTAGGTGGCTTTCTTCCTTCGTAAAACGCTGTGAGGTTTTCGAGAACTACTTGGGCCATCCTATACCTTCCTTCAAGTGTCGCACTGCCTATGTGGGGGACGAGTACTACGTTTTTGAACTGAGTTAGTGGGTGGTCTCCGGGTATTGGCTCTCCTTCGAACACGTCGATTCCTGCGCCAGCTATCCAACCTTCTTTTAGTGCTCTAACTAATGCTTGAGTATCTATTACAGCACCTCTAGCAGTATTGACTAAGATAGCTGTTTTCTTCATGAGCTTGAGCCTCTCCTCGTTCATCATGTGGTAAGTGTCTTTAGTTAGGGGTACGTGGAGACTCACTACGTCTGCCTCCTTAAGAAGGTCTTCTAGGCTACTCTTGTACTCAACTCCCAAGATCCCTTCTTTCTCTTTATATCTAATGATATCGTAGTATATCACCCTCATTCCGAAGCCTAGAGAGCCTATCTTAGCTACTCGTGTCCCTATTCTACCGAGACCAACTATCCCTAGCACCTTGCCTTTAAGCTCTGTACCCAGC
>Ga0209394_1000284_pt1 | contig 44751 bp, 42 predicted proteins | sample JNZ201metaG_FD_184122 | JGI IMG/M metagenome (GOLD analysis project Ga0209394, IMG submission 184122) | Hot spring microbial communities from Jinze hot spring, China to study Microbial Dark Matter (Phase II) - JNZ 20120812A (SPAdes) (version 3) ...
ATCTTATGGAGTCTCTAAGAGTAGTAAGTGATTTATTATATAGTTCAACATCTTGAATAATATTGTCAATCTTAAACATTATAGCTACTACCTGATTTTTAAAATCCTCTATGCTAACTCCAACTTCCTCGTATTGATCTATAATGTTAATGATGTTATTAATACAAATACTTAAACCTATAAACTCATCAATAACTGGCTTAACTAACGTTACATTTATGTTTGTAGTATTTGCTACATGTATTCTTCTAAACGGGCTTGGTGTAGAATTAACTACAAAATACTCCCATAAACCCACAAAATCAACCAAATACTTAGTATTGCTACTATCGTTACACCACCATATAAACATTGGACGTGAACCATTAGAAGTAAACATAACCGTTAAATCATTAGTCTTAACAATACGCCAACCATTACCCTCTACAACCTGAATACTAGATGCACTAACATTTAAATGCAATTGTAGAAGTAAAACAGCCAATATAGATACAATAATTACTCTACAATTTCTACTCATACAAGTTATCTCATTATAAACGGGGATAATTAAACATTTCCATATTGCATGCTTTTATTTCAGGAATATAAAATTTGCCTTACAACAAGTAAATGAAAAGGTTTAGTCTTTACTTATGCTAAATTAGTATACATTGTTGAGCTAGTCCAGAAATGAAACCCGATAGTGCATAGAGCTTTTGATTTAAAATGAAACTGCTACAAGCATAAATTATGCTAGTTAAACTATTACTTCTTAAAACTAAAAATTGTTAATATACTTTAAGCATACGTTGATAAGTTTCCCTAGCGCCATTTGTATTGTAAAGACCTGCTTATAACAACCAAAGCTAAAACATCAAAGCAGCCAGGCCACTAACACAGACTCATTCCAAACTGTCGACTATCTCCCCACCTATAGATGAAGCTAGCTTAATGGCAATTGTTACTTCGTTTCTACATGCATTATCATCCATATCCAGTTCGCCCTTAACGAGTAGCGTATATGCGTCTATGTAGCATATTCTAGACGGAATACCTTATGCCCCAAGTAAAAGTTAATGTCCTAGCCTTGTCTGGATTAAACTCTATGAAATCCTGCATAGGCCCAACTTCAAGCCCACCATATTAATAGCATCTTAACTCAAAGGATTCTATTCTGCTTCCATCATTTTCCACTATAACCTTTATGGTTACGGCTTCACTTCGAAATACATCTGTCAATTCTGGGACATGACTTGTAATCACTATAGTGTGAGTCATTACCTTCATGTATGCAGTAGAGGTGAAGATATTGTTGGTTTCATCACTTTCATTTATTTCATATCCACTATATACAAAGGTCTTTATGTAATGGATGTATGCTCATTTGAAAGATGGTTATGTGTTTTTCGTTCATGTAGGATGTCTTCAATATTCTAAGCTTCATTATTTTAGGTTATGCATCCATACTTTCACGGCTTAGATCTTTAGCTTATATTAATTATGATAAGAGAAATGTTAGGGTCGTTATGGTTTATGAATACTATTATTAATATTAGTTCTAAAGTAGGATTGTTGTTTTGAGCCATTATTGAGGGATACTATATGTATGGATTTATGATGTTGTAAATACGTCTACATATTTAGTATTCATTAGGGATTAGAGCTGTTTACAGCTCTAAATGGGTGTATTAACTATGGTGCTCAATATTATAGGGCTTCACGTAAGATATTGAATTTAAACATCAAGTATATAGTTGAGGTAGGAATCTAATGGAGGGAATAATTCAGTATGTTAAGGATAAATAAGCTATTCGATAACTACATATTATGAAGGATAAATGTGATGGTGAACATGTACTCATCTTATAAAATCAATAGTATACATACAAATGAAACATGAATTGATGGGAAGATAAAAGCAGAAGGGTTCATAGAAAACACAATACAATAGAGGTGATCAACATGCTTAGGTTCACAAGACATCAAAGATCATCCGAAGCTTACATCATCCTAGCTAGTTTATGCCTTCATAAATTGGAGAATGACAATATATGTTTAAGTTAAGTCCAGTTTATATCTGCTTTTAAGATATTCCCTCTTTAATATCTCTAATTCTTTTGAGAACTGATATCGTTTATTTATATTCATCATTTAGTGTTTTACATAGCATCATTGAGCATAAACCCTAAAGAAACAACGTATGTGAGCATTGCTGTTAATAGACTTATTTAAGCTTATCTATTCTGATCGTGATACTGTCAAGTTAAGCCTTAAATTTTATAATTTTACTCACACTAACTTGATGGACCTCATAGCTGCTGTGTAAGATATGCTTAAAGAATATTTCTTTCAAAATAATGAGTGAAATTTAGGTTATTAAATATATTTTTAGTTAGATATATTACTTAGCTTACTTCTGAATATTGGTAGTGTAACTCCACTCTGATACTGATACTTACCTAGATATGGCTTACTTGTAGGATTCGTTAGTTTTGCGAAGATTAAATGTAAAATTCTATCACCGACATACAGTTTAATAGGGAATGCAGTACCAGTAATTCCTACGGTTAATTGTCCTTCAAAATTTGCATCAACAACTGTTGGCGGGATCATTAAGCCTAGCCTAGCATAGGTGCTTCTTAACTCTATAAAAGCCATAACATCAACTGGAAGCTTAATTTTTTCAAGAGTTGTTATTAGTATATGTTCGTGAGGATTTATTGTAAAGCTTTCACCCTTCTCAACTTGATAGTAGCTTTCTAAATCTACATTAATCTTATAGTCTAAAATCATATTGGAACTCTTTATCCTCGCAATCTCGCCTCCAAGCCTTAGATCAATACCATTCTCTCTTAAGCAATCCTCAGTAAATGGAGTTATAACTATACGTTTATTTTCAATATAGCTTTTTAAGTCGGAATCGCTTAAAATCATATAAACACCAAAATAAAATCTACTATAAATATTTTATCTACCAGTAAATTTATAAAGAATGATGATTAGGTAATTAATTGGTGTTAGAATGGATTTTGAAATTTCAAAGGAACATAAATTAACCATTGAAGTTGTTAGGTCCTTCGCTGAAAAAGAGTTTAAGCCTGAAATTGCTAGGAAATATGATAGAGAAGAAAGGTTTCCATGGGAGATCCATAGGAAAGCTGCACAACAAGGATTTGTAAGACCTCACTGGAGGGAGGAGTATGGTGGTCAGGGAGCAGACTTCATAACTACAGTACTTGTTGTTGAAGAGCTTTGTAGAGCAGATTCAACGCTTGGCCAAGCAATACATACAGCTCAATTTGGAAGTGAACTTATTAACATGTATGGAAATGAAGAACAGAAAAGAAAGTATCTACCTAAAATAGCATCTGGAGAATGGACTTCAAGCGGTGCAGCAACAGAGCCTGCACGTGGAAGCGATATTACGATGCTGGATACTACTGCTCAGCGAAATGGTAACTACTATATAATTAATGGACGTAAAACATTCATAAGCAATGCACCTATATCTCAGTTTGCAGTTGTCCTATGTCAAACAAATCCCCAGCTTAAACATAGAGGACAAAGCCTAATTATTGTTGAGAGGGGAACACCAGGATATGAAACAACAACACTTCACGGTAAACTAGGTATAAGAGCATCTGAAACTGGTGAATTAATCTTCAATAATGTGAAAGTTCCAGTAGAAAACCTTGTAGGACAGGAGAATCAAGGCTTCTACTACTTTCTAAACTTTCTAAACCTTGGACGTGTAGAAGTATCTGCTGAAGCATTAGGTATGGCTCAAGGCGCTCTAGAAAGAGCTTTAAGCTATGCTAAGGAGAGAGTATGCTTTGGGCAGAAAATCATAAACTTCCAAGTATGGCAGCATAGACTTGTAGATGCTGCAACACAGCTTGAAGCAGCTAGACTACTCGTATATAGAGCAGCATACTACGTAGATAAGTATAGGAATCAGCCTCGAATACCGCCAGAAGTTACTTCCATGGTCTCTATGGCGAAAATATTTACAACAAGAACAGCCATACATGTTATTGATGAAGCTTTACAAGTATTTGGAGGCTACGGATACTTTGAAGAATTCGATATTGAAAGACGTTATAGAGACATAAGAATAACAGACATATATGAGGGAACAACAGAAATAAATAGAAATATAGTTGCATCCTATCTAATAGGAAAATAAACTTTAAAATAAACTTATTTCTTTCATGTCAATTTAAGCCTCACTACTATTATAAGTCTTAAGCGCTTATCCTAACATAGTTTTCAAACACAGTAATTAGATTTAATAAGTTACTCTCTATAACCATCCCTCAATAAGTAAGCTATAACATGAAACTAATTAAACACTACTAATAAATCACTTAAACACAACTATAATGCATCTATAGCTTAGTTAAGTTTCATTTAGTTAAGTATGCTTAAACATTTAACCATTTATTTTAGTTAGATAGCTTAATACAAATCTATTATATGTTCTCGTTTTCCTATCAATTATCTCTTTAATATCTTCAATATATTTCCTCTGCAGTACTTCATACTTCATCACGTCAATCACTCCGCTTTTAAGTTCCTCCTCAGCTTTAATTAAGGCTCCTAATGGTTCTCTTAGCTCCCGCCACTCATCAGGAATAATAAAAAGATTAATATCGATATCTTTAATCCTTAATTCCACAGCACACCCACCAGTAATTCTACTAGAAAATTTAAATAAAGATATCTTTAGTAGGTTAATAAATAATACTATTGTATTACGTTAAGTTATTAAACTAATATAGTGTATTTAAGCGAAAAATTTAAGCTTAGAGAATACATAGAACTAACTATGGAGAGGAAGAGGAGAAAAACAATATTTGACGAGTTCTTCGGAGAATCTATATTTAAGGATTTAGAAAACATATTTGAAGAGGGATTTCCAGTTAGGGGAGGATACTCAATATCGATTCAGCAAGTAGGTGGTAAAACGATTGTAAATGCTAAGGTTAGTGAAGAAGTTGATGTAGAACAGCTTGAAAAAGAACTTAGAAGAAAATATCCTAATGCCCAAATAAATATTGAAGGAGGAAAACCGAGAATAAGAGAAGTAACTGAGGAAAAGGAGGAGAAAGGCAGGGATACGAAAACACTTATGCAAAGAGAAGCTAGAAAGCCAAGAATAATAGTAGAGGATGAATAACTAACAAAAGCTTAGCTATTATGGTTAAGATTGTTTCATTTGATCTTGACGGTACACTTATTAAGAAGAGTTTTGCAGACTATTTCTGGCTTGAACTAATTCCAAAACACTACTCTAAAAAATATGGATTAACAATTGATGAAGCTAAAAGAATAGTTATTAGAGAGTATGAAGCTGTAGGAATGGATGATATTAGATGGTATATACCTGAATATTGGATAAATCTTTTTAGACTTAACTTCAACGTGGAGAAGGAGCTTAATAGTATTAAGCATCTTGCTGAACCTTATCCTGACGCTATTGAAATACTTGAAAGCCTATATGGTAGATATGATCTAGTAATTGCAACAAATGCACATAGGAAATTCATTGAGGTTGAAATCAGAGTAATTGGCGAGAAATATTTTAAACATGTATTTTCATGCGTTTCAAACTATAACCTACCTAGAAAAACAGAGGAATTCTACATTAATATAGCTAGAGAACTAAACGTGGAGCTAAACGATATAGTTCATGTTGGAGATGATGAAAAATACGATTTTATAATTCCGAGAAGAATTGGAGTTAAAGCATATTATCTAAATAGAAACTGTAAGGAAAGCTCTCAATACATAATTAAAAGCCTACTAGAGCTGAAAAACATATTGATAGATAATCTATAACTTAGCTAATCTACTTAAAACCATTTCTAACATTACATCTTTCCAAAGCCTACTAGCATCTTCAAAATACGCCCATCTTCCTCTTATTCTTTCTATGATCTCTATATTTACATTATATATTCCAATAGCTTCATCCTCGTTAAGCTCATATACGATTTCACCTTCAGGCGATGCTATATAGCTATGCCCATTTACCAATCTACCATCAGGATATGTGGTTCCAGTATTATTTACAAATACATAAAAGACAGTATTTTCAGCAGCTCTAGTACATCCTAAACTACGCCATAAACTTATCCTATTATATGGTATATTTGATGGATTAAATATTATTGATGCTCCTTTAATAGCTAGAATTCTTGATAGTTCAGGATACATAGCATCAACGCATATTAAAACTCCAAAACATATATTACCGGCTGTAAATACTTGAATATCCGTATATGAAGTAACATAATCACGTTCCCCTACAGCTCTTGATGGAAAATGCTTACCAGCATATCCTATAATCTTACCGTTTAAAGCTACATGACATAAATCATAAATTCTACCATTACAATCTATGAAGAGCCCACCAGTAATAATTACTTTACCAGTACTCTCCTCCAAAATTCTTGGTAGTATTTTTTCCTCTAATACCTTAACAGATATCGTATTTCTTGAAACCCAGGCTTCAGGGAAACATACAATATCGACGTTATCTATGGAGTGTAGTATTTCATAGGCATGTTCCAAATTAGCTTCTAAATCCCTACTTCTTCTAAACTGTATAATTCCAATTTTAACCATATAGACACTATCTTAAATGCTCAAATCCTCTTCTCTCAATTTCAAACTTTACAGCTCCATCATCATAATATATTCTCCCACCATCTATTACCCTTCCTATTTCTATTAAGACACCGTTTAAAGCCTTAACAGCTTCAACCCACTTCTCAGGCTTCACTGTTACTACAAGTTCATACTCTTCTCCACCGTAGAGTGCAAGATCTATAGGATTCAATCTATTAGCTTCTGCAAACAGTTTAACTTCTTCTGCTATAGGTATATTATGTATATGGAATCCAATATTTCCAGCCTTTGAAAGCTCATGTAGACTCCAAGCTAAACCATCACTACTATCAATACTTGAAGTTAATGCGTCAATACTTGATAGCTTTAACCCCTCATTAAGTCTAGCCTTAGGCTCATATATAGATCTTAACAGTTTCCCGGCAATATTCATTGGGGCAAAATATCCTTCAAGAGCTATCTTTAACCCTGCAGCTGATCTACCAAACTCTCCAGTGACAGCTACAATATCTCCTGGCTTCGCCCCTCTCCTACCTACTATTCTATTTTTGAATCCGATACCAAATAGAAAGCCGGCTAGAATAAGATTTAGAGATTCATTAGTATCACCACCTAAATAGTTTATAGAATAGTATTTACATGCATCTCTAATACCTTCAATAAGCTCTCTAAGAGGCTTAACTTCAAATCCTCTTGGAATCCCCATGGAAAGCAGAAATACCTGAGGCTTAACTCCTTTAGCTGCAAAATCACTTACATTCATTGTTACTACCTTCCATCCTGCCTGATAATAACTCATACCGGGGGGAATATCAGTATAGTCTACAAGCATATCAGTTTTAACTACTGCAAGTATATCTCCTCCTAAATCATAGGCAACAACATCATCGCCAAATCCTAAAAAATCCCCTTTAAAATCTTCTACAATTCTTGAAATAATCTCTATAATCCCTCGTTCTCCAATACTTAAAACCATAAATGAAATTTAGAAAGCAGAATTTAAGCTTAATCTCTTAAAGATTAAAATATTACTATATCTAAGTGGAAGGATAATACCGTATTAAATCTTTAACAACTCAGTATGGCTTATGAATTTTAGATATAAAATCATGTATAGCTAATGGTTTAAGTTTGTAAAGCTCTCAATATTAAGGAAAAGTTTTTAAGAGATGAGGTCAGGTTAATCTATGCATTTTAGAGAAATTACATTAATGCTTATTGTTAGCACTTTAATTTTCATCATGTTTATTTTCATAGGATATGAAGCTGAATCATTTCTAGATGTTTTTGAATCATTAGGTGAAACCTTCAAATCTCTAGCGAGACTTAACCCATACCTACTAGCTCTAATAATATTTCTAAACAATGCTATTAAGATGTTTATAACAATAGTTTTAGGAGTTACTATAGGTATATTTCCAGTAATATTTATTTCTCTTAATGGATTAATGCTTGGCTATGCTATACGTATAGCACTACCTGAATTAGGAGTATTAGGTGTAGCATCATTAATTCTACCCCATGGAGTTTTAGAAATTCCAGCAGCACTACTCTCAACAGCTCTTGGGCTTTTAGTAGGTTTAGAAACAATTAAGAAGATAATACATAAAGAAGCATCCATTAAGGAGACTTTAAAGCATAGTCTAAAAATATATGTTAAATATGTAGTACCAATGCTTGCTATTGCAGCAGTAGTAGAGGGATTTATAACGCCATATATTTCAAGACTAGTTATTCCAGGAAGATGATTTAAACTATTAATAAACTCGATATTCTAACATACAACGTCCTAACGAGAAACTTTTAAACTCTAGATATGGTTTTGAAGGATTTCAAAGATTATTACAATTATAAAGATAGATTGTAAGATATAGTTTAAATATTAAGAGAATATTCCAAAATTTAGTTTAAGCATAAATAATTCATAGAGTTAAGTGTTGAGAAAATAGTTGTTTAGAAGTTTTCAGGTAAAAATAGGAGAAGTTTCTACAAGCATTATTCATTGAGAATAGAATCACTCCATAAATGGAAGCTTAATAATGTCTATGAAGTCGGTAAAGTAAACAAGTAACTAAAATTGTTAGAGGAATGGTGAAAACCTAATTTATGATAAAACAATGAAGCTTAAACGAAGCGATTTAATTCCTAGTAATAATTTATCCTCATGGTTAAAATCAGTAATATATAGTAGACATTAATACTCTACAAATTATTGATTATTCATTGTATTATTGAGAATTGTTTGTTTATTATTAAGTTGACTACTAGCTAATAGAATGGAAACAATTTTTCTAACTAGTTGGCTAGCTATTGGACAGTTCCTTAAGCAATTCCTACAGCTAATACATGATTTTTCATTTACTGAAACATAGCTATTAACCGTTATAGAATTTGTTGGACAACTATATGTACACGATCCACATTTAACACAGTGTAAGCTACGATAAATAATTCCTAATACATCAGCAATATTTATAATAGAGCAGTTTCCCTTGATATTTAATGTAGACCCGTTAAATTTAAATGTATAGTTTAAGCCTTTAAGAGTAATTGTTTCACAATCATACTGGTTGAGAACACCTAGAATTCGATGTTGTTTAAGAACTAGGCTAGGATCTATTCTACTACCTAACTTTACATATGCTTCATCTACTCCCAGTTTAAACTCTAGAATTACTGGATTTAACCATTTTAAGAGGGAACTATTCCAGTCTTGAATTCTTATCTTCACTTTTCTTGCTATTTTTATTTTTGGAGATGTATTACTTAGCCATCTCCATAATCCAAAATCAACCCATTCCTCACTATAGCCTAATTTACGAGCCCAGTTAGAAAGTAGGCTTCTCCATTTAGACCATAGTTCAGGATATGTTTCCTCAACATGTTTAAACTCAGATAGTCTACTTGCAGGACATAGGAAACATCCGATTCTATCAAATCCTTTAAAGTATAGCTTATTCACGTCAAGTCTTTTAAAATGTATATATAGCCAAACTGCTAGTGAACTCCATCTATATATTGGACTTGTACATATAAGATTTGGTACCCATTCATTCCTCCATACTGGTGGATTTTTAGATCTTTCTATGGATTCAAATGATCTTTGACCTAGAATGTTTAAGGCTTCATTAGGCCAATGTTTTAAAGCAGTTCTAGCAGCAGGTATTAGCTTACATATTTTACAGCACCATCTATAATCCCTACCTGGAGGACCGAAAACACTAAACGACCTCCAGAAAGCATCTCCTGCTGAAGCAACTACAAGATTTAAACCCATTGAATCCGTAACTCTATAAACATTGCTTACCGTTTCCGGAAGTTCAATACCTGTATCGTTGAAAAGTACTTGAACACCACCAACAGTTGAAACCGTTAGATGTAGGGAAACTAGACTATCCTTACCTCCAGAATATGATACTACAATAGGCTTCTTAAACTTCTCCCATAAAACATATATGTGTTTACATGCTCTAGATTCAAGCCTATAAATATAGCTGGAATTACATTTATAAACATCATCTAGAAATGTATTCCTAGATGGAATATTATTCTCTCTTGATCTAAATTTAAAAACATTTAAAACTCTAGCTTTACCATTTTTACCAACATAAGCTATAGCTATAGGCTCACCATTAAAAACAATAATAACCTGATCCCCATTAGAAAACTTTGAGGCATCTAGAAATACTCCACGTTTAACCATCCAGTCAACATTTAAAACCTTACTAAAACCAATTTCTAAAGCTCTTAAAGCACCGGTATATGAAAACCTAAATCTCCACCTTCTCTCAACAGGATTATAAAATATCTTACCTAGCCTAACACCATTAACAAAAACTTCTTTCATATCGTCAATATACATAAGCTTGTTTAGAAGAATAAAGCTATTATAACCGATAAACTTATCAAACATATTAAATCCAGACTCTAACTCTAAAGCATTCCTTAAAATCTCCACATCATAGCTGAAAGCAGGCCTAGCATCACCAGGATCAGCTAAATCAATCCTAAACCCATGGCCACCACACTTACAGCATAAACTATCCAGAAGAGGGGAATTACATACACTACACCACCAAAGCTTTACAGTTTCACCAGGCCATCTTACAGCCATAAAAGCTACCTAAAGCATGGAGATATCTAAAACCTTTAACGCTATTAGTCTCTCTTTTTCTCCATAGTATAATGTAATCAATCCATCCCAAGTTATATCCCAATATTTAGGTTTCCCTCTCTTAAATCTTATAAGAAGAGTTCCAGTATACCTATTATACTTAGCTGTAGTAATTCTTCTAGGAAGAACTAAACTGTATTTTTCTTCAATTCTAGTTAAGACATCGCCTAAATCTATGTATAGTAGATTATACGTACTCCTATTCATTTAAACCCCTAGTAAATTAATAATAAATTCTTCCATTATCTTAACCTATATCCTCCAATACCTTCCAATAATTTGTCTAATATCTTTCATTAATTTATCTATATGTTCTAAAGCTCTCTTTGATGAATTTGTTAATCCCTCACCAACCTCATACATTAATCCAGCCATCTCTGCAATAACAGCTACAATCGATATCTTTAAGCCGTATCCATAGCCACCTTCAAGAACAGCAGCAACCCTACCACTACATGTTTCTGAAGCAACATTAAGAATCTTATTGAAAGCATATCTATATCCATGAGCTGATAGATTCATATTCGTTATCGGATCACCTGAATGAGCATCAAAACCAGTAGATACAAGTATAAATTCCGGCTCATACTGTTTAAGTATAGGTACTACAACAGTATCGAAAACCATCATATACACATCATCACCAGTACCTGGAGGTAAAGGTATATTGATGTTGTATCCCTCACCATCACCCTCACCAACTTCATCGATATATCCTGTTCCAGGATATAGTGTACGTGGGTCTTGATGTGTACTAATAAATAAAACCTTAGATGTATTGTAAAATATTTCCTGTGTACCGTTTCCATGATGACAGTCAACGTCAACAATAGCAATTTTACTGAAACCTTCTCTAAGAAGTTTTGAAGCAGAAATAGCAACATTATTAAATATACAGAAGCCAGCTGAAGGAGCTGTAAGAGCAGCTCCATTAAAACCTACATGATGACCAGGTGGTCTAACCAATGCGAAAGCATTAGAAAGCCTACCTTCAACTATAAGTCTACAAGCCTCCAACAACCCACCAGCAGCAAACAGAGCAGCATTCCAGCTATCTTTAGACACTACAGTATCAGAATCTAATGCTCCACCACCACGTTCAGCAATTCTCCTAACGAGATCTATATAATCGCTACTATGAACAAGCTTAATCTCATCAATAGATGCTTTCCTAGGCTTAACAATCTCTACGGAGCCTGAAAACAACAATCCAGATTCTCTAAGAGACTCCAAAGCATCTCTAAGCCTCTTCGGAGATTCAGGATGACCAAAACCAGTATCATGAAGTAAATAAACATCATCATATATTATTCCAGCCTTCATAAATAGCTATAGAGGAAGAAATATATATTCTTAACTAGCATCAATCTACAAGATTCTCGCTAGAAACCTACGGAGTAAAGGATGCTTCAAGTAAATATAAACTAAAAATAATATTTCAACCTTAAAGGAGACTATATATGAACTAGATGAATCCTCAAAACCCAATAGCTATAGTATTATCTAGTATTTGAAAACTAAGTATTTCTACTATTATTTTCCCGCATATAATGGTTAAGTATGGGAAATTCAGCATGTTTTACTTATTTCATTCAGTGCAGAGTTCTAGCTTAGTATTGTTATTACTATTGGATATGAAGTTCTCTATGAAGCTAATCTATCAACGGCATCTATAATCCCTATGAAGGACTCATATTTTCCCGGTGGAGTATATAAACAGTGGCATAAACCTTCAAAAACATAAATTGGGAAAACATATGTTCTCTGGGGATATCCTCCTCCAACTTTATATCTTATATTTATTTTGTTTATGATTAGATTATCAATGTCTTTATAGTTTACGAAGCAAACTAAGGGTCCCTTTGGTGGATGGCCGTACCTTATGTATTTTAGAAGGATTTCGTATGCTTCTTTAGGTTTTATTATTTTAAATTCTTTATCTGGTTTGAATCTGTATATTAGCCCCTCAATACATAGGACTTCGCCTCTTTCACCGAGGGATATATATACTCCTAGAGTATCAGCTGTATAATTTCCTATTCTCATTCTGAAGGCTACCGCTGTTGCTGATCCCCCTCTATTTACACTTATAACGGTATCTGGTAGTGTAAGGTTTAACTCCTCTATGATTGACTTAGCTTTAGCTATTGCTTCCTCCTCAGATAATGGTTGAGGTCTTAGCAATCCCCAATCACCTCTCTTCATATATCTAAACCATCCAAGAGGTACATTAACCTCAAGCTCACTAGTTTCATCGGCAAAACAATAGACTTCACCGTCTGTTGCGTTATGTATAAGATTTTTAAAGAGTTTACGTGCAAGATCATAGGCAAACATATTTGCCTCCTCCTGATTTACCGGTATTATCTTATAAACCATGAGGTTCTCAGGCACTTCAGGAAATGATGTATTAACTACAACATTAAATAATAATGAATTACCACCACCTAGACCAAATATTCCTTCTTGAAGAGTTTCTGAAGGTAGATATAAAATAACTATGGATGTAAATATAGCTATAATTATAATTGGAAGAATAAGTTTAGCTTTCATATCCATCCACCTTCACCTGTGTAGTTGCCATCTGATCCGAGCCACCAGGTCTGCATGTATTTACTTGAATCAACGGTTATGTATGGATTATACTGATCTATATAGTCATTATAGGCTACATTATTATCTTCAGCTATAATACGTACAACATTATTTTTATGAGCATCGTCGTTTGCAATAAAGGTTTTTATGAATGCCCATCTAACACTATCCTTTGGGTATGGGTAAACGCCTGTAAGTCTTTTGGCGAGTGTTCTACAATCTATTGATGTAACATTGGTTACTTCGCTTTTAAATGATAGTATCATGTGGGCTCCGTTTAGAGCCCATTTCCAGTATCCAATAGCTGTATCTCTAAGTATACCGCACTGTACTATGAATGTGAATATTGATTTTCCTTGGTATGTTTTGTAGCCGAGATATACCTCGTCAGCCCATGCATTCCCATTAGGAGCAAAACCTATAGATGTCTTTCCCCCTAAGACAGAGCCTGCATGACCAAGTATTAGTGATGCTTCATAGTAGTCAGCATATAAGTGGTCTAATCCACCCTCATACGTATCTATCCACATGTATGGGTATGGATTATATGTTGAGAAACCCTCACTATAACCACTAGCATACTGCCTAATTATAGATACAAAACCGCTTACATCATAATACCACTGAGTATTATTCTCATAAAGCTCCCTAGTACAAGCACCCATTACGCCTCTTGCATGAAGTTCCATACAGCAAAGTGATGAAGTAAGGAAAGACAATACAAACAATACAGTAAATAACTTAACCTGCCTCTTCATACTACTATAAATTATTCCTTACTCGAATTTATATTTTTTGAAAAAAAAAATTCCAATAGGAATCATACATTAATAAGATATATGGGTTGTTTTAAGATGTTTACGGCTTACTCTTTAGATACTGTTACTTTTAGATTTTTGAGGGGCTTTGAGAAGTTATTCTTTGGAGGTGATATTAATAGATAAGCTTCTCAAAGCCCTAAGAGATAAAGGAGTTTTCAGATAAGGTTTCGCTTAAAAGAAGTTGAGGGCATGTATTCCCTACATGGCTAGCTATAGGGATATTGCTACGTCTGTCTGGTTGTTGATGTGGGCCATGTATCAATATGGCGTTGGGTTCAAAAGATTGAAAGCGTAAGAATTGATGTGAATCCAATAGAGGGATGGTAGATATTGATGAGACGAAGCTGAGGAGGCTGGGCATCATTTCTACGTATGGGCTGCAATAGACGTTAAGACCAAAGAACTCCTAGCCATAAGGGCTTCATGGCGGAGAAGCATACTGGATGCGGATCTTTTCCTGAAGCAAGTCCTTAAGGCATTAATAAGCTTCTAATCCTAGTAGGGGCCTTGGTATCAGGCATTGTATAACCATGGTCTAAGATGGAGGCATCAATCCTTCGCTAGGAATACTATAGAGTGATGGTTTCGAACACTTAAGGATCGAGCAAAAAATTCTACACAACTTCAGACAAGAAACTCATAAAGATCAACCTATTCCTAAACTTCTTCATCCTCTGGTATAACTGGATAAGACCTCATCAAACCATAGGAAACCACCAGCAATAACATAAACCTAAAAGTAACAGTATCTACTCTTTAAGTTTTTCAATATGCTTTAATTTATGGATTAGGAAGTTGTTAATGAAGGGGTTATTAAGTAAGTTTCTTTAAGCCTTGAGTTTGCTAATGGTTACAGTATTGAGTTTGAATTTATTATGGTATGATGTTTAACGATAATATTGATGTAATCTTTTATTATTCTAGGTTTTCCCATTGAATTTTGTAAAGAAATATTTATGATGTTAAGTCATTGATTATGGAGTAGTATTAGTAGTATTTAATGTAGTAGGTCTAGTATATGTTTTAATGTTTTTCTAGAATCCTCAATATTATAGTTTTCCGCTGTAATCCATCCTTTAAACTCTCTAAACAAATCCTTTAGTAGGTTTTGCGGAGCTTTACCTGAGCCCAATGGATTATGTGTGTCTTTAACTCCATCATTATCATGTACATGTAGATGAATTATCTTATCTCTAAGCTTATAAATAATATCTGTAAGAGAGTTTGAAATTATGGCATGACCAATATCTAAGCATAAACCGACGTTATCTAGGTTTAAACTATTAACTATACGTAATCCATCATCACTATTTCTAAATAGATCAGTTCTACCTGAACCGTTTTCAACAGCTATGTTTAAGCCATGTTTATAAGCATATCTAGCAATATGATTAAGAGATTTTATAAGAGAATTCCATGCAAGCTCGGGGTAGAAGTAGGTTAGAGATGTTAAGCTTCCAGAATGCAGAATGTAAACTTCAGGACTTATTCTTAAAGCATTACTAATGGATTTATTTAAATACCTTACATAAGTATCCCTCAAGTATGGTTCGGATTCAGCAAGATTAATACTTAAAATTGGTGCATGAATACTAAAGGATATATTAGACTTTGAAGCTATTTCTTTAAGTTTAGGTATTACATCATCACTGAGCCTATGGAATCCCTCATCAATAATTTCCCAAAACTCAACATCACTATTCTCTTCAATAAAACCGGCAAGATCAGCATCTCTATGGGTGTATATTGAAAGAGTTGAAATAGCCAGCTTAATATTTAACATAATAATGTTAGAATCAACATATACTTAAGCTTTCCGTAATGGAAATGAAACATGTAGCTTAGAATAGAATTCAATACTATTAGCTTACATCCTAATGAATAAATATAGTTAGAGTGATTGGAATTGATTAGCTACTAGCTTTTAGGGATGTTAAGATTTCATTAAATATATTCCTCATCATCACTGCATCGTTTGCTATAGAGATAAATTTGAAACCCATTTCAATATATTTTCTAGCTTGATTGAGATTGTAAGCCATAATTCCGGGAGTAGTATCTGTTTTCCTACATGTTTTTATAACTATTGATAGGGCTTCTAGAAATTTAGGATGATTAAACTCTCTAAAAATGCCTAGTGAAGCTGATAAGTCGTTTGGACCTATAAACACAATATCCACTCCATTAACTGAAGCTATTTCCTCTAGGTTATCTAGAGCTTTTCTAGTTTCAGCTTGAATAGCTATGATAAGTTCATTTTCAAATGTTTCATAGTATTTTTTAATATCATATGCACCATACATTATACATCTTCTTGGACCTACACCTCTTAAACCATGTGGGGGATATTTACAGGCTATAAGAGCGTTTTCAACATCACTTCTACTATTAACCCAAGGTATAACTAAACCGTAAGCACCAATATCTAGAACCCTCTTAATAACTACTAGATCATTCCATGGAATTCTAACTATAGGAGTAATATTAGTGCCTTTTAGTGGCATCATAAGGATTTCAACAACCCCTATATCTAGAGGTCCATGTTCCATATCGAATACAAGCCAGTCAAACGGTAGTGTTGATAGGATATCAGATATTTCAGGATGACCTATCGTCACCCATGTACCTAAAGTTACTTTCCCACTTCTAATAGTATTTTTTAATCCATTCATAAATAAAGCTACCTAGAATAACTAGCTTTAATATAGTTATCCAGCTTTAATCTTTTAAGAGTATCTACTGAGGGTTTTCCATCAATCCATCCTCGAATATTATAGTATTCGTTACGCATCTTAATAAACTGATCTCTATTAACGGTTTCACCTTTTGAAGCACCATATCTTAAGGGCTCCTTAAACATTCTCTCAGGCAAATTATCATCCTCAGTCTTTAATCCCTCCCTAATATTGTATAGTCTTACTAGATTGTTTATTCTTTCACCTACTTCAACCATGTAACTAATAGATACATCAATTCCAGTTACTGCTGAGTATAGTTTTGTAAGTTCACTCCAGAGTATAGGTCCGATTCCAGGTAGAGCGTGAAACTTACAGAGAATCATGGAGTCTATGACTGCATAGAAATCTTCAAGCTCCTTAACAATCTCTGCTTGACCACTATATGATAACCTATCAACCTTAACTTCAGATTTAAATGGATGTTGACCAGTAAGATTTGGTCTATGTGCTATATGTCTAAGATGGCAAGCACCCCTACAAGATATAGCGTAGGCTAAAGCAACAGCTTTTAATGCTCTAGGATCATATGCTGGAGGCTCAAGACCCTTAACATGTATAGCTTCATAAACAGCATTCTCACCAATAATTTCAGAAGCTTTCCTAACGCCTTCAGCAAGTATATTTCCAAATCCTTTCCTATATGCAATCATCTCTATTAGTTTAAGCATATCTTCAGGATTACTGTAGGATATATTTACTTCAATATCTTTAAGTATTCCTTTCTCTCTAAGATGCATTGTAAATGCTACAATATTACCTGTACTTATCGTATCAAGCCCTAAGGCATCACATAAATAGTTTGCTTTAATGATCAATTGGGGGTCTTTAACCCCACATAATGAGCCTAAAGCAAACCATGTTTCATATTCAGGCCCCTCAACATCGAAACCATCAATTCTAGAGTGTTTACGACAGGCTATATGACATGCATAACATGTTGAGCTTTTATAGTAATGCTTTAATAAAACATCTGGACCTATATTCTCAAACCATTCAATAGCTCCATCAACCCAGTACATTGATGGTAGGGAGCCTGTAGTATTTGTAAGTATGGATATTGCTGGAGTACCATACTTCATCATTCCCTGATGGGTCTTCTTAGTCTTCTCAATAATCTCCATTTTAATACTATTTAGAAGCTCAGAGTTAACTTCCTCAAACCTATGGGAGCCCTTAACAACAATAGCTTTAAGATTTTTAGACCCCATAACAGTACCACAGCCACATCTTCCAAGCTGTCTACCAGCATCATGACTTATACATGAATACTTAACAAGATTCTCACCCGCAGGACCAATACATAATACTTGCGATCCCTTATGATCAGATTTCAATATATTTTCACATTCAAACGTCGTTTTACCCCATAGATGAGATGCATTCCTAAACTCGATGTTATCATCAAAAATATCTAAATAAATAGGATTATTTGATCTTCCAGTAATAACGATAGCATCATAGCCAGCCTTCTTAACCTCAACACCAATAAAGCCCCCAGCATAAGCTTCACCATAGAAACCTGTAAGAGGAGACTTGAAAATAACTCCAATCCTATTAGCTGCTGGAAAAGCTATACCCTCCATAGGTCCAGAAACAAATATTAAAGGGTTCTGTGGAGATAAGGCCTCAATACCTGGATCTGTTAAATCCATAAGAAGCTTAATGCCTAAACCCTTACCACCAATAAACAGCTTATAAATACTAGATTCAATACTTACCTTCTTAAAAGTCCTATTTGACAAATCAATGTGTAGAATAAATCCAGCATAGCAACCAACCAAGTTAACCACCAAATAGAATGATAGTAAACCCTAATAAATATTATTACTAAAGATAGGCTTATGTAGTGAATTATCAGCTAAATATTTACGTTGTTATTTCTACCGTAAAGATTTCATACTTCACTTAACAATCTCTAATTGCTGAATGTTTATTCTGAAAGCATTATGGTTAATTATGTGTATATCTAGTCATATTGGTGTATTGTATATATTAGTTGTCTTCTTACTAGTTTAGAGTTCTTAATAAGCCTAATATTGGTTTCTATGAATTCACGTTGGACTTGATTGATTATGATCATTATGCAAAGGGATTTCATTTATTAAGCTAAGATAGAATAGGAATATTCTAAAATAAACTAAGAAATATATTGTTGAGAACGGAATAATAACGTAAACTAAATATTAACGATTAGCCGAATAATTTCATTCTATAGGTAATATACTACCGGCTACTACTATAGTATGCTACTATACTATTAAATATGAAGTATCCATCTCCAAAATCTAAATGGTTAGATAGACTTGTCCAGTCTGGTAGCTGCCATTTAAAATAGGCTCTTTCAGGATGGGGCATTAATCCTAGTATATTGCCGTCTGGATTACATATTCCAGCTATATCATGTATTGAACCGTTTGGATTATATGGATACTCGCCCATAGCAGGCTTTCCATTAGGCTTTGAATATCTAAAAACTATCTGTTTATTCCTAATAAGCTTCTCTAATCCATCTTCATCTATTAGGAACCTACCTTCACCATGTCCTACAGGTATTCTTAATACTTTCCCATATGGAATTCCACGTGTTAGTAAGCATTTATTAGCTTCATGTATTACATGTATCCATCTACATTCATATTTTGCAGATATATTTGTAGATAATACTGCTTCAGGCTCACTACTAATACCGTTAAAACCTGGAAGCAGCCCAGCTTCAATAAGTACTTGGAATCCATTACATATACCTAAAATCATACCTCCAACACTAAGAAACTCTTTAATATCATTTCTCAGATAGGTAATTAGCTTCTTACCCCATACGGCTCCAGCTCTAACATAGTCACCATAAGAGAATCCTCCAGGAATTACTAGTAGGTTATAGTCTAGTAGATTTCTTAATCTCTTGATAAGGTAATTCATATGTATAACTTCAACAAATACATTTAAGTTCTCAAACGCTATCTTTGTCTCATAATCACAGTTTGTTCCACCAACCCTTAAGATACATACCTTAACATTCAAACTATCCACCTAAAACCGGATTTCCAGGCTTCTCTAAGATTCTTAATACATTCATCAACTATTACACCCCCATTAATTCCATGAATTACAATTTTATCCCCAGTAATTCTACCAATTAATGCATATGGAAGATCAGCAATAAGCTTCTCGAAATCCTCAAGAAATCTACTTGGAACCTCAACTATAAATCTAGTATTAGATTCTGAAAACAGAATAAAGTCGTTTCTAGATGTTTTAAAGCTTCTAGGAACTCTATCTAAATATACTTCTACACCATAACTACTTGATAAACACATTTCTGCAAGAGCTACTCCTAATCCACCATCAGATACATCATGACAAGCCTTAATAAAACCCATATCTATAGCTCTCGTAACAGCTTCAATAATCCTATTAGCATTACTTGAAACTTTAGGTACTAATCCTCCTTTAACACCTATAAGTCTATGATATTCAGATCCTCCAAGCTCATATTTTGTTAATCCTAAAACGTAAACTAGATCTCCGGATTCCTTAAAATCAATAGATACGGCTTTCCTAATATCAGGTATGATACCGATAGCTGTTATGAGGAGAGTTGGCTTTATTGATCCTAAAGGAGACTCATTATATAGGCTGTCCTTACCTGAAATAAATGGAGTATTGTAAAGCTTCGCAGTATCATAACATGCCTTAACAGCCTGAAGAAGAGCTCCCATACGATCAGGCTTTTCAGGATTACCCCATGTAAAATTATCAAGTAAAGCAATTCTACGACCGCCAACAGCAACATTATTCCTAATAGCTTCATCAATACTTGAAGCAGCCATCCAATATGGATCAAAACCATAACTAGGCTTTAAACCAACAGAAACCACAATACCCCTCCAGGAGTTAGGTAGAGGTTTAAGAATTACAGCATCATTAGGACCGTTGTAAACACCATGTAACGGTTTAAGAGACGTAATTCCTTTAACTTCATGATCGTAAACCCTAATAATGGACTCTCTACTAGCAATATTTGGTGAAGATAAAAGCTTCAATATTATCTCCCCGTAGCTTTTAGGTTCCTCATAAATAGGATCATTAACCTCTACTGGAACATATGAGGCATACCTAATAGTTTTAGGTGGATTAAATAGGAAGCTAAGATCTAAACATCCAACCATATATCCTCTATAATATATCTTGAGACTACAAGTATCAGTAAATACACCTATCTGAACTGCTTCAACCTCCTCCTCCATGAAAATCTCTAGAATACGCTCTACATTCCTTCTAGGAGCTGCTATTAACATACGCTCCTGGGATTCAGATAGAAATATCTCCCATGGACTCATATCTAAATCCTTTAATGGAACCTTATCAAGTTCAACAATAGCTCCACAACTACTCCTATATGCTGTTTCACCTATAGCTGAGGATAAGCCTCCACCACCTAGATCAGTAATTCCTGAAGCCAACTTCTCATCTCTAATCCTCAATATAGCTCTACGTAGCTTCTCCTCCTCGATAGGATTAGGTATTTGAACAGCTGATCTTAATTCCTCTCCTGAGTTACTGGTTAGCTCAAGTGAAGCAAAGGTAACACCATGAATTCCATCACGTCCAGTTCTACCTCCAGCTAGTATTATAGTATCTCCAGACTTCACATTCCTAACATACTTATCAATAGGTAGTAAACCTATACTACCACAATATACAGCAATATTTCCTATATAGCCCTCATCGAAATATATTGCTCCACATACAGTTGGAACACCCATATTATTACCGTAATATGCAATACCTGCTACAACACCTTTAAGAAGATAGCGTGGATGATTAATACCTTTAGGTAGACTATTATAATCTATATTTAGAGGACCGAAACATAGAACATCTATGTTTGCTATTGGATCAGCCCATACCCCTAAAATATCTCTTAAAACACCGCCAATACCTGTAGCTGCACCACCAAATGGCTCAATAGCTGATGGATGATTATGAGTTTCAACCTTTACAGCAACTGCATAGCCATCCTCAAACTCTATTATTCCAGCATTATCCTCAAAAACTGAAATACACCAGTTAGGCTTAATCTCCTCTGTAGCTTTAACAATGTATGTTTTGAAAATGTTTTCAATAACACCATTAGGAGATATTATAACACCCTTAAACGTCTTATGATAGCAGTGTTCAGACCATGTTTGAGCTATGGTTTGAAGTTCAAGGTCTGTTGGGTTTCTACCAATATTTAGAAAGTATTTTCTAATAGCTTTCATCTCATCTAGACTTAATGCAAGTCTAAGATCAGTATTTATCCTAATAAGCTCATCATCACCAGCATTTAAAACATTAACCTCATATAGATTGAATGGTAGATTAATCCTCATGTAAAGCATAGGGAAACACTTCAACCCTATAAATATCCTTTACAGGATTAGCTAGTAGTCTTCTACATACTTCATCAGATATCCTTTTAGCCTCATCAAGTGAGGTAGTATCTAAAACTAGTTCATAGACTTTACAGATCCTAGCATCAATGATTTTATAGCCTAGATCGTTAAGAGTATGCTTTACAGTTTCACCTTCAGGATCGAGAAATCCAGGTTTAAGCTTAACCTCAACTCTAACCTTAAACACCGCCATACCTAAACCTACCATATCTACTATGAATTGTAACCATATTACTTCCTCTAGCTTTTTCACATTTACCAATAACTTGAGCTTCCAATCCAAATCCTTCACATATATCTATAATGTTATCAGTAGCCTCAGCTGAACATACAACTTCAAAACCTATACCCATATTGAAGTCTCTATACATATAGTACCAGTCCTCACGGGATTCACGTTGAATTACATGGAATATGGGATCTGGATCTGGAAGATTATTCTTAACATAGTGTATATTGAAGCCTACATTTAAGCACTTTGTTAAGCCACCACCAGTATTATGGATTAAAGCCTTAACATTAGCTTCCTCCTTTTCAAGTATTTTAAGAATTATTGGTGTATATATTCTTGAGGGGGATAATATTGCTTCACCAATAGTCATTCCAACTTCATCAAGATATTCATCAATCCTATATCTACCATAATACCCTATACCCCTACCGATTTCAGGATACTTTACCAAATAATCGTTTTTAAGTAGTGAATGTCTAGCAAGAGTAACTCCATTACACATTATACCGCTATTCTCCATGGATTCATACTTTATCCTACCACCACTTCTAAGACCTATAATAACATCACCATCCATTATATTCTCACAAGTTACAACTCTTTCAAGCTTAACAATTCCCAGTATAGTGGCTGAAAGATCAAGAGTTCTAACTTGATCAGGTAGATCAGCTGTTTCACCACCAGCTAGAACTATATTAACATTTAAATCTTTAAGAGTATTTAAAACCTCAATAAATCCATTCCTAATAGCTTCAAGTAGTTTCTCTCTTGGAACTATGCTTTTATTTAGAGATACATAGTCAACTAAACATATAGGAATAGCACCTACACATACAATATCATCAATATTCATTGCAACAGCATCATAAGCTAGGCTTTTAAACCATTTCATATCTCCGGTTTCCCTCCAATATATGTAGCTAACAATAGGTTTACTACCTACACCATCGACATGCATTACAAATCCATAACTGGAATCTAGAGGATTCCTAATAATAGGCGTAAAGCTGAATCTATATAGATTCTCAATAATGGATTTAAACACATTTACTCCGCTCTTATTAGCATCAACGCCGAACATAGCATACTTAGACATTTCTCTGAATCCTCCTTCTTAACTCAGAGTCTTCAAGAGCTAGAATCCTAATAGCTAGTAGAGCTGCATTAACTCCATTATCGATTCCAACAGCTGCAACAGGAATACCTTGAGGCATTTGAACAATCGATAGTAAAGCATCAAGTCCTCCAAGAGCTTTAGATACTGGAACACCAATAACAGGCTTTACAGTTCTTGAAGCTATAAATCCCGGTAAATGAGCTGAAAGACCGGCTATAGCTATAAACACTTTAGCGTCTACACTTTTAACATATTCCTCAAGCTCTTTAGGATTTCTATGAGCTGATAAAACCTTAACCTCAAAGGTAACTCCGTACTCTGATAAAATCTTAGCAGCTTCATCAGCTATACTTCTATCATTTTCACTACCGATTAAAATAGCTACGTTAGGCATAAACTCACCTTAAACTATCCTCAATAATATGAGCTGCTTTCTCAGCCTTAACTCTAGCTTCATCAATAGTTACTCCTCTCGCTAATACAATACCCATTCTACGTTCAGGGTATGTTACAGGCTTACCGAATAATCTAATGTTTACACCAGGTATTTTTAGAGCTTCTAGGATACTATATTTAGGAGCCCAAACATTGTCTTTATGTGCTAATATTACATGTGCTGCTGCAGCTGTTAATACCTTAACTTCAGGTATTGGTAGGCCTAGAATTGCTCTAACATGAACTGCAAATTCTGAAAGATCTTGGGACATCATTGTAACCATACCTGTATCGTGGGGTCTAGGTGAAACCTCGTTGAAGTATACTTCATTATTGGAAACTAGAAGCTCACATCCGAAAACACCTAAGCCACCAAGCCTCTCAACAATTCCCCTAGCTATTCTGCATGCTTTATCCTTAATATTACTAGATACTTTAGCTGGCTGCCATGATTCATGATAGTGGAATCCAGGTCTCTTATGCTCTACAGGCTCAAAGGTCCATGTAGTAATAGATCCATTATTGAAGCTACGTACAGTAAGAACTGTTAATTCAGTATCTAGCTTTAAGTACTCTTCAACTATAACCATTTCACTTTTACCTCTTGCACCCCTAATAGCATGCTCATAGGCTGAATCTATATCTTTATAGCTGTTAATTATAGCTGATCCATGACCACTACTTGACATTTGAGCTTTTACAATACATGGATACCCTATACGTTCACAAACATCTCTAACATCATCTATAGATGATGCGAAACCATACCTTGTAGTTTTAACACCAACCTCTTCTACAGCCAGCTTTCTAAGTAGTATTCTATCCATCGATATCTTAACTGCTTTAGCATTAGGTATGATGAAGTATCCCTCCTCTTCAAGCTCAATTAACGCGTTAGTATCTATAGCTTCAACTTCAGGAACTACAACATCAGGATTCTCCCTACGTATAATAGCTTTTAAAGCGTTTCCATTAAGCATGTTTACAACATATTTTCTATGTGAAACATGCATTGCTGGAGCCATATCATATCTATCTACAGCTACAACCTCAACTCCGAGACGCTGAGCTTCTATAGCTACTTCTTTACCTAGTTCTCCAGAACCTAAAAGAACAATCTTCACAGAATCTCTAAGTAGAGGTGTTCCAACTTCACATCTGGGCTTACATAGTGGAGACATATATACCACTAATAGTTAACAGTTATTTTACCCTTACCGGGAATCCAATCTAAATGTAAACCTAATAGTTTACGTGTAGCACGATACTTATAGACGTTACGTATTGTTTCAGCCTGCTCGATCTGTCTAGCTAAAACATCCGGATCACCTATATCGGATCTGTGGAAAAGCCTCCATCCATCAATAGACTTAACATAGCTAGTAGCCTTCTCACATATTCTACTAGCTTCAGTTATTGTTTCACTAAAAGCTATTATTTCAATAGCTCTAGAGCCCATGGTAACTAAACCATTATCTACCTTTTGAACAGATCCATAATATACCTTACAGCCTAAAGCATTAATTGAGTTTTCATCAACACTTATTAAATGCCCTCTAGCAAGATCTCTTCTCTGTGGATAGCCTTCAGGAGCTATGCATTTAACAACTGTAGCAATAGGCTTGAATTTAAGCTTAATCTTAGCAAGCTTTCCACTAACTATAGCTTCAAAAAGCTCTACAATATCTGTCTCCATAGTAGCCATAATATTTAATGCTTCAGGATCACCTAGCCTACTATAGAATTCAATAATAGTTGGTCCCCAGAGAGTTGTTAGCATCATTTGGCCGGAGATAACTCCTCTATACCTAATACCGGTCTCCCTATATAGTGCCTTAATTGACTCCTCAACTATTCTAACACTCTCCAAATATTCTTCTTCAGTTATGAATGGAAGATTATGTTTAGAATCTGCTATTGTACCCATACCTCCTGTTTCCTGACCTATTCCCATTTCAAAAGCAGCCTTATGATCCTGAACTAAAGGTGTAGGTAGAACTGTATATCCATCAGTAAAACATTGTAAAGTATACTCTGGTCCTTCAACCCTCTCTTCAACTAGGATTTTATCGTCAATATCTACATAATCCCTCATAATCTTCTCATATATATCCCTAGCATGCTTAACTTTAACTTCACATCTATCACTTGAAAGATATGTTTGCAAATCAGCAAGTACCTTAACCCCTTTACCGCCAACCTGTCTAGCAGGCTTTATCGCAATGCTTTCAGCGTACTCCTTCAAGTATTCAATAGCTTCCTCTACATTTTTAAAAACATGAAATCTCAATCTACCTGGAATACTATACTTCCACATTAGCCTCCTCATAAAAGCCTTAGACCTCTCAATCTCAGCAACCTCCCTCCTAGCACCTATACATGGTATTTGAGAATTCTCAACAGCATTAGCTACACCGTAGAATTGAGGTTCCTCCGGACCTATAACAACCATATCTACACCAAGTCTACTAGCTGTTCCAGCTACGAAGCTAGGATCTAGAAAATTCCCAATAACAACTCCACCATTAGTTTCCTCAGCAATTCTAGCTATACCTGGATTTCTATACGTCATTAGTGAGTATAGTCTTGGAGAATATGTGCTTCTAGCTATAGCATCAGCTATTGCATGTTCCCTAGCAGCCTCCCCTACAAGTAATATTTTAAACGTCATAAAGATACCTCAGGATAGAATCCTGTAAAGCATCCTAAGCAGAGTTCTCCACAATCTATACCTATTGCTTTCGAAAGCCTATCTATTGAAAGCCAATGAAACGAATCCGCACCAGTAACGTAGGATACCTCTTCATCACTTAAATTAGCTGCTATAAGTTCATCTCTTGGAGGAACATCTACACCGTAGGGGCATTCATACATTACCTTAGGACTTCCAACAAGTACATGAACCTCTTTAGCTCCAACCCTATTCTTTAGTAGTGAAACAATATTTCTAGTAGTTGTACCTCTAATAATACTATCATCAACAATAACTATCCTCCTCCCCCTAAAAACGCTTTTTATAGGGTTTAGCTTAAGCTGTACTCCAACAATACGTTCAAATATTGAAGGCTTAATTGCAGTTCTATATTTTCTACCTGTAGATATGAAGCCTATATGGAACTGTAATCCTAGTGTTTGAGCGTAAGCTATAGCAAAGGGTAAAGCAGTATCAGGTATTCCAATAACATAGTCAGCTTCAATAGGCCATTCTCTTGCAAGCTCAACACCAATTCTATACCTAGCATCATAAACTGAAACACCATCAATAACTGAATCCGGCCTAGCGAAGTAAACATACTCGAAGGAGCAGAGTTTCCTATTAGTTTTAAATAGGACTTCACGTCTTATACTGTATGGAGTAAACAAATATGCTTCACCCGGCTTAACATCACTTTTAGGATCAGCACCTATACATTCAAGGGCAGATGTTTCAGATGCTACAGCACCATAATCAAATCCGTAAGCACCAATAGAGAGAGGGTTTAAACCGAGAAAATCCCTAAACACTATAGCTTCACCACTTCCAGTTAAAGCTGTAAACGTTATTGGCTTATTAACTTCCCTAACTAGCTTCTCAATAGCTTCAAAGAAATCATACCTACTAAGATTATTTGAAAGCTTTACAGCTAATTCTTCAGCTAAACTATTAGTACAGATTATAAGTTCGGTAGGCTTCTTCACATAGGACATGCATACACAATTACTTCTAGATGAAACATATCCTATAGAGGAGAAGCCTTGAATTAAATTTAGAACATTATCGTTGAAAACATTATCAACAAATCCCTGAGCTACGTAATGGTTAAGCATACCATTATAGGCTGCAATACCTGTAGATTCCTGTCCTCTATGTTGAAGTGCAAGTAGAGCATAATATGTAAATCTCGATGTTTTCCATGCATTATCGAAAGCATATATACTAGTAAACCCCACCATAAACTCAACCTCTAAATAGGCTTTGTAGCTCATCGTAATTGTATGATGATCTAAGCGGATACTTACCTGTTAAACAGGCAAGACATAGATCCTCTGAACTACATCCTATTCCACGACATAAATCCTCAACAGTATTATATATTAAAGTATCAGCATTAATTATCTCTCTAATTTCCTCAACACTATGTCTAGAAGCTATTAATTCACGTTCTGTAGGGAAGTCTATACCCATAAAGCATGGATAGAGGATTGGTGGGCAAGCTATACGTACATGTACTTCCCTACAGCCCTTAGCCTTCATTAATGGAATAATTCTCGTTAATGTAACTCCACGAACTATAGAATCATCAACAACTACTACCCCTCTATTCTCAACAAGCCTCCTAACTATGTGGAACTTAAGCTCAACAGCATTCCTTCTAGCATCAGATTCAGGTAGAATAAATGTTCTACCAATATATCTATTCTTCATTATAACCTCCTCAAATGGAATACCGCTCTCCTCAGCAAAGCCAAGAGCACTACTTCTACCTGAATCCGGAATTGGAGCTGTAAAATCAGCTTTAATAGGATTAGCCCTATATAGAGCTCTACCTAGGTTCTTTCTAACTTCATGTATAAGCTTACCGTTAATAATGGAGTCAGGTCTTGAGAAATATACGAATTCAAACATACACATAGCCCTTCTTAACGGGGGATATGCCTGTATCCTCTCAACAACCTCGCCATTAGCTATAACTAATACCTCTCCAGGCTGAACATCACCTATACATATACCATCAATACATTCAATAGCAATACTTTCAGAAGCTATAGTGAAGCCATTATCTACAATACCATAGCTTAACGGTTTAAACCCATATGGATCCCTAGCAGCAACTATGTATCCATCACTAGTAAGTAGGGTAAGAGAGTAGGCTCCATCAAGAATACTCATAGAGCTACGTAGAGCCTCAACATAGTCGAAACCCTCATCAACAAGACTTCTAGCTATAAGTAAACCAATAGTTTCAGTATCTGTTTCAGTTTTAAAAGTTGAATTCTTCAATATTTCTCTACGTATATAGTGATGGTTAACAATATTACCGTTAAACGCTATGGAAAACGATTTATTTGAAACATTAAGTAGGAATGGTTGAACTTCATAAATACTCCTTCTAGACCCAGTAGTGGAATATCTTACATGGCCAATAGCAGTACTACTATTAAGCTCAGTAATATCTACATGTCTAAAAACATCTGGAACAAGTCCAAACCCCTTATATACGTTAAGACTGGAATTGATAAATGCAATACCTGTAGATTCCTGTCCTCTATGCTGTAGTGCTAGGAGCATTTTAATAACTTTAGGGATAGCATTACATGACTTAAGACTTAAAGCAGCAATACCACACATAGAGAAATCACCTAGCTAACAATTCTTCTATAAGCTTCAGTGTAGACATTGTAAACTTCAGATATTGAATGACCCCTACGGTAAATATCCTTATCTAATGGTTTAAGCGTGTTTAAATCCCATAGCCTCATGGTATCAGGAGATAATTCATCACAAACCATTATATTACCTTCATTATCAAATCCGAACTCAAGCTTAAAATCAACAAGAACTAGATTACAAGTACCTAGATATTTTGAAAGTACACTATTAACATTAAGAGTTATCTCCCTAACTTGATTTAGCTGATTAAAAGTTAAAATTCCAGCTTCTATAATATCATCATCAAGAACTAGAGGATCACTAAACTCATCATTTTTCAAGTGGAACTCAACAATAGGCTTACTTAACCTATACCCATACTTAATTAGAGGCATTCTCTTCAATAAGCCACCAGCAGCAATATTTCTACAAACAACTTCAAGTGGAATAACGTTAAGTCTATGAGCTAATATACTGGATTCATCAAACATTCTTATGTAGTGATTACTAATATTGTAGGAGTGAAGAACATCAAAAAGTCTAGCTGAAATCTTAGCGTTAATTAATCCTTTACCATGAAGCTCGTCTCTCTTCACACCATCAAATGCTGTTAGCATATCCTTAAACTTAATAACTAGACTATTATCATCGTAAAGATAAACAATTTTAGTTTTACCCTCATAAAGCTTCAGCATAAACAACCTAGTATAAACCTTCTTATAAATTCGGTTTGTAAACTTTAATTAAATTTTACACGTTTAAGTTAATGAATAATACGACTTAAATCTGAAACTTACAAATTCAATTTATACAAGGAAATCTTAATAGAAACTATAATCATAGCATTTATAGAAGTAAGAGAATAAATATTAAGGCAAATCTATAAAAACTTAACAATATTTATTGTAGACCCACTACTAACTGTTAATTCATATTGAATTCTTGAAGCCAATAATACTACTCCTTTTTCTCTTCTGTAGGTTTCTCCTCTACTTCCTTAAGCTCCTTCTCTATTTCTTTCTCTATTTCCTCTATTGGTTTTGGTGGTGGTGTTGTAGCTAATGTATATCCTATCCATGCAAGTACTCCAAATACACCTCCAATAGCAACTGTTCCTGTAAGCTTTAACATTACTATATCAATATTAGGCCATGGTGGAAGAAATGTAAGCCATATATAGGCAACAATAACAACTACAGATACAACCATTAAAATAGCGCCAATAACCTGATCCTTCGACACAGTAACAACACCAAGCAAAACTACAACACTAAAATATAAACTTAATTGTTAACAATATGGAGAATTCCATGAATTCCACATTAATACATTTCACAACTAAAGTTGGGAAGTTCTTGCTTCTAAAGCTTTCATTCAATTATTCACTATCCTTAATTCATCTTAGAGATAGACTACCTGTTAACCTTGCTTGACAGTAATTGAGTGGCTTAAATAAGTAGCATCATATTCTAATAGGTATTTAACATTTTAATATTCTATGATTTAACTAGTTTACAGTTATATTCTACTATAAATTTCCAATAGTACATGTCTATTTAGGCTTTCAAACTTTAGATTGAGAATTGCTTAAAGAGCTTTAATGATGTAGCTGAAACATTTCCATTAATGAATAAAACTCTTCATAATTGTAGTTGGCTTTGTTAACTTTAGTTTTATTTTGGGTTTCCCCTTATTTATGGTGTTAGTATGTCTAAAATTATTAGGTTTGTAGGAGAGAATCTCATTTACTCTAGCTTTATGGTGCTTATATTTCAGTTCATCTAGAATGGCTTCAGACATTTAGTTTATTGTTGTAGGAGTTATGCATCCATATTATGGTTTATCTTAAGCTTCTATGAGTTTGATAGGAGGAAAGTTAGATTTTATAGTTAATGGATACTATTATAATTGTAGGTTCTAGAATAGGGTTATGCATATTGCTTTCAGGCCATTATTAAGAAGCTAAAGAATTCATGGAAGCACAATATCGAAAATAGAGATGGTAAAACATGTTTAAGTTAACAAAGTCTTATGGTTAAAGGTTGAGTTAATATATACTGGATAAGTTAACGTGTTAAATTATATTTATATTCTTGTTTTCTAATTGTATAGTAAATGCCTAAAATCATTAAAGTAAACGAGTATCGTGAAGTTATTTATGATGAGAAGCAGTGGACTATACTTAGTAGGAAGAGGGAAATAGCTAGATACCTAATGGAGATTCTTAGGAGTATAAGCGTTAATGTAATGGTTCATGGTAGTATTGCTCGAGGGGATGTTGATGAAGATAGCGATATCGATATATTTATTCCAAGTATAATTTCACCATTTAGACTTGAAATCCTACTTGAAGATAGAGAAGTAACAGTATATCTTAGAAGAATTATTCAGGCAACACCAACAATGATTCCTAAAGTATACTATTACCTTGACCCTAAAGAGCTAATAGCAGTATCATATCCTCTAGCTAAACTGAATAGAAGAGAAATAGAGTTTTATAGATTTAGTGGAGTACTAGATTTGAGTAGGCTAGCTAGAAGTGAGAGGGTAGCAGGTATTAATAAAAGACTTGTATTTATTGAACCTACAAGCTATGGACATATTGAGTATAGTGTTATAGGCTGTGAAGCTGAGGCTGCTAGGAAACTTGGGGTTTCACCAAGTATTATTAGAGAGAGAATATCAATATTAACTAGACGTAGCAAAATCGGTAGAACAGGACTGTTTATAAGCTATGATGTACCTCATAACGAGCAGATTGAGGAAGCTATTGAGAAACTAGCTGTGAAAAACAAGATATTTAGAAAAATAATTAGTAGATAACTTAAAGTAATCTAAAGTTATTAATACGGATTATAGCTTAATTTATGGCTTACTATATCTATGAAGTCTGATAGATCAATATTTAGACTTAAAATTTCCAATACCTTGCCTGTAAGTATTTGAGCTGATTTAGGATCAGGATCTTCAGGATCTTCAGGATTTGGAGTTGTTCTGGAAAGAAGACATAGAGCATCCATATTCTTAATGTATGCTTCACCAAGTACAAGTCCAGTAAACCCCATAAGAGGACCACTATAGCTTACATTAAGCATGTATTTGGAGGAAAATTCTTTGATTAAATCCTCTCTTACAGCTGCAATACATACTGGATCACCTTCAACTCCATAGGCTGCAAGAGCAATAATTCTCTTAACACCAATATCATAGAGTAGATTAACTGTTTCTTCAGCGGCCTCCCATTGCCCATGAAAATTCGCCTGATAACCTTTTACAAGAACTATATTGTCGTAAAGATAAAACTTTACACTTGGAATCTTAATACTACCACTATCTATCAATACGCCAATATATCCATAAACTCTAGGATGAGTACTATATGATGGAGATGTTTCATACATTACTGGGAAATGAGCTGAGTAAAGCTCAGCAAACAGTTTAGCATTAAGCTTAGATATTAAATATTCTAAAGCCAATACTCCAACAGATCTTAAGCCTGGAGATGCAGTAATAGCTACTGCCTGATTTAAACTAGGCTTTGAATCTAAATATTTAATCCATGCTGTAGCCATAACAACACCGGTAAACTATCTAATATATGATGGACCCTTAAACCATGTCTTCTCATAAAGCTCCCTTAAAGCCTTCTCTTCAGCATCCTTAATCTTCTTAAACACCTCTTCAAACTCTCTCGCTCTAGACTCTATATCAGTCATATCGATTTCTAAACCTAAAATTCTAGTTAACACTTTAAGTAGGGATTCTGAAGCTTTAACATCTGCAACGTATCCATAATATGCTGTATATGATCCGGTTTCACCGAGAAGACATACTCCATCAATACCCATCATCTTAGCGTATCCCAGAACAATACCGTTAGCACCACTTATACTTCCCTCAGACATAGGTATAACACCGTAGTATTTAAGCTCATTAGAGAGATTACTACTAGTTACAACACCATACACTTTAGGTTCACCTATTCTTTTCTCAACAACATAAGCAGCCATAGCATAAATTCTTCTTACAATACAACGTTTGGTAATTTCTCCAAGCAGTACGTCAATAAGTTCATGCTGTCCCTCGGGAGTTATAGGCTGCGTATTACCTGTAACTAGAACTATCTGTTTATCATTAAGACTTGATGAATACACCTCAATCTTTAAGGGTTCAATTACACCATTATCCCTCACGATAACAAATGATGGGAAATGATGGGAGTAAACCTCGGCGAACAGTTTAGCATTAAGTTTCTCGATAAGATAATCTACTGCAATCTTAGCTACATATGCAATTCCTGGAAAACCAACTATTAAGTATGGATTTTTAACATTCAACTCTCCTAGGAATCTAAATTTAACAACCATCAGAACCCTATTACCCAGTAGACTTTAAACTTTTCTATAATTGAACTATACAACACCCTATATTTAACCATTATAAATTCAGTCTAACTTCGATACGTAGATGTTACTAGAGACTTTCAATATATTTAAAAGCGTTAGCTATTAACCATATAGTCATCGAAATAACTACTAGTATAAGTATGGATTGAATATCTATATTTATTCTGTATTCCTGATACTCTATTATTACAATGCCGAAACTCAATAAACTTGATAAATAAACAATTACAATTATAGGTATAGATAAACCTATAATAACACCTATAATGTTTCCTGATAGTATTGAGATAGCTATTGATGATAGTATTAAGCCTATTAAAACCCATATATTAAGTAGCTCCATATTAATTAGCTTACTAAATATTATCTGGCTTCCCATAGCTTGAGGAATTACAAGCCATTTTAATACCGCTAAGGGTATAAGATAGTAGACAATATAGTTTACACAGCCATTCAAAACTCCAACTAAAAGCTTCTTAACTAGCTTAGCATTACTAGGCATTAAATCACAATTTAATGTTAAGTTTTGGAGTAGATATACTTATCCTTACAATATTCATATAGTTTAAACTAAGTCTTACATAAATATCAGATGTAAAAATATTTTCTAGAGGTATAGTGTAGGTAAACATCGTAGACCCCTTCTTAAGATCTAAAACATAGGTTTTACTATAGTTTCCAGCTATAAGCGTTAATGTAAAGTCCTTCAATACTTCTCTACCGTTATAGGTTACGTTTAACAATATGTTTACTGAGTTTATGTTAAGTTTAGAGTTAACTGAAAATCTTAAGCTGGATAGATCAATATATAAATTGTAAAATATGTAGCTACATGCTGTTAAAGTAGCTATGAGGAGTAGGAGTGAACATACTTTAAGCGTAGTACTAATCACTTCTCCTCAGCTCTTAACAACTGTACACCTCTACCCAGCATTATTGATCCTATAGCAATCATAACCCCCACCCATATAAGTCTAGGTATAATATTAGTAAAGACATTAATTAGGCTTGTAATAGCATCCTCAATACTACTCATATCTACATTTCTAGCTGAAGTATACTCTAAACATGCTAGTGTAAGGGAAGATGTTAAAATTATAAGCCCAATAGTAGTTATTATAAGCCCTACTACTCTATTTTTAACCATGATAGAATACTACATAATACCTAATAAGCATTGCTAGAATACTTCTAGGTTTCCAGTATTAGTAATTTATATTCTCTATGATAATAGGACGTGGTAACTTAAGATTTTAACACGTTTCAAAACTATTTAAGTCTCGCTGACTATAGGTTATAGAGTTTGGAAGACAATTAATAATGTGTGAGAGTTCATTAAGCTATTACCTCCATCAAGGAATTTTAATATTAATGATGAGGTCTTTATTTCATCTATATATTCAATCAATTTCAATATGATAGACTTAACAATAATAGAATCAATAATAGCATAATAAATAGAGAATAATCTTAGAGCTTGAGTCGCCGCATCCTAGTAATATTCAAAACTTTATCACTAGAATTTCAAAGCAATATCTAAAATAGCTATAGGATACTTAAATCCATACCACTTCTACTAACTGAGAAAATACATGTTTAAATGCCTAAAATTATAATGAACTGCACTAGGTTAAATCTAATACCTTCATGGATACATGTTAAAGATTGTTTAAACTAATTACCCATTGATCAGTTGAAAGATCAAATAGTTTTCGGTAAGTTTAATTTATAATATCTACAATTCTAGCATTCAGTTCATAACACATCATGATTGCTCAATATTTAAAATGGGGATAATAATATATTCATGAGTTTCCAGAATCTATACATGTACATACTCCATTAAATACCTTCTTAATATTGGATCTATAACCTGATATTTCCCATTCTTCCGTTCTATAATCATGGAGTTTATTAATGCATCAATAATTCCCTTAATTATCGCATCATTTACAGTTACACCTAGCTTGCCTGTAACCCATGTTTTATTTCACTCCATGACGCTGCCCATGCTATGATGTTTAATACTGCTTTTTACTGGTGATCTGCCGTAAGTGGAGATGATAACTATGGCTCTAACAACGTCCTCACTAAGCCAAACATAGATCCTGAAAATACAAATCTAATATTTTGATTAGGTATTAAATACATTTCCAAGAAGCTTAAGAAAACTTAGAGAAACATTTGAAAGCTCTTGAACCTCATCAAGCATTAAAACAACATTACCTCTAAGCCTTCTCAACCAAGATAGAGAGAATAGAGAAAGTAGTATTTACAGGTTTCTATCTATTTTTAAAGTGAAGCCTGTAGGTGTAAATGATAGCTCTTCAACACATATTAAAGCATCCCCTACCTTCTCTAGAAGACTTCTAGATCTATTAATAGAGTCAATTAACACGGATAGGAATCCTTTAAATCCTCTAATACCCTAAAGATTAGTATAAACAGATTTAAAGCCTTCACTATCTAAAATAGTCTTAGAAGTTTTTAAAAGACTTGGTTTACCCATCATTCTTGGACCTAAAACTGCAACTCAGAAGCGAGTTTAACAAGTCTTATAAGCTCGTTAAGCTCATAACTTCTACCGAAAAGCTATTTAGGAGACCTCTTTGGATAAAGACTGAAAAGCAAGCTTAACACTCCTAAGTACTTAATACCCCTAAGTATATAGGTCTATGCTAAGTATATTTAAACTTAAACAGATTCAACTTACTTAATGTTTAGATAGAGGCGATAATGACTTATCCCTCACGGCCTGCCTTACAAGAATAATACTCATTAACAATCATAAATATAGTCTTCTTAACGAAAACATTATATCACTATAATTCATACTGTAATATAGGGGCAAACTTAAATTTATGGAGGCTAGGGTTTAAAGCAGTTTTGAAGTTCCTCATTGAAATATAATGGAGAAAAGCTTTCCACAATCTTAAAATAGGATTAGGTAATTCCTTATATACTATAGATTCAAGAATGGACTATGAAATACTAATATGGTTCAACATCGTAACTTCCCCACTCCACTTTTCAACATAAAATAACTTACCCTTTTTATCCAGTAATAGATCTTGAATATCCCTATAGACTCTATCAAGTGAAGAGGCTTTAAGAAGCCTACAACTAGAACTTAAGCCATCAGCTATACATGTCCTCCACATTAAAGTTCACAATACCCCTCTACAAATAGCAAAGTATTTAATACTGAATAACTAAGTATATTTGATGGTTAAAGAAGCATACTTCTACAATAAGCTTAAAAACAATATTGTTCAATGTATTATATGTCCAAGAAAATGTATAGTTAAACCTGGAAGTAGGGGATTCTGTAATACTAGGGAGAATAGGGATGGTAAATTATACTCATTAATTTACGGTAGGGTTTCAGCCATGTCCGTTGATCCTATTGAAAAGAAGCCATTATTCCATTTCTGGCCAGGATCACCAACATTCTCAATAAGTAGTGTTGGATGCTCCTTTAAGTGTCCATGGTGTCAAAACTGGCATTTAAGCCAACCTGGAAAAATCGAGGATGTATATACGGAATACATTCCGCCTGAAGATATTGTTGTAAACGCTAAAAATAGAGGATGCCCATCAATATCAATTACATACAATGAACCGATAATATGGCTTGAATACGATTTAGATATAGCTAAAATAGCTAAAGCTGAAGGGTTGAAAATAATTTTTGTAACTAACGGCTACATTAGCATTGATGCTTTAAACGAAGTAGCTAAATATATAGATGCTGTAAATGTTGATGTTAAGGGATTTACAGAGGAATTCTACCATAAATATTGCCAGGCAGATCTTAAAGGAGTGCTTGAAGCAACAGCTGAAATGAAGAATCGTGGAATACATGTAGAAACAACAACACTTCTAATACCGGGATTGAACGACTCTACTGAGGAGTTGGAGAATCTGTGTAAATGGCATTACGATACTCTAGGACCTGAAACACCAATACATTTCAGTAGGTTCTTCCCACACTTCAAGTTTACAAGTCTACCTCCAACACCGATCAAAACACTAGTAAAAGCTAGAGAAATAGCTTTAAATAGGGGATTAAGATATGTTTACGTTGGAAACATACCTGGACATGAAGGGGAAAACACATACTGCCCAAACTGTAAAAACCCAGTTATAGAGAGAGTAGGATTTGAAATAACTGGATGGAGACTTAATGAAGAAATGCGATGTTTAAACTGTAATGAGAAAATACCTATAATTGGGAAATACGATAAGAAGTATAAATGGTACTACTATTAAATAACATCTACTAGTTATTGATTTTAGAAATTGAGGGTATGGCTTAATCTTCTCAATAATCCCCTACTCTCATTAACTATAACTCCGGAGTTTAAATCTATGCTGACCATATCATCATCAATAGAGGAAGCAATAAATTCTGTTGAAGCTACTATTACTAGTAAATCTATATTATTTATAGCTTTTCTAAAGAAAATTCTGCAAAAACTTAGCTATTACAATTCTTCCAGCAACCATTACTGTATCCTTACCAATTATACTTATAAGACTTGGATCAAGACTTCAAGCTTGAAGATATTGAATTTAGCATCAAGCATATGGTTTGAAGATAGGAACAATAGAGAAAAATCACAAGTATATTGGGATAAAGTAATATACAATAATTATATATCATGCATGAGAATAAATGTAATGAAAGTATGCATCAATACTTATAAATCAATAGTATACATGCTAACATTGTGAATTGATGAGGGGATAAATCTAAGAACACATAGAACAATACAGAATAAAGGTGATAAACATGTTTAAGTTAACAAAGCCACTAAATTAGTAGATAGATTTAAATAATTCTAAAATAATGTTAAACCTACCGGCGGGTTGAGCTCCGCCATTACTCCATATGTGGATAGCCTTCAGATGATAAGGCATCCGAAGGAGAAATCAACCGCTCACCTCAAAATGTGGTGAGGCTATGGAGAATATAAAGTCAAAAAACTTAGCTATAACAGCTATAATAGCTACACTATACTCAGTGCTAGTATATGTTTTTAGCCCTATTAGCTTTCAAATGGTTCAAATTAGAGTTGCTAATGCATTAATGGGTTTAATTCCAATTCTAGGAGTTCCAGCTATAATTGGAGTTGTACTAGGTGTTTTCATAGCGAATTTAGTAAGCCCACTAGGATTTATAGATTTACTAAGTGTAGCTCCAACCTTTATTGGACTTACAATCATATATAAGCTTAGAAACTATAGCGTACTACTCGGACTAGCAATATACAGTATTATTCTTGGCGCTTGGGTTTCATTTATGCTTTGGTATGTTTTCAAAATACCATATGTAGAATGCTTTATCTATGTTACTGTAGGTATAGCTATGGCAACAGTAGGTTTAGGATATCCTGTATATAAGACTTTTAAAAGAATACTTGGTGGCTGTAAGCTATGAAGAAAATTGTTGCTGTTATAAGTGGGGGGCCTGATAGTATTGGATATGCTGCAATATGGAGAAGTAGAGGATATAAAATATATCCTATAATTTTCAACTATGGACAGAAAGGCATTAAGGAAGTTGAAGTTGCTAGAGAATTATGTGGAAAACTTGAATTTCATAAGCTGATAGTTATCGATATATCGTTCATGAAGAATCTATGGAGAGGATTTCAGCTAACAGATGAAAGTGTAGGGGTTGAATCCACATATACACCAACAGTAGTTATACCTATAAGGAACGCTGTATTTCTTACAATAGCAGCAGTATATGCATACATGATTGATGCGGAGAAGATAATTTATGGAGCACATTTAGACGATAACTTTCCAAGGCAAGATACTTATGAACCAATATATCCAGACTGCTCACCTGAATTCCAGTATGCATTACAGACAGCATTAAATCTCGGATACTTTAGAGGTAAGCGTAGAATTGAAATATGGAGTCCGGCAAGAGAATTATGGACAAAAGCTGAAAATCTAAGAAGAGCATTTAACATAATAGGAGATGTAATCTATAGTACATGGAGTTGCTATCTTAGCGGTATGAAACATTGCGGTAGATGCGAATCATGCATTAACAGACATAAAGCCTTCATCCAAGCACAAATAATAGATAAAACAGAATATGAAAATACACCACATATCTAACAATAGTAGAAACAGTTAAATCTATATTAACAACTTTAATTTATAAGTAATGATTAGTAGAATTAATACTACACATTATAGTTTAGATGCTACAATCTATCCTTCATACACATACGCTTTATTTAGAGTAGATAATGGATGGTGGATTAAACAATATGGATTTGGAAGAAGGGGTAAAATGAAGCTTATAAATGAATCCCTAGAATATACAGGATTTACGGAGGAAGAGATAATGGATTTATCTGGATTATGGTATGACCCAATATTCTTCCTTAATGATCTAGACTCTAAGCTTAGAGAAACTATTAAGGAGATAATCAATACTTATAGATACGTAAGGATTTCAATAAGTCCCTATGACCGTAACCTAATATTCATTCTTACCTTCCTATCAAGAAGAACAGATTTCCACATAAACGTGGTTAAATGGGCTTCAAAACTATTCAGTAATATAAATGATATCGATGAGGTTTTAAAGATCAATATAAGCAGTATTGGAAATAGCTACCAGCTAAAACAGCTTAGAGAAGCTGTAGGAAACTATTTAAAAGTTATTGAGGATAAAATTAGTGATCCATGGAGCTTAAGAATGAAGCTTCTCGAAATTAGGAATGTTGGCCCTAAGATAGCTGATGCATTTATACTTTTCCATACTCGTAATTCATGGATAGCTCCAAGCGATATACACTACCAAAACTTTACTAGGAGACTTAACATATTCAGATACAGTTCAATACCTGAAAAGAAAACATGTCTGAAATATACATGTATTGAATGTATTAAAAGCAATACATGCCTAACAGGATTATCATACTATAAACTTGGAAAAATAGCTGGTTGGCTTCAAACAGTTTCATACATTCATGATAAGAAGTATTGTAGTAGAAGTAAATGTATAGAATGTAAAATTAAACATTTATGTGAACATTAATATTTTACTTTAAGCTGTTTAATACTTTCTACAATAATCTTAAGCTTATTAAGCGATACATTATAGGCATCCTCAGATGTTTTAAACAATCCCTTTAAAGATATAAATCCACAATCCGGCTTAAACATGAATACATGATTACCATATAGACTTATAGATTTAGAAATTAAAGATTTTACCTCATCAATACTTTCCACCCTCCCACTTCTTGAAGATACAACACCTATAGATAGAAGCTTATCATACTTTTCAAGATCTACTCTTCTATAGGCTTCAAAATTTCTAGGAGTATCATGATGTTCATGATCGAAAACCTTAGCTCTAGTATTTAGAAGAATTTCAGCTAAAAGAGGTGAAACAACTCCACAAACATGTACTGCACCTAAACAATTAATGTTTAAAACCTTATTCAACACATCAATAATTTCATCCTTAGTATAGTTGAACATTATTAATTCACGGCCAACCATTAATGAAAGTATAGGTTCATCTATACAGATCATATTAACCCCTAAATCCTCAACCCACTTTACAACTGAGAAAATATAATCTACAATTCTCCAAGTATAATCCTTATTTGTAAGTATACTATTACTTAAACCCGTTTTTCCACTATTAATATATATTTGGGAAGCCATTGTAAATGGACCTGTAACAGCAGCTCTAATACCTCTAATTAAACCCCTATAGTTTTCTAGATAATTAAAAGCCAATAAATACTCGGGAAGATTAGGCTTTAGACTTAATACATCATCTAGATTTAATACAGTAAACCCCTTCAAAGCATGTTTAATAGCCTTAACACTAACTAGAGGCTCCATAAACATATCGATAAAGCTTCTTAACTGAGGTAGAGCTGGATAATCAATACCTATATCAATAACATCCCTAATAATTCTCTTAAAATTCTCAGTAGAATAATCAAGCGGAAATGAGCCAACATATGTAGTATAGAAACTATCCATTACAGTATCTATAAAATGGCAAATATAAATTTTATGATGTATGAATAGTATCAGCTTTACTACAGGTATACTTCCACAATATCTAGAAGCTTTATAAGAGATTGTTAAGAAATGCCAAGTATATCCTTTAAGTTATTATAAGCATACATTTATAAATTCAAGAGATTACTCAAATATAAAGACAAAAATTCATCTAACAGTTAGAATTGGGAATTCATGCATCATCAATTCAAGAAATTTAATAGTCTTGCTAGATTCTAAAGGTCTAAACTATGAATTCGTTGCAAAAACCAGAATTTAAACATGTTAACAACATTCTTACAATAATATTCTAACATGTAGAATTAAATAAGTTAAACCTTAGTAGTAAAGTTTTACAATAACTTCCATAGGGATTTTAGATACAATATATCCTTTCTAGATTTTATTTTCACATATGAACTATTCATTACGTTAAATGTAGGAAGTCAGATAAGCTAGTAATAGCTTTATATTCTACTAACGATAACTACTTTTCTCAGAATCCTACATTAAGAGAATATGGAAGATGATATTTCTCAATTAATTAGGACATGTAAGATTTAGCTGAAATGGAGTTTTACATAATTCTCTACTTCCATAATATAGTTCTCAGATTTAACTGAGGGCTTAGTTAATAAGCTTACCAGTATGAATGTAATTGTTGATACTAGTATTGTTAAGGGACCTGCACCAAGTCCGTAAATACTTAATTTAAAAAGCTGAATGAATGCTGATGTTAATGCCCCAATAGTAATACTCAATATTGAAGCTATCTTACTACCCTTCCTCCATTTAAAAGCTGCTATTAATGATGGAACTACTGATAGAAGACCTGCTGATGATGCTACGGAAAGCTCAACAATAACGCCAGGTCTAGTTAATGCAAACACTACAGCTATAATGGTTAATACAGTCATTGATAATCTACCAGTAAATACAGGTTCATATTTACCTCCGACTATGTCTATACTAATAATGGATGATAATGTAAGAAGTATTGAGTCTAAGGTTGATATTGAAGCAGCCATTATACCAATCATAGTGATAATGGCTAGAGGAGATGGTGATATTTCAAGTATTGCAGGAGTTACATAGTCAGGCTCAAGTCTAGGCTTCACCATTGAGGGCTCAATAGATACTCTTGCAATCAATCCTATCAATACAACAATAATAGTATATATAAAACCTACAATAACAAATCCCTTAATCATCCTACCCATGGCTTTAGGGGATCTAGGTATGAAAAATCTTTGTGCAACTTGAGGGTTTGAAAGACAGAAGAAGAACCATGGAATCGTTAAATTCAGAAAGTAGGTAAATGTAAATCTACCCATACCTCCAGGAACAGATAAAAGCTCAGGATATTTAGCTTCTAAAATACTGAAAGCATTAAATCCACCAGCCATACTGAAGACGTATAGTAGTAAAGCTAGAGCTGAAGATAGGAAGATTAATCCTTGAATTAAATCTGTCCATGCAACCCCCCTCATACCACCTATAAAGGTATATGTTAGAGTTGTAGTAGCCATAATTAAAACACCAATCTCAAACGGTAACGTATGATTTGATAACCTATCAAAAATTATTGCAGGACCTATAAGCTGAACAGACATGTATGGTATAAGGAAAACCAGGTAAACCAATGCTACAGTAAAGCTTACCGTTTTGGATTCGTATCTATCACCTAATATTTGTGATGGAGTTAAATAATTTCTAACTCTAGAAGCAGCATAGAAATATGGTCCAAAAAATACAGCTAACATTAAACCCATAAGATATATAAGCTCAAAACCTAAAGCTCCAACACCAAACATATAGGAGAAGCCTACAAGCCCTACAAGCATGAAAGCGCTATAAGTAGTTGAGAAGTAGGTAGCCCATGAAACCAGGCTGCTAATCTTCCTGCCAGCTAGATAATATTCATCAGCTCCTAAACCAGTTCTACGTTTAGCATAAACACCTACAATAAACATTAAACAAACAAATACAATCACAATAAACACTAAATTCACTTAATCCACCTCCTTACACTATAAAATATCAATACTATAACAATTAAGCTAGATAAAACCCAAAACGTAAAAGAACCTAGAAAGCTACATACCCCACTTAAAAAAGTATAGGGTACTATAAACGATAAAGCTAAAACTATGAGGTATATTAACACTACTAAACGCATGGAACACCTTAATAAGGCTTAGAAAAGTGAAATTTAAATTTTTCTCAAGTATAAAGGGCTTTATGAACTTTATATACGAGAAATACGTGCAATTGATGGCTTAAGTTCACAGGACAGTATAAAAGGGTCTAGTAACTTAATAAGGAAGCTATAACATGTAAGTTATTACGTCCTATTGTTGAGGCTCTGTGAACTTAAGCCATCAGCTATATAATTCTTCCATATCTAAGGTTCACAAGACCTATTGTTAATCGTAAAATTTTTATTTAGTGAAATATTTAATTTAATAATGGTAAAGGTTAGTGAGCATTTGGAGAACGCTATAAAATTTTATGAAATTGGAGTTAGCGAGTATGAAGATGGTAAGAGAAAGGGAAATTTAATTTTAATGCGTGAGGGGTGTGAAAAGATTTTCCACGCTTACATTGAAGCTTGCTCTGCATTAATTCAGAAGAACGGATTACCAGAGCCTGAATCTCATGGGGGGAGAGCTGCAATTTTAAGTAAACTAGGTGAGAAAAGCTTAGTAGAGATAGGTAGGGATGCTTTCGTCTATCTTCATAAATATGCTTATTATGATTCTGAAATTCTCTTAG
>Ga0209394_1000285_pt1 | contig 44741 bp, 47 predicted proteins | sample JNZ201metaG_FD_184122 | JGI IMG/M metagenome (GOLD analysis project Ga0209394, IMG submission 184122) | Hot spring microbial communities from Jinze hot spring, China to study Microbial Dark Matter (Phase II) - JNZ 20120812A (SPAdes) (version 3) ...
AAGAGGCTTCTAGTAGCCGTTTCTACAGCGTTAAACGCTCAATACATACCGAGGGAGTGGTTCAAGTGACGGGGGAAAGGGTCACGCGATCCCTCCAAGCAGGGCTAACGTTAACGGTGGACTTCGGTAAGCCGAGAACGATAGTGATACCAAGTGAAGTGTTAGCGATGCTTTCGGAGGAGGCGAGGAGGAGGGTGATGGATGAGGTGATCGAGGCCAACCAACGATTCAAAGTGTTAGTTGAGGAATTACATTGGGGTAAGAGTGTATCGGTAAACAAGCTATCGAAATGTGTTAACGTACCAAGTGCTACGCTACGATGGTGGATGAAGCGTAAGATGAACGTTAAAGTGCGCGATAATGTAACGGCGTTGCAGCTAGCGAATACGAAGTACGCTAAGCGCGACTTCGACGGCGACGACGTAGAAAAGCTTAGGCTATGGTTCCTAGTGCATACCGACGGAAGCGTGGAGCGAGATCATCAACAGGTAAAAGTAAAGCTGAATACGCCCGACCCGTACTTGGCGCTCCTATTCAAGGAGGTCTTCGGTAAGTACGGGTATGTGGGCGTAGCGCCACATAGGAATGATAAAGGAGAGTATGAGTGGGAACTATGGACTCTGTTGCCACTCAAGGGCTACTGGTGGTTTCTTGAGCGGCGTACTCCAACGCCCATAGATAACGATGCGAAGCTTTACGGCGCGCTCAACATAACTATTGACGCCGAGGGCTCGGTGTGCGCACGGAACCGTGAAGGAAAAAGAACTACGGAGTTTAAGGTTGTACTATACAATGAGAAGATATACGTCGTTGAGCCGCTGTACGAGGCGCTTAAGCACTATGGGTACAAGGTGAGGCTGTACGCAACGCCTAAAGGGGCTGCAACAAACTATGGACGTCTCAGTAACGATTGCCATCACATTGTAGTCTGCGCTAAAACCCACGTTAAGCGCCTCCTGAAAAACGTTAAGCTAGTCCTTCCACATAAACGGCTTAAGGCGCTCTTAATTAAGCACGCCTTAAGGGAACCGAGTAAACCGGTGTATTGGAGCAGTATCGAACCGATTTATAGTGAGGTTGAAGCTGTTTGCAAGGAGATGCTAAGGGAGAGCAAGCGAATTTTGAAGAGCCTCTACGGATCGTGGCGAACGTTAACCGAGAAATACAAGCAGAAGCGAATCGCACATACACAATACGAAGAAGAAAGAAGCAAGCTTAGAGATAAGGCATGGAGAGAGCTCGAAGCCTTAAAGGAGAAGTACGACAAAGCGTTTGGAGAGCTTGAAAAGCGCATTGAGGCTTACTTCCGAGCCCGAAAGCCCCTCCTTACGAAGCATGTTTTTAAATCCTTTAAGCTGTTAAACGGGCCTCCTTAATCAGCGCCCCTCCGAGCATTAAACCTTACTGCGTACCCACCTTAAACCCTGTAGCGTTTCTAACCTGGATGCTTCTAACCTCCCTTACTTGCGCCTCCTTAGTGCTGACGTTCATGCTCTACGAGAGGCTAACTGAGAAGTCGAGGAAGGAGCGTCGCATAACTATTACACGTAAAACCAGCCGTATTACTTCTTAGCGCATTTACTAATCTGATAACCACTTCCTTCTCAGCTATAAGTTAATATAGAATTTAAATGTAGCATTGAATGGGGGTTTCCTCCTTGCTTAAGGAGGCCGAGGAGAAGTGGTACGAAGAGGATGTTAAGAAGGCGTTAGCCAAAACCCCTGAGCGTAAAAAGAAGTTTTGCACTTTTAGCGGTATACCGTTAAAACCCGTTTATACGCCTAACGATGTTAAAGACTTAGACTTCCTTAAGGATTTAGGCTTTCCGGGTCAGTATCCTTACACCCGCGGAATTTACCCGCTCATGTATAGGACCCGCCTATTCACTATGAGGCAGTACTCGGGCTTCGGAACGGCTGAGGAAACTAATGAGATGTTCAAGTACCTCTTAAAGCATGGAGAAACAGGTTTAAGCATAGCGTTCGACCTACCGACCCAGATGGGTTACGATCCTGATCATCCAATGGCTAAAGGCGAGGTTGGAAAGGTAGGCGTATCGATAAGTACGTTAAGGGATTACCAAATCCTCTACCGCGACATCCCCATGGATAAAATAAGCGTACATATACAGGCTAACGCCAACGCCATATTTATGATGGCTATGCACATAGCCGAAGCTGAAAATCGCGGCCTACCACCAAAGGTTTTATGGGGCGCCTGCCAAAACGACATATTGAAGGAGTTAATAGCTAGAGGCGCCTACATTTACCCTCTCGAACCCTCCATGAGGCTATGCTGCGACGTTATCGAGTATTGCGTTAAAAACATGCCTAGGTGGCAACCTATCACTGTTTGTCAGTTTCATATTCAAGAGGCTGGTGCAAACTTCGTAACCGCCATGGGTTTCAGCCTAGCTAACGCCATAGCCTACGTGGAGGCCCTGCTTAAGAGGGGTTTACCCATCGATAGCTTCGCCTTCAACATATCCGTTTGGAACGTGGTCTGCGGCCCAGACTTCTTCGAGGCTATATGCGGTTTAAGAGCCGCTAGAAGGTTATGGGCTAAGATCATGAAGGAGAGGTTTAACGCTAAAAAACCTGAAAGCCTCACCATGAGGATCTTCATGGGCTCCGGAGGAGCCCAAATGACTAGGGCGGAGCCGTTAAACAACATAGTACGGGGCACCATATCAGCTTTAGCCGGGGCTTTAGCTGGCGTTCAAGCCATGAACATACAGTGCTACGATGAAGCCTACGCCATACCCACCCCTGAAGCGATAAAGATAGCGTTAAGAACGGAGCAGATAGTAGCGTATGAGAGCGGTGTCACCAACGTCGTAGATCCACTCGGCGGATCCTACTTTGTAGAGGCCCTCACCAACGAGGTGGAGAAGGAGCTTAAAAGGATCATTGAGGAGGTGGACGCCATGGGCGGCGCCGTAGAGGCTATAAAGAAGCGCTACTTCCAACGGATAATAGCTAAGCAAGCCTACGAATATCAAAAGGCTATAGAAACAGGGGAGCTGGCGAGGGTTGGTGAAAATATCTTTGTAGCTGAAGAGGTAACACCGATAAAAACCTTCGAGGTTCGGCCTGAAGTAGAGAAAAAACGCCTCGAGGAAATCCAAGCCTATAAGGCTAGTAGGGGCTACGCTAAGGTGGAAAAGGTCTTAGACGAACTACGTAAAGCGGCGGAAGGAGCTGGAAACCTAATGCCCTACGTGATTAGAGCAGTTAAAGCCGGAGCAACCGTAGGTGAGATGGCCGAAGCCTTAAGGCAGGTGTTCGGAACAGCCGAGGATCTAGCTGCTTAAAGGTTGATGGTTATGTCTAAAAGGCTTAAGGTTTTAATCGCTAAGCCGGGCCTCAACGGTCACGATAGGGGCGCTAAAGTAGTAGCTACAGCGTTAAGGGAGGCCGGTATGGAGGTTATATATACCGGGCGGCATCAAACACCTGAACGCATAGCCTCAATAGCGGTCGACGAAGACGTAGACGTGGTAGGATTAAGTATACTTTCAGGGGCGCATTTGACCCTTTCACAGGAGGTAATTAAGCTTCTCAAGGAGAAGGGTAAGAACGTACCCGTTGTAGTAGGGGGAGTTATACCGGATAAGGATATAGTAGCTTTAAAGTCGATGGGCGTAGCTGAAGTATTCCCTGTAGGTTCTAAGCTTAGCGCGATCGTCGATTACTTCAAGCGGCTACAAAACCTAAAGGAGGCTGGCCGAACCCCCTAGATTACTCCTTTACTCTTCAACTCCTCAAACTTCTCCTTGCTTATACCGAGCAGGTTTACATAAATTTCCTCGTTATGCTCACCCATTCTAGGCGGGAAGCTGAGCTTGAACCCTACTGATTTAAGGTAAGGAGAGACCACAGGTGGCGGCGGCAAGTATAACTTTACTTTGGTTTTCGGATCCTCCGAGCGGATCATAAGGTCTCGAATGAGCGGATCCTCGCATACCTCCTCCAGCGTGTTAATCTTAGCCACCGGTATGCCGGCACTATTAAACATCGATATCAACTCATTTAACGTCTTGGTTCTAGTTATGGCCACCATTTTAACGTTTAAGTTCTTAACGTCTGCTATCCTACCCGCGTTGGTCCTATACTCCTTCCTCGCTAACGTTTCGAAGCCGGGAAGCTTAGTTAAAGCTTCCCACTGTCTATCGTTTCCGATCGCCACGTAAACGTAACGGCCGTCCTTAGTTGGATAGACGTTAACCGGGGCGAAAAACTCATGCACGTTACCGGTCCTCGAAATCCTCTTACCAAAGGATTTAACGTGTGGTAGCTTAGTTATTAGCCAGGAGACGCTACTTTGAAACATCGATACGTCGATCCTGCTACCCTCACCGGTTAAAGCGCGTTTATACAACGCCTTCATAACTTCAGAGTAAGCATGTTCGGCTGCGCCTAAATCCGATAGCGGAACACCTATAACCATGGGGTCACCACCAGGATCGCCGGTTATCTCCATAAGCCCCGATCTAGCTTGAAGCGTCGGATCGTAGGCTGGCTCAGGGTTTTCAGGACCGTAACCACTGATACCGACCCATATTATGTCGGGTTTAACGCTTCGAAGTGTTTCGTAGTCGATGCCAAGCTTAACGTACCTGCTCGGAAGCTGGTTCGTTACGAAGACGTCGACCTTAAGCTTCCTAATAAGCTCCTTCAGCAGTTCTCTGCCCTCCGGTAGTCCTAGGTTTAACGTTATAGCCTTTTTACCTACGTTATAAGGGAGGTAGTAAGTACACATCCCCCTTTCACCTAGTACGTTATCACCTACGAAGCGGTTAGGATCCCCTAGCTCCGGATGCTCAATTCTAATAACGCGCATCCCATCGAGGACGAACCTATAGGTTAGGTAAGGCGCTGTTAACGCTTGCTCAAGACTTAAAACCGTTAAGTTACTGAAAAGCGTACTCAACAGTAACACCAGGAAGGAAGAGGGGCTTGCACCTTAAAAAGCTATTTAGACCTTAAAGGAAGCCGTTAACGGGACTACTCGATTCTCAACCTAGATGTTTAAGAAAACCCTTTAAAGATCTAACTTAACGTTAATGTTTGGAGGCTTATGCCTAACTTCACCTCGTTTCTAGATGTTAACGTGCACTACTACGGCGTGAAACCAGCCTTAGTGAACCCTTCAAGCGGTGAAATCTACACGTATAAAGACTTACTGGATAGGGTATGTAAGGTTGCAGGCGGCTTAAAGAGGTTAGGTGTAAGTAAAGGGGATAGGGTTTGTGTTTACACCGGTAATAGGTGTGAAACCATAATTAGCTACTTCGCAATATGGCGGATAGGCGCGATCGCGGTACCGGCTAACCCAGCCTTTAAAGCCGAGGAGATGTTACACATACTTAACGATTCCGAGGCCAGTACCATAATAACTGTTGAGGCAGGCTACAAGGACGTCATATCGCAGGTAATGCCTAAAACGCCCCATTTAAAGAACGTCGTCATCATCGAGGGAGGAGTTAAGGAAGCTTATTCGTGGAGCGAGTTAATGAAGGAAGGAAAAGCGATGCTTAAACCTGAAAATTGCTCAATCGAGGACCTATGCCAAATACAGTATACCGCTGGAACCACAGGTTTTCCTAAGGGGGCTATGCTAACCCATGGTAACTGGATGGCAGCCGTTGAAGCTGAGCGTTGGGCGTTAAGGCTTAACGAGGACGACGTATATCTAGGTTTCTACCCTCACTTCCACGTTGGTGTTAGCTGGGGCATAACGGCGTTAAGGTACGGGGCCACCTTCGTAATTATGGAGCGCTACGAGCTTAACAAGTACCTTAAGCTAGCCAGGGAGTACAAAGCAACTATACTTTCAGGGATGCCACCAGTGCTCCACGCCCTCGTTAACGCTCCACCGGGATCCGAGGAATACCTAAAAAGCGCTAAGCGAATCATTACCGGAGGGGCTCCAACACCTCAAGAAGTATGGGAGAAGTTCGTTAAACGATACCCTCACATAGAGGTGGTTAACGCCTACGGGCTCTCGGAAACCGTGGTTATCGGAACGGCACCAGCCGTACCCGTAGGTTTTTCACACCTATCAAAAGGATACCTAAGCGTAGGGGCCCCGGTAGGATATTGTGAAGTGAAGGTCGTGGATGAAGCTGATCCATCCAAGGAGTTACCACCTAACCAAATAGGTGAAATAGCCCTTCGAGGGCCTGGCGTAGCTAAAGGCTACTGGAAAAGGCCTAGGGAAACCGCGGAGGTTTTCCTACCCGATGGATGGTTCCTCACTGGTGATACCGGGTACTTAGATGAAGACGGCATTCTCTACGTAACCGGGAGGAAGAAGGATATGATCATCATGTCGGGCTGGAAGATCTACCCAGCCGAGGTTGAAAACGTACTCGTAAAGCATCCTAAAGTATCTGAAGCAGCAGTGTTCGCGCGTTACGATGAAAAACGCGGAGAAATACCCGTAGCCGCAGTAGTACTTAAACCCGGCGAGGAAGCTACCGAGGAGGAGATAATAAAGTTTTGCGAAGAAAAACTCGCTAGCTACAAGATTCCTAAAGCCGTAATCTTCCTTGACAACCTCCCTAAAATGTGTGGCTGGAAGATCCTACATAGAGTACTGAGGGAGAAGTATGGAGGATTCCCGAAGCATTAACCACGAACATTTATGAGCTGCATATTATACAGGCTAAAATCGACACTAAATATCCATCACCATAAACTAAGTCTATCGGCACGTAAGGCTTGAAACGGCACATATAGGCATATTCTTCGACCTCGTTAAAGAAGATAACATTTACGGTTCGAAGGATAGGATATTAAAAACCACTCAACCGCAGTTGGCGGGCCCGGTGGGATTTGAACCCACGACCTACGGCTATCCTCATCTTAAGGAAGCCGAAGGCCGCCGCTCCGGGGTAAACATCCTCTCCATCCAAGCTGAGCTACGGGCCCCATTCTTCTTATCCGAATATTTATATATCTCTCTTCCTCTCCTCTTGATAGGTTCGTATCAAAAGCCTATGGCAGCTTTCCTTCTTTCGCTCCTATCTGGCATATTCATAGCTTTAGGTAGCGTCATTATGTGTCTTTGGTGGAGTTGGTGGTGGCCTACTGGTTGGAGTCGTATGATGCATGAAATGGAGGGGCATATGCCTAGATGGAACTTTGATGGGATTGCATACGCGATGGATGTTCTTGGCATAATCTTTGGCATTATAATAATTGCGGCTGCCATTCTGCTTTACACAAATCCGAAACAACATGAGTTATTGGGCGCGTTAATCATTGTATTTTTAGCTATACTTTAGAAACCAGAAGAGATCAAGTAAACATAAAAGCTATGAATTTTCTGGAGTATTAAGTTGAAGCGCGTTTAAAATAAATGATATCGCTCCATAGGTTCTTGAACTGAAAGGTTAAACAATACATTTCATCCTTCTTTTTTATGCAACTATTGTCACTAGATATGTAGAGTGAGCCACTACTTTACCCCATTCTGGGCTTACTGAGTAACTGAACATTACCGCAAATATGGAGCCTATCATACCTTTATGGTGAAACGGGTTGTCTGCTGATATACCTAAATTGAACACTGGCTCCGCAATGTATCCAAGCTGAAACCCGCTTTCCTTGTAATACTCTATTAGTTCATATGTGCCATACCGGCTAGGCCACCTGCGAGAAGTATGAGCAGTATGCTTGTAAAGTAAAAGAAGTTTCGAAGGCTGATTTTCATGCCAGCCATAAACATTCCATAAGAAAAACAGTAAAGAGGTTATTAATCCAGCAGCTCCCCCAATAAATGTTGAAATTGCATCCTCCAAAATAAGAGGCGCAAGAAACAGCGTCGTTTCAAGTACTTCTCTAAAGAGCTTATTGCAAAACTCCATTACTTAAGTTGACTAGTAAAGTATTCATTAAGAGTTTTGCAACGTCTTTTAAAGACAACTATGAAAGCCACCGATATGAGGCCAACTATTGTTCCTTTTGCTGTTACTGCTTCAATGCGCTTCTCCATTTCTTGTTTAACGCTTTTTTCCTTAACCGTCATTCAATATACCATTGAGTGCGGAACAATAACCGCAAGAAAAAATGCTAAAGCTTCAAAAAGAAACTGAAAATTCTGTCAAGAGCACCGTATAAGACGAATATTGACACATCCGCAACCGAGCTTGCCGCAACAGCTAAGATAACTCCATACCATGCATAACGTGTCAAACAACCTTTACCTGTTCTATTAAGGTAGGATAGAATTATCGCCGTTATAAGGCCTCTCTGAAAGTTATTAAATATCAACCCAGCAAACTCCTATACCTTTTATTCTTTTGTTTTACCTGTTTTTCCTGAAGCCTCATGCTTATAGGATTTAGCGCAATGCACACAGCAGAAAGCCACCTACTTACCGTTGATTATCTCTCTATATCCACCCTCGTAAACTTTGCAGCCACAATTTGCGCAGATCGCAAGGCTTGTCTCAATAGCCACTGAGACAAGAGCGGAAAAACGTTTAAATAAATTCCTGGCAGGATTACAAAAATGAACTTTAATTATAAAGTCAAAATGTTCCATAGGCAAAGAGTGGCAGCGTTTATGCGACTTTCATTCCAAAAATAACGTTAAACCGTTTCACCAATATCTTAAGTTTAGTTTTCTCCTTGGCGATGACTTATTGAAAGTATCGTTGGAAGCTCTGGTATCTTCCCCGTCCATCCTTCGTTCCGCCGCTTAAGCCCCATGGCTAATCCCACCTAGCTTTTATTACTAGACTGCCACGCTTTACCCCTAGGCTTTTAGCTACAGGTTGACATTTAGCTTTCAACATATGAACTATGGGAGGTGAGATTTCCATCTCGCTTAGTGTTTCATAGTGTCCCATGCCCTTAGCTATCACTAAGTCGGATGAGAGGTAGAGGCTTCGTAGCCTTTCGGAAGCGTCCAAAGGGTTAAAACCGACCTCATCTCCATCGCTCGTTACCACGTTAGCAACCTCGTTCAGCTTAAAAAGTAGGGCATCCTCTAGTAGGGCATCATTTATTATAGGTGCCCCCTTAACCATAACGGTTACTTGCGCTCCAATCATGTTCAACTCCTCGATTAAGACCTTATCGAAAGCTATCTCACCAGCGTTATCAGTTAGGTATAGGATTTTTATGTTCTTCCTTAAAACCCCGTAGACCTTGTAAGTTTCGTCGTAGACCTCCTGCTGGCTTAACTCCTTAAGCAGGTCTACCCCTTGATTAAGGGGGAAGCTATATCCTAGCACTCCAAATTCGAAGGCATTACCAAGCGTAGCGATAAGGCTGGCCGTTTTAAATCTAGCATAACCCCGCTTTCCATTAAGTAGTTCGTATGCTTGTGGCAGTAGCTTTAAAGCTAGTTCATTGCTCCTCCTTTTAGCTTCACGGTAAGGATCATTACAATTAGTAATTTCCCTAACTAAACGGTCGCGTTTCCTACCAAGGTAAGCCGGGATAGCATTTACGTTAAACTCCTTACTTAATAGGTTTAGAAGTCCCTGAGCTACCTTCATGAGTACGTCTTCCTTATCGGTAGCTAACCTAGCCTCCTCCATACCTCTGGAAAGCAGGCATACTGCGCAGATCGGTTCAACCTTCATGCTTTACACCACGGTCCTACCAAGCTTTATTAGGTCGTAGCCTTCACCTGTATTAAGGTGGTTTTAACGCGAGAAGTAAAACCACCCTTAATACTAATAAACTTTAAAGCATATCAGGAGGCCACCGGGAAACGTGCTTTAAGTTTAGCTAAAACGGCTGAAAAAGTAAGTAAGGATACTGGGGTATGCTTCGGTGTTGCACCTCAATACGTTGATATATACCTTTTAGCTCAAAGCGTTGAAATACCCGTCTTCGCTCAACACGTGGACCCCATTACCTACGGTGCGTTTACCGGCTACGTGCTTCCTGAGGCCGTTAAGGAGGTTGGCGCCATCGGAACCTTGATTAATCACTCCGAGCGTAGGCTACTTCTATCCGATGTTGACGCCGCTATACGGCGAGCGAAGGAGGTAGGGCTTTTAACCATCGTATGTACCAATAACCCGAACGTAAGTGTAGCGGCCGCGACCTTAAACCCTTGGTCAGTGGCTATAGAGCCGCCCGAGCTTATAGGTCAGGGTCGAGCCGTAAGTAAGGTTAAACCGGAGGTAGTTAGTGAGAGCGTTGAAAGGATTAAGCGTGTTAACCGCGATGTTATCGTTCTGTGCGGAGCCGGTATTATGAATGGCGACGACGTACACGCTGCTTTAAAGCTTAAGGCTGAAGGGGTTTTACTAGCCTCAGGGGTTGTTAAAGCTAAAGACCCGGAGGCTAAAATGCGGGATTTAGCCTCCGGAGTTTTAAAGGCGTCATCATAAGTAGGGGTTAGGAGGGCCTAAAACGTCCTTTAAGCCTTTTAAGGGCCTCAGCCATACCGGTGTACTCTAGCTCTTCAGGTCCTAGCCTAGCAGGCATAAATTCACCCATCCTACGAAGGTATATAGCTATCTCCGCGCTGACCCTTCTCGCGTAATCAAAGAAGGGGTCGTCAAATAGATCTGCAGGCTCTGAACCATTTAAGCCTACTAGCATACCGTTAGCTAATTGGAAGCCGAGCGCTATAACGCGTGGCGGGCCGTCGAAGAATGTACATTTATTCTGACTATCCTTATAGCTTACCGGCATTAAGGGCCCATGGTGACTACCCCGCATCCAACCAGCTACGATATGCGGTACACCGAAAGCCGCTAAGATTTCACCTACAGCGGGTAAACCATGCTGCGCTCTAACTATGCACACCGGGTCGTCCTTCCCAACGTAGCGTCCAGCTATTAGGCTTAAACGCGTCGTACTTAAAACTGCAGCTAAAAGTTTATCGGACGTCCTGTAAATTCTTTCAATTACGTACCTACCAGGGGTTCCTAGTAGGGCTATTAAGTCGTACATTTCAACCGGGCAGGATAGATCTATAACCTTGCCCTCAACAACATCCATAACTCTAAACGTAAAGCCTCCACGCATAGCTGGATCTATAATTAACCCGGCGGTATTAAATGGGTCCGCGAATACCCTAAACAGAGGAAGGTTCCAGGCTCCAGGCTCGGTTTTATCTGCAGCGAACACTATGAAGGGCTCGCTAGGGCGTTCTTCGATCTCCATTTCAGCTACGCCTGGACCCATACCCTTAACGTTGCCTGAAAAAGCCTCAACGAGAAGGTCTTGACCAGCGGCGTACAGCTTTAACGGCCTTGAAACCTTCTCAGCGACCTCCTTAAACGTGTTCCACGCTAACTCATGGATCTTTGGATTAGCTTCACCGTTCTTATGCGTCATTAATAGCTCCAGGTCGTCACCACAGTGGAACACATAGTAATCAATGATGAGTCCATCCTCCTTAGCTTTACTTAAGCAGTTTTTAGCTACTTCAATCTGCTTTGGATGTACAATATGGTGCCCGGTAAGGCTTCCAACATCAGCCTTAATTAAGCTTATAGTTACCTTTTCAGCCAACTTCATTACCTCCTTAAAGTCCTAATATACTTCTGGACGTACCTTTTTTAACCTTTTACAACTAGCTTCCGTTTCAAACCGTTTTCACCAGTGGTATTAACGAACCTCTTCAAATTTTGAGTGGAACATGTTTAATCGGTTAGCTTTAAAACCGGCTTTCCTATCAAAGGAATTTAAACGTAGCTATGGTAAGGGCCCACTATCGATATCCTTCTAATGCATAAACTGATAAAACCTTTAAAGCGAAGAGGTTAAGCGCCGTTAAACAATAACTTACTCCTCCTCTTTAACCGGTATATAGTAGTATTCCTTCATTGCCTTCTGCGCTCTATGCAAGTAGGAATCCGGCTTATTTATCCTAGCCCTACCGGTTTGCGGATCCCTTCTAAAGGTTACATCCATCCCTTCCAAGAACAAGTTAAAGGCCTTCCTCAACCCCATTACCGTTGTTGTTTCACCCCTTACCCCCGGTACCCCTTGAAAAAGTACCATGTTATCGGCTATGTAGTCAACGATCATAACGTCATGTTCAGCGACTATGGCTGAAGCCTTCTTATTCTCTACGGTTCGCCTAATCGCCTTAGCCATTGAAAGCCGCTGCTCCACGTCCAAATATGCTGTGGGCTCATCTAGGAAGTATATCTGTGCGTCCACACCTAAACATGAAGTTATGGCGACCCTTTGAAGTTCACCTCCGCTTAATTCAGATACCTCCCGATCTAGAAGGAGGTCCACTTGAAGCTGGTGGAGTACGTCGACTTTAAACCAAGGCTCAGAAAGCGTTTCACCAACCTTCTCCCTTAGGTATTCGTAAACGGTGCCCTTAAAGAAGGTTGAAATATACTGCGGCTTATAACTAGCTTTAATCTTTAAAGCGGGAATAGGGGAGTAGCCTTCGTCGGGTTCCAACTCTCCGGTCATCATCCTTATTAACGTGGTTTTCCCTATCCCGTTAGGTCCAAGAAGGCCTAAAACCTCCCCTTCATGAACCTCTCCAGGGGCAACCTTTAAGGTGAAGCTTCCAAGGGTTTTCACCATGGATGGCCACGATAAAAGGGTGCTTCCACCCCTAAACTCGTTAGGAGAAGGACGTAGATGGAACCTCACCGGCTCAGAACGAAACCTAACGTTTTCATCAGGGAGGTAGCCGTTTAAGTATATGTTTATTCCAACCCTAACCCCGTAGGGATATGAAGCAACCCCATAAACCCTTGGTAACCCATAAAGTACGTGGACCTGGTCAGATAAGTAGTCTAATACCGCTAAGTCATGCTCAACGATAACTACGGCCTTACCGTCATCTACGAGCGACCTAATAGCTTTACATACCTTTAACCTTTGGTTAACATCCAAGTAACTTGAAGGTTCATCGAACAGGTATACATCAGCCTCCTTAGCCATAGCGGCGGCCACCGCAAATCGTTGTAGCTCACCACCGCTAAGGCTTCCTACTTCCTGATCCCAGATCGCGTCAAGATCTAGGGCCTCCTTCAACCTATTTACGATACGCCTTTCATCCATCAAGGAAAGGATACTTCCCAGCTTACCCTTTACAAACCTAGGTATTTTATCGACATATTGAGGTTTATGGACAGCCTTAATCCTTCCACGAGCTAACTCCTTAAAGTATGATTGAAGCTCTGAACCCCTAAAGAACTTTAATATCAAGGGCCAATCTGGAGGTTCCTCATAACTTCCTAAGTTAGGTTTAAGCTCACCAGCCAATATTCTAATCGCGGTAGTTTTACCAACCCCGTTTTGACCTATTAACCCGACCGCCGCCCCCTTCCTCGGTACTGGTAACCTATACAGCCTAAACGAGTTTACCCCGTACTGATGTACGCACTCCCCCTCCAACTCCTTAGGTAAGTTTACCACCCATAACGCTTTAAAGGGACACTTCTTTACGCATATTCCGCAACCTGAACATAGAAGCTCCGAGATAATGGGCTTTCCGGTAGCCTCATTAATAGTTACGGTTTTATCACCTGTTTTAACCCTAGGACAAAACCTTAAGCACTCCAAACTACAATCCTTTGGTTTACAATAATCATACTCGATAACTACGACTCGAGCCAAATCCTACCCTCCACTTACCCGCGGTAAGCTATACGTATAACCCTATTCAGATTCTTCAGCGGATTCTTCAAAAGTATTTAGAAAAACTTCATAGTATTCTTCAGCTAACTCTCTTTTCTCCTTCTTTATTTTTTCATGAATAGGCTTTTTCTCTATTATCACCGTTTTACGACGTTTATCCTCTTCTATTCTCTCGGTTAACTTGTAAGTAGCGCCTTCATAGACTTTTGAAAAACCGCAATTCTTACAAACTAGGTATAACTTATCACGTTTCTCGGGTACAAGTATTTTCTCGCAGCGAGGGCAAAATTCAACCATGAGCTATTTCCCCGTAAGAAGAAGATAAATCGTTGATGGATACGTTTAAGGCTTTCGCTTTACCATTCCTCTTCCCATTCTTCCTCTTCCCATTCTTCCTCTTCCCATTCTTCCTCGAAAACCATAGCTAGCCCTCGCTGGGTTGGCGTTTAACCCTTTATTTAAGGTTTACTATGTTAGCTCCACTAAAAATATAGGTTTAAACGTTAAACCTACCTCCACTTTTAGTGGAGACCGCAGTAGAAACCATGTGAACCTTTAATTATTTCTAAGAGAGCTTGAACATAGCTTTAAGGACTACTAAGGCCAGTGATTTTGCTCTTACCACTTTGCCGGAAATACGTATTAGCTAGCGTAACGCTTTAATGATGTAGAAGCTAGGCTTGAAATGGTGGCTACTATTGAGCTTCAATATAATAGTTTCAACATTGCGTAACCGTGAAAATGAGGCTATTAGCGAGCTATGGTACCTTTTCCGTGAAATAGGAGATGAAAGTATTTCCGCTAGACGCGCCGTGGTTCCAGGGCTCTTACTAGTTAAGACATCGCTAAACCCTTTCGAAGCCGTCCATAAGCTGGAGGAAAGAGCTAAAGAGAGGCCTTGGGATTTCCGTTACGTATTAAAACTAACCCCCATACAAGTCGTAGTACCAACATCCCTAAATGAAATCTCAACCGAAGCGGTAAAACTAGCTAATAAAAGTATAGCCTTAAATGAAAGTTTTAAAATCTCCATAAACAAGAGGGCCACCCAGCTTAAAAGCGAAGAGATCATAGGTTCAATCGCCTCGAACGTTAATCGTAAGGTTAACCTAACAAACCCAGATAAGGTAATATTGGTGGAAGTAGTAGGCCCCGAAACCGGGATATCAGTTCTAAAACCCTCGGATATAGTATCTATTGTTAAGCTAATTGGAAGGGGATTTTAAGGGAAAGCTCTTCTCACGTGGTTATTAGTGATGAGTACTAGGAGGGGCTTTTGAGCTCGGAAGTAAGCTTCAATCTTTCTTTCAAGCTCTTCAAACTTTTCGTCGTATCTTTTCGTTAACGCTTCTAGCCTTCCTAGCATTGTTACGCTTTAAGCCCCTTTAGCGGCATCAAACGGCTTTGAAGGCGTGAACCTAGAGGACTTCAATGCCCTTAAGCGCGCAATCCTCCTACACGCCGAGGCCGTTAAGGCGGACGCGGTAATAGACGTTGTTAGCAACGATGCACACCACTTCGTCTTTATGAGGAGGTGGTAAGGATGGAGGAAGTGAAGCTAGTTGAAGTTGACGTTATGCCCTTAATCGACGCCAAACTACTCAATTGTTGCGAGTTCATAGAGGTTTTAAGGGATGCGGCTAAAGTACTCGAAGACTACGAGATCGACTAGTGTGACGAGAAGCCGCGGCCTAAGTGGCTGGAAGGAGTTAACAAGTGGAGAAATTACGAGGTGAGGGAGGCAGCGCGTAAACACGCCAAAGAAATAGGAGCGAACACAGTCATAACGGTGATAGGCACAACCACCGCGCACATCACGTTCGTAAAGACCTAACCATCGCCTACCTCTTCCAACGCTTACGTCAAGCGCTACCCCCTTAAAGCTTTTTTCTCGGTTTAGGGTTGGAGGTGTTAAGTTGAATAGGTGTGTTTTCTGGGGTAAGAATAGGGTGGATGAGTACTTCTTAGAAGTAGGTTGTGTACTTGGGTATGCTCTCTGTGACCCTAAGAAATGTCCGGACTACATGTCTATGGAGTAATCTTGGAGAAGATAGTAGTACTAAGCGACGATAACCTTAAAGAAGCCAAAACAACAACAGAGGAAAGGTGAAGGATAAAGGAAAAGCAAAGGATAAAACAAACATCACTCCTTTTCCATTTTAAAATTCTCCAGTAGAAACAAAGGTTTCCGAAGCTAAATAATGATAGCATACTTCCACCCAAAACTCCAGTAGAAATAATAGTTAAGTAACCTAGGCTTCTAGTGGAGTTTCCACAGGAAATGGGGTTAATCACTAAAGCGATACCAAGGCACGAATACGCTCATCAAAACCACCCTATACATTAATTAAGCGTGTCCCTCGTCGGCTTTGGGGAAAGGTAGATACGCCCGGGTTTGGACCATAGGGTATGGTTCACGGTCTAAGGAGCAGCTCCTTAATATGCTTAAGGCGAGTAGGATTGAAGTAGTGGTTGACGTTAGGAGGTGGCCAACGTCAAAGCTTAAAGACTTTAAACGCGAAAACATGGAGAAATGGCTTAAAGAAGCCAACATAAACTACATATGGATGGGTGAAACGCTCGGCGGTTACCGTAAAGAAGGCTACGAAAACTACATGAACACAAAAACCTTCAAACAAGGATTAAAGACGCTTTAATATATCTACGAGGGCAACCCTATTGAGGACGCACTTTACTAAGGGGTCAACGTCACCGGTGAGCGTTGCTTGAACCTCCTCATCACTAATACCGAATAAACGTTTAATACCATCGCTCTTTCTTTCATCCACTTCCAGAACGCTATCATCTTCTAAACCCTTTAATAAGTTTAAAACCTCCTCTACTGCCTGCTTAATACTGGTTTCATCTACGCATCCTATACAGGTTAAAGCTAACTTAGATAATCCAGGCTTAATACCAAGCTTACTTATGGCGTCATGTATCTGCTTAGATCCTGACGCGTATAGAAGCACCTCTACGTCTAGAGCTTCAGCTACATTATAACCCCTTGTAAAGGCCTTAATCGCTAGTAGCGCCGAATGGAATAGATGCCTCCATGAGGCTATGGCTGCGGCATCCGTTAACTGTATAGCCATACATTGATGTCTTTTAGCGGCTTCTCTAGCTATACCTATGACGTTGTCGACGTCCTTAACCTTCTCGCTAAGGATTAGTCCGCCTACGTAAATAATGTAGTCTTTACCATTAATACGCGCTGTTAAAATCAAAGTTTATCCCTATCCGTTAAGGTTTTATCCGGGGAAGCTTTATATACTTTGACTGGGAACTCTATAGAAAGCGATGGTTAAGTAATCCATACACCCGGTTTCCCTGTTGAAATACGTAGATTCGTTACCGGGTTTAAGTGTTCTACGCGATGTTTCCACTCGGCCTCATATTGTCACTGGTTAAGCCTGAAGCTTGGCTAACACCTTAGGGAGAAAGTAGTTTACCAGTTCCTCCTTTATACCTATGGCTAGAAGGAAGTTTTTTAATCCGTCACCTTTTACGCCTTCCTTAATTAGCTTATCCGTCACCTTCTCAATGGTTTCCCGTATTTCGTGGGGGAATATTATCCAAGCATCTGTTTTCGCTACATAGTAATCGGGTTTTATTTGCGACCAAGGCTTATAGTAGAGGGTTGCAATCCTTACTTCTTTAGCGCCAGCGTTAAGCGCGTGATCTCTAGCTAGGATTAAGGATGAACCGGTATCGGCTACATCGTCAGCTAATAATACGTTTAACCCGTTAACGTTAGTCGATAACGGCTGGGAAAGTATTGGTTTTCGCTCCGTTTCATATATGCTTTTATAAAATTCAACCCTTAAGCTAGCCACTCGAGGTACATCTAAAAAGTCTGAAAGGAGGCGGGCTACCACCCAGCCGCCTCTAGCTATACCGACTATTACCTGAGGTTTAAAACCACTTTCATCTATTTTGACGGCCAGCTTTAACGACATATCGTAGATATCGTTCCAGCTGGGGGCTACAAACTTAACGTTAAACACGTTAACCCCTGCTACCAGTAAGCCGTGACTTACTTAAGCCTTTAAGCGTTTATCCTCCATGAACCGAGGGTAGGAACACCACGGTATCACCGTCCTTAAGCTTCGTATTTAAACCGTTAAGGGCGCTTATCTCGAAGCCGTTAATAAGTATCAGAATGTCAGGTTGAGGATTACATGAAGACGGGTCTAGGAGGCGTTTAATAAGCACCTTTGAATCCTTACGCTTTATTTCTTTAAGTAGATCGAGTAGCGTACCTCCACCGGTTACCACTATTTCATCTTCAGGCTTTTTGGCCAACGGCTTAAGGGTAGCTAAGTACTTAACCTTCACTTTCAGTTCTCCTAAGCTCATAATCGTAGCCCCATAGCAATCCTATAGCCCAAAAATTTTAAAGGTTTTATACGAGAAACGACAAGGAAGCCTATAACTTTAGTTCGATGATGGTTTAAACACTTTGAGCTTTAATTTAAGGTTTGGAGCGAGTTACTTGAATACTATATGAGCATCTAGAAGACGGAATAAGGGTTCAAACCGAGGATAGGGGTTTCAGTAAGTAGGGGTAAAGCTATATGTTCCACCTAGAAGCTAAGGATGGGCATTAAACCTTATGCCTTAAGAGGAGCTATAACCCATTACTACGTGGGCGATCCATCGAGATCCATAAGCATTAAGCCCTAACATTTAAAGGTGATCAAGGTGGCATCTATAAGCTACGAGGAGTACGTAGCTCGAAGAGCCTTAATGTTAAGCGAGGTTAAAAGTATGTTAAGTGAAAAAGCTGTTAGTAGAGCCATTGGAGATTGGCATGCTAAGCGTCCTCCTAGGCCTTGCGGATTAACGATCCATCCAGGCATTGGATGCCCTTATGCATGCTTATACTGCTACATTCAGGATCTAGGGTTTAGCTTTGGAGAATGCCGTCCCTACGGGTTAACTGGGGATGAAATGGTTTTAGCTATACTAAGTAACCCTTGGTTTATACCGGGCGTAATGGGGACCTTTTTAGCTTTCGGAAGTGTTTGCGAACCGTTTCATGAATCATGTCTAGATAAAACAATGGAGTACCTAAACAAGGTTTCCTTAATGCTCAGTAATCCTTGCCAAGTTTCAAGTAAGGCGTCTTTAAGCGATGAGAGTATTAAGCGGTTAAAGGGTATAGCCAAGTTAAAGCTGAACCCGCTCATCACGATTATTGCGCTTTCCAGGTCACAAGTTCTAGAAGCTAAGGCCCCAACCCCTCAAGAAAGGCTTGAAACAATATCTAAGCTTAGAAGAGCTGGGTTTAAACCATTCCTGTTCCTAAGACCCTTAATACCTGGAGTTGATGAAGTTGAGAAAGTTATTAGCGAAGCGAAAAGGGCTGGTGCTATCGGTGTTGTGGTCGGCGGTTTTAAAGTTTCAAGAAATATCCTAAATAGACTTGAAAGGGCGGGCATTTACTTAAAGGGGGTGAAAAGCCCTAAGGCCGGGCTTATGGAGGTAAGCGTTAAGGAGGCTAAGGCAGAAGCTCTTAAGATTGTGCGTGAAAAGGGCCTCATCGCTCTTAAAAGTGCTTGTTGCGCAAACGCAATATCAGCATCTAGTCAAACCGGTACTAGGATACCTTGCGCCTCCCTCTGCTACGTAGAAGGTACCTTCTGCTCTAAGGGATGCCCTAATGAATGCTTAAAGTTCCTACCTGATGTAAGCGTTGACGACGTTAAGCTAGCGATTAAGCGGGAGCTTAACGTCGACGTGGGGGACGTCGAAGTAGGTCAAAAGAGTATATTAGCACGCACTAAGAGCCGCGTACAGGTAAGTAGCCGAGGGAAGCATAGGTTAACGTTAAGAAAACTTGAAACACTATACCGTAGAAGGATAACGTTAATTGCTTAAGAAGCGGTGCCTTCAGGCTGGGTGGCGCTCAATGTAGTCTGGGTCTCGGCGGGTTTTTCGGTAGTACTCGGTGTAGATGAGGGTATGGCTTGGGCTTCAACTAGCTTTTCAGCGGCCTGCCGCCTCATTCTTATCTTTATGAGGCGCGTTACGTAGCCAGCAACCCTATTCCTTAAGTGTTTAGCCTTTAGCCCGGAGAGCTCAGCTACAAGCTTTTTGTTATCATCGAAGCTTAGGCTAAAACGATCCCCATATTGTTCTATAAGCCTTTCAGCCAGCCTTTTTACGACGTGAGGTCTAACCTTCCCCAAGCCTTAAATACCCCATTGCAAATGGGTAGAGATCAATATAAAGTTTCCTAGTAGTGTTTAAGGCTCAGTGATATCTTTCACTCAACCTTTTTATTCTACAGGCACCTTCATGATGTCTTGCTACACTTAAACCTCTTAATGTCATCTTACAGCCTCCTTTAAAGATTTGTAAAGCACCCTCCACGTTACACCTAAACCCTCCTTTAGAGGTTTATAGAAGCTACCAACTTTGAAAGCTTACGGATTTGGTAAGGGTAGCGGTTAGCTTTATCATTAAAGCTTATTTAGGTCATCCGAATGAAAGTTTGGAGGGGTATAATATTTGCCCGAGCTACCATTAGCACCTATTGATCGGGTAATACGTAAGGCAGGAGCTGAAAGGGTAGGAGATGAAGCTACAAAAGCCTTAGGCAACATACTTGAGACCATCGCCCTTGACATCGCGAAGGAAGCCATAGAGCTAGCCAAGCATGCAGGCCGTAAGACCGTGACCGCTGAGGATATCAATTTAGCCGCTAAAAGGATGTTGAAGTGGCTGGGCCATACCGCGTAAATAAACCTTCCCTCTCCATCGAACCATGCTTAACGTCTTCGGTTATGGATAATATAAGCTCACTAGGTACCTTCTCGATCCAGTCTATAGGTGCACGTTTACGTTTAACCTTACCATCTATGATTTTTAGAACTTCTTCGAGTACACGCTTCGGATTTTTATTACTCGTATCAACCTCCCAAACTTTTTTCTTCCCGTAAAATTTAATGGCACGTGATAAACAATAATCGAGAAGCTCGGCTAAAACGTTTTCTTTAACCTTTCCTTCATCCCAACCTAAGCTACGAAGCCTATTAACTAACTCAATAGGGTTTGTTCTAAGCACAATGACTGCTTTAACCAACTCTTTAGGAAGTACTGGTAAAATATGGGTCTCCACGATTACGTCAACGCTAGACGTTGAAACCAACTCATTAAGCCTAGCTTTAAGACGGCTAGTTTTAACTATTTTAGAACGCCAAGGACCAACTCGGCTATATAGGTGCTCTTTCTCCACTAAGTCCCCCACGTCGATAAATTGTAACTTTAACCTATCTGAAAGCGCGCGTGCTAAGGAGCTCTTACCAGTACCTGGAGTACCCGTAATTATTAAGGCTTTAGCCAATCCGAACCTCCGTCCAATTTCTAAGCGAGGTTTACTATTAAAAATACGTTTAGGTAGGCGCTTAGCATAAACTTCGTCGCGAGCCGTAGTATCAGGACGCCGACGGCTCACGTAGTGATGGTACTACTACTTTAAACGGGGCTATCAGGCTAAAGACTCTTTATCTTCAATACTTCTTCTATAGTCACTGCCAGCTTTTGTCTTTCTTCGTAGTTTATCTGTTTAAAGCTCTTCAACCAGCGTGGTAGCAAGCGTTTTAATGTTACAAAGCGCTTATCCCCCAATACCACTATACCTCGATCCTCAGGGCTTCTGAACGCCCTCCCAGCCGCTTGAACTACTTTCCGAACGGCCGGCATTACGTACGCCGTCAACTTAGCCCTCCTTTCATCACCGTAGAGTTCTCTATAGTACCGTATAAGGGCCTCCAGCCTTACCGATGGCTCCTCGAACGGTACTCCAACTATGAACACTATTCGTATAAGCCCTGGAAAGTCTACACCTTCAGCGGTTCGTCCACCGAGTACTCCTAAATAGTATCCAGCGACCTCCTTGAAACCCCTTAAAAGCTCCTCGTTTTCTCTACTCGTCATCCCCTCCCGCTCCACAAAGAGCGGTGAAAGCGCTGATCCGACGCCAGCGTTAAGGAGGCCATTTAACACTTTAAAGGATGCCGCAAAAATCCCCGTTCGCTTCGGCATTAGCTTTAACCATTCCACGTACTTTTTGTAATTAGGTTCACGTTCTTCATACGCTGTCGTCACATCATTTAAGCAAAATACCTCAGCACTCGGCGTCGGGGCTACGGATAAATCGATGTACTCCAAGTTCAACTCCTCCGCGAGCTGTGCATCGGCAGTTGCACTAAAGCCTATGATGTCAGCCTCAGGCCTTACAACCTCAAGCTTCAAGGCTTGAAGAACGCCCCCGCCAACAATCAAGGTATACCTACCCGAAGTAATCAGCTTCAAGAAGAGCCCGAGGGAGTGTAGGCTACTCTTAGGCCTCTTCCCCTCCATAAGGAGGGCTTTACGCACTAGATTCCCTTCAAATACTGCAACCTCAGCTACCATACTTAACGGTATTCGAGGAGCACCCTCAGCCTTAAGCCTTAACGATAGTTCATCAAACGTGACAAGCTGTTCATGGTCGCCGTAACCCTTAACGACCTCCATTAAGGCGTGGCAGAAGCGTTGAAGCATCGGTTTACCTTCTGCCTCCTTAGCCGCCCCCTCAATACTCCTAAGCGTTAATCGATCGCTGGTAATGCTCCTTAGTAACTCCGGGAGGTTATGTACTTCATCCACCACCATAACGGCGGTGGACGCCTCAACCTCCTTAAGGTACGTTTGAATTCCTTGAAAAGCCAACTGGTAGCTCATCGCTACCACTTGGCTTTGCCTAACTAAGGAACGCTGAACAAAGTATGGACAAGCGTTAAAGCTTAACGCGTAACTATACACCTCTCCGCCAGTCATACACCATCTTTCCGGAGCCTTAAACTCTAGAAACCGCTTATAATACTGGCAGCCTCTTACTGCACGTGTCTCGCGACAGTAGAAGGCGGCGTCATCGTTATCGTATCCGCTAGATATAAGCGGGCACATTTCAACACGCCCCCTCACCGCCACGGCGTTGACGTCTGCGCTGTACTTGGCGTTAATGAGCTTTAGCTCTTCAATAACCCTTTCCGCCTCCCTATGCGTCCTAGCCGCCCATATTACCCGCCTACCCCCCTTAACGAAGGGGAGAAGAGCGGCGAGGGCCGCTACCGTCTTACCGAAGCCACTCGGAGCATTAATGATAACGCTGATCCCCCGTTGAATAGCGTTGTAAACGGTATCCGCGAACAGCACTTGACCGCGTCTAGCCACATCGTAAGGGAAGAAGAATACCCAAGGCTTATCGCTCGAAACCTTCTCCCAAGGAGAACCTTCCAAGCTTAACCCCTATCCGCGTAGCCTCAGGATAGCTTGAGAGGACGCCATGGTTACGGATGCGGGAACCCGAGGCTACTCCGCGTGGGTTATGCGGGCCCTTTACCTCTTCGGTATGGCCCAGAAGAACCCCCGATCGTCGCGCTCAACCCTCCCGCCAAAGCCTTTAACGACCTCCGTAACCGCCTTAAAGCTCTCATCGTCGATGTACCTCGCCGGGGAGATCACTATGCGATCCCCCATATCGGCTACGCTTAGCGTTGGTGGATCCCTAAGCAACGCCGGAACAACCTTTCTTAACTCGTTTTCAACAGCCTCAGCGCCCATACTCGTTAGGGGTTTCTTAGGTTTTATACGCTTAAGGCCCCCCTTAAGTACGTTAAGGGCGGTTAAGATTGCCTTCACCTGCTCCGAAAGCTCATCATACACGCCCTTAACGGTGGCAATTTCACCCTCTAAGACCTCAACCTTGGAGGTTAACTCTTTTAACTTGTTAAAAGCGCTTGGAAGCTCCGAGCTAACGATGTTCAACGTCTTCTCAACCCGATCCTTGAACTCGTTAAGATCAAGCTTATTCTCTACTCTCCCCCTCATGATTTTCTCTAAGCCCTCCTTGAATACCTCTAGGTCTTCAGCCCTCTTCGTAAGCTTCTCAACGCTGTCACTAAGCTCTTTAACAAGCTCCGAAAGTCCTTCAAGCCCCTTCGCGACTTCGAAGAGCTTAGCTTCGAACTCAGCCCTTTTCACGCCCTCCTCAACCTCCGCTTGCTTCACCTCGGGTGCTATTTCTGGTTGCTTCCGCTTGGTTTGCCTAGCCTTAAGCACCCTTACCCACAGTTTTTCGCCCCGGTGAAGTACTAACGCTTCACCAGTCTTAGCCCTAGAGAGACGTTGGAAGTCGTCCTCGTCTAGGATGGTGGCGAAGTTCCTAACCTCGTCACTATTCATCAGTAACCGGTGAACTATGACATATTCAGCGTCCCTGAAGTATTCGCTAAGCGTCGCCGGAAGTTGCGCTGAAAGAACCACTGAGATACCGTACTTACGCATCTCCTGTAATAGTAGTTCGCCACTACTTGGAGGGCCTTCACGCTTAGCCGGTATAACGTTCTGCGCCTCCTCTATTACCACTACCTCTGCCTGTAACTCACGCCTACGAGCTAAGTCATATATTATCCTTAACGCTACGTTAAGCGTTAATACTTTACCGTCATGAGTTAGGTGGCTTAGATTCACCCTCCCAACGTTTAAGGGTGTAGATCCTCCGAATAGGCGCTCACAAGGCGTTAAACGCCTAAGCAAGGCGGCCCTTATCTCGCGTTCCGACGCGCTTAAAGATGCCTCTGGAAGACTTTGAAGCCTCTCCACGACGACCTTCAGGTTGGCGACGTTTACGTTCTTCAATATGTTGTATAGGAAGCCCGTTTGAGGCGTCGTAAGCTGGAAGGCGTTACCTATCGCCTCAACTATCTCCTCAACAGTTAGCCCTGCTAAACTCAACTCTTCAGGCTTAACAACCGGGAAAATAGTATACTCGCCAGCCCAATCCAAGACTAATACGCTTTGCCTACCGCTGATCAACCGTTTAACGGTCTCTGTTTTCCCGCTTCCCGTAACGCCCAGTACCACTACGTGTCGAGAGCCTTCCGAGCCTTTGAGTTTAATCCATACCGGTAAAAGCCTTGAAAAACCGAGAAGAACTGAACCCCTCGGGTAAGCAATAAACGCGATGTAAGCGGCTATAGCCGTTAAAGCTATGAACAGGATGGGTGATAGTAGAACGGTAGGATCGAGGGTTGCTAGCGTCCTCTTGATGAAGGCGGCTACGAGGACTATAAAGAGCGCAAGTATCAATAGCGGCGTGTAATCACCGTTTATCAGGGTAGCCTTAAGGCTACATTCCCGAACGGCATTTTACCCCTCCCCTAGGACCCCTAAGCAGGGTTCGTCATCCGCTCACGTATTAACCTAGTAGTTATCTTCTTAACAAGCGATGTTTTACCGGACTCCATTACCCCTCAGGCTATACGTGTAAAGCTTGCCTTAGGTTATTAGCTACCTCATGCATTTTCGATAGGGCGGTCCCCCAGAAGTCTCCGAAGCTGCTTTCCATCTTAGTCATCGCGTCTCCAACACTCCCTAGAAGGCCGTAGATCACCGAGATTATTACTGTTAACGTAACGATGCTGATCCCTAAAAGCATCCCCTCCTCAATTAACGGTCCAGCTTTCCTATTCCTCAGTAACCGCTTAACGGAGTGTAGCATCATTACCACCGTATTAACTTTTCAAAGGGCTATTTATCCCCCTTAATCCATAGTGTACATTCACCGGAGAAGGCTGGTCAATAGCGCAGTAAATATGTAGGCGAGGGCGCACATTAACGAGTAGGCGTATGGCTTAGCTTCACCCATAAATAGTGCTACTAGAGTGGGCGGGTATATCGTGAAGGCGAAGAAAGCCGTATAATATGAAAACCGTATAGTACTTAACTCCGCGCTTAACCCTCCTTCCATGATGGAGGTGGAGGAGGCGCTTAAGGCTGCCAAAATCGATGATGCATACGCGAAAACCGCTAGAAGACAGCCACTTAATACACATAACAGCTTAACTTTAAACGCCTCGGCCCTTATAACCTGTTCCAAGCTTTCACGTAGTTGCCTATTTTCACGTAGTGAAAGTATTAAATCAACTATGCGTTTACCAGCCCTTTGAGTACTATGTTCTATTAAGCGCTGCACCAACAGTATTAATCGATGGGATTGCTTCTCGCTTAACTTATACCTTAGCGAGCTTAAGGCTTGCTTTACGGGGACCCCAGCTTCAACGATCGTAGCGGCTAAGTCCTCCATTAAGCCCTTTAAGGGCCCCTCATACTTACTTAACGCCCTCATTAAGCTTGCTTCAGGGTTCTCCCCTCTACTCATAAACTCCCCCCATAGTAATAGGAAGTTTTCCAACTCCTTAACCTCAGACGTTATAGTGAAGCGTTTAGTAACCGTACACCTGTAAGCTTGGAGTAATGCTAGGTAAACCGTTAATGTGGAAGCCGCAGTAAAGGCTACCAAGACCGTAATGTCATGCATTAACTTGACGGCGGCTATAAGTAAGGAGGCATTTATTAACACGCTTAACGCTAAGCAGGTGGCTTCAACCTTCTTCAAGGGCTTCATAGGGGAGGCGCCACCCTTCTTGATAGAAGCTTAATGGTTAGCGTGAGTAGTATGAGGTGCATCGGGATTAGTAATGGCAGTATTAGTAAGGTGAAGCGTTTAATGGTTAACGCGAGCACCATGGAGGGAGGGAGGAGGAAGGCTAACGGAATTAATACTAAAAGCGAGTTATGCGTATGCTTCATGTATAGAGTAAAGCGATTACGTGCTTCAGATTGAAGCGCTGATAAATCCCAAATACGCTCGCTAAGCCCATGCTTCCTACTACCCGTTATCAGTAACCATAACCCCTTTCTCATTGTCTCTGAGGTTTGCTCCTTGGCAAGCTTAGAAAGGGCTACTGTTAAACTAATTCCTTCCTGGGCTAGGTTAAGTACGCGTTTAAACGCCTTCGAGATTAAAGGGTAGTCGCCGTTAGAAACAAAGGTTAAAGCTTGAAACAGTGAACCCGAGGTACTTAATACTAATCGTAACTCCTCAAGCACGATGGCCGCGTAGCTATCGACTAATGAAGATTCATATTCAACTTTCCTTAAAAAGCTGAACGCCTTAACCTTAAGGTAAGCGTAGGTGAAGATAGCCGCGCAAATAATTGAGACAATCACGTCCTTGGATAGGATGAAGGCACACGTAAAAACAATGGGGGCCAAGACGCATGATAGTTTTAGAGCGTTACGAGCATCCTTAAACGCTTTAGCTTTTACCGTTAGCCTCTCTAAGTATGATTGGGGTAGCACCCGTCTATACTCGTTAAATACTAAGTTAGTAAGTTTAGCCCTTAACCTTAACCACCTCCTGCCTTGGCGTAACGTACATGAAGTGTTCAGCGTAAAGCCGTTCGAAAGCACTTAAAACATCACGTATTCCTACGTCCTTTCCGATCAACTCTTCAATAGTTGAAGCAACGCTCGATATAACGTCATTAAAAGATTTACGGTTTAAAGGCTCAAAGGCGGCTATCTTCCTTATAGATGGTGCGTCGTATAGATCTATGCATGCTCTTAAACGCCCCGAAGGATCCCATAGGAATACATCTACAAGTTTTACGGTGTTTAAGGAGAGCGACACCACGTTAGGGGGCCGTGGCTCCACCTCGACTATCCTTACAAGCCTCCTTTGGTTAGCGGAGCTTAACGGCAGCCTCTTCATTTGTACTAGAAGATCTAGATCGTAGAGGCAGGTAATCGGTATTTCGTGGTGGAATATGAACCTCGACATCAGCTGTTCGGCTGTTGAAGAATGCGTTGTAGCTAAAACCCTTAAACCTGCTGAAAGACCTTGAAATAGAGCTTGAGAATGGAGCTTATGCTGGACCTCGCCTAGTATTAAGTAGTCGGGAGCTCGATGTAACGTCTTTAAAACTTCAAATTGTTTACTAGTGCCCTCCCTTAACGCTTCAAGGGGGTCAACGTGATACCTGAGTTGATGCCTTCCAAATTCGTCAATCTGCGGAATGGTTTCAATGACGTCTTCGCAGTAAACCTTCCTAACCGAGGCAGGTAATATTAAGTCGAGAGCATTCATAAGCGTAGTTTTGCCAGACCCTGGCTCGCCGTAGATAAGTATGCTTCGCTTTTTCAGTAAATTAAAAACGATGTACGAGGCAGCCATTACCGTTAGCGTACCGTTTCTGACGAGATCCACTATGGTTAAGAAGGATCTACTTTTAAGCTTCCTAAAGTCTAAGGTTACGCCATCAACTGCTAGCGGGCTTATATCTATCGAAACGCGTACGTGAAAATCCTTCGTAATCACTTCACTTTTAAGAGAGGGGTTCTCATAATCGAGTGGGAAGCCCGATTCGCTCTTAATATGCGTTACTACCCGATTAACTTCGCCCTCGGTGAGGGAAATATTGCTTCTAGCCCGCCCCCACCTCCTTAAGTCTAGGTATACGTACGATGAAGGCTTATCGAGGAAGAACTCCTCAACGTTATCGTCAAGTAAGAACGGCATCAGCTTCATTAGCCCCACGGACTTATAACTAGCTAAGGCGGCAAGCTCCTCCAACGTGTAGTCCTTAAGCCCCCTTTGGACTAACATAGGGCGAAGCAAGTTTAACGCTTCAGCCTTCCTACATGAAATGACGGAATCTAAGCTATAGTTCTCGATAGAGAATGAGGTTCGAAGTTTTCTATTTAACACCCTCACTGCATCATTTATGATATACTTTAAGCGCCAATCTCTTAATGGGTTTTTAACGAAGTAAAAAACTTCATCAGAAGTCGTCGCCTGAAGAACCTTCACCTTGAAGGGTGGTACGAGGTATTCTTCAAGTACCCTCCAATCCGGGGGTAACGCCATCCGCTTAACGTCGCTTAAAGCATGCCTCCTGGCCGTTTTAGAAAAACGGAAGCATAACTCATAATACTGCTGCGACCTATCGTTTAACCATCCACGGATAAGAGTGGTTTTCGCCAGGGTTTTCTTAAGCTTCTTAAGCCCCTCGCGGTAAGCTTTAAGGCAGCTTCCACATAGGGCCTCCCCAGGCCTTAGGAGCCTAGCTTTAAGCTCCTCCTCAACAACTTTTAAGAAAGCCCCTACAGGGTCCGTGTAGATAAGCCCCGGATATGGGTATAGGCTGAACATCTTTACGAAGAAGGAGGTTTGAGCATTACTACAGCCCTGTAAACCATGGAGGCATTTAACGTAGTTTAACACTTCGTACTTTATCCTACTTAAAGAGGAAGCGTATTCAACTAACGTTTTAATGGTTTCGCTCTTATAGCTATACATCCAATAAGGTGTTTGAATATCGAAGAAGTTTATGGGTCGGCCTATTAACGTGAGGTGGCAAATAGCTTCAGCTCTGCATGAAGGATTTAAAGCTATATTGCCAGCATCTTCCGAAGGGCTTGAACAGGTAATTATAGCCCCTAAAGCTTCGGAGGGCTTCCTCTTCAACCGGAAGGAACATTTTAACTTACACTTGGCCATGCCGTTTACTTACTCCTGCTTTACTAACGTCGGCATCCTCTTTAACCTAGAATCCTCAAAGAGGTATGGGGCGTAATCGATTAACGCATCGATTAAGGCGTTAAACCTCGCTTCTAACGTAGTTAACCTCGAAGTGGCAGCTTGACTAATTTCCTTCTCCAGCAGTTCAATTCTATTTATGAAGGTGTTCACAAGATCCTTTATTTTAGTGAACTCCTTTCTAAGCTCCTCTAAAGACAACTTTTGCCTCTTTAACTCATCGTTAATAAGCCGATACTCAGGCTCTACGGTTGACGGTGATACGGCTACGCTAGTTAACACCTTTTCCACCTGCTCCCTATCAAAGCCTAAGTTGATTAAAGATCTTTTAACAGCCTCAGGTCTCACACCCTCCTTAAGGAGGGCTTCAACCACCTCTTCAATGCTCTTCTTTACCGATATAATGATCACCACCAAACCTCATGAGCTTAACCTCTATTCTTGAAACGAGACGAGCGTAGAAGCGAAGGCGCTCCAGATCATTGATTGTTAGGCTTTTAGCTTCAAGCTTCTGAATACGTTCGTTAAGCGTTTTTATAGCGTCTAAACATTCATTAACTACGTGAAACTTCCCCTTAAGTCCTTCAAGCGTTTCACGAGTCAACTCCAACCCAAGCCTAAGCTTATCCAACTCCTTCAACATCGGCTCCGAGCTCCGCTTGAATATCAAATAATAGATCACTCCTTTCCCATTTGATGGAGTACCGGTTTCACTAACATCGTGAAGTGATCACGCAGCGTATAGACAGCTATACCTAGCTGCTGACCTAGTAGGCTTTGGGTTAAAAGGGGCGCTCGGTTTGCTTTTACCGCGAGAAGCCTATCAGCAGCGTAAACCGCGGATGCCGAGAGTACGAAGGGGTCACGTCCCCCTCTACGTGTAGGCGGAATCCTACTTAAGACGAGCTTACTAACGCTTAAAAGACGCTGCATATACTCCTCGGGTTTTACCCCGATTAACTTTAGCTCAGCTCTCACACTACTTAAACCAGCGACCTTTGAGCATATGAAAGATAAATAATTTTCTGGCCTCGCTACTTGAATAATCCCGGTAAGCCTCCTAATTAGGAATAAGGAACGTAGCACGCTATTCTTACTAACACTCTTATGGCCAAGCTGCCGCATCAATCTAGTAACGCTTCTAACAGTTACGGGCTTCAAAGGATCAAAGCGGCGGCTAGCAATTATTATACACGCGCCCACAATAGCATAACTAGTGAGATCGGCCTTCATCCCGCTACGAAGCATCTTCATAACCAAGTAGCTGGCGTGAGTATACGTTGCCTCGCTAACTCCGAGGAGGGAGCACACCCTCCTTAATGTGTAAAGAGCGCGTAAACTAGTCGCCGTTGACTTTGAGAAGGAGTGTAGCCTATGAAGACGTGATAACCTAGAGAATATTAACCTTTTAACGGTATCCAGCGGCTTACTTTTCGCATCATAAAGGCTTCCAACACTCGTAGTAGAGCAAGTTGAACCATAGGGTGTAGGTATTATCGCTCCATGCTGAAGCACCCTAGGACTATTCCTCGGCTCAGCCTTAAAAGGTATTAAGGGTGGCACGTAATGGACCGGGGATATAACTAAACCACACGCCCTACATACTAGTTCGTCGCTCGAGTTTAACACTATTCGCCCACCACATTCACACTTACCTCCCATGTTATAAGTGGCCCCCCTCCCTTAACGGGCGCGGGCCCCCCTCACCCCTCACTTATTAAGGTTTTGAGCTAACAGAATACGCGCTAAAGGAAGAGGATAACGCCCTAGTTCATCTGTCCTTAGGTAAATGAGAAGGATACGTGGTGGAGGAAGAGGGGTGGTTGAAGGTGGTTTAAGCTAGCTGAGAATAAGACAACGTTCATATGGGGTTCAACACTCTTAGTTGCCGTTTAAGAACTCGATCTAGAAGTGAGATAAACCTGAAGAAGCTCGTTAGGCTCGCTGGATAGTTCAATGGCTTTAACCAGCTAAGATGAAGGTTTAAGCGTTAAAGCATCTACCTTATGCATTGCTAAGTATGCTTTCTCCATTAACTTAAACTTGTTTAAGCTAGTCGGCATGGTTACCTTAGCGCGTAGCCCGCCTATCGAAAGGTAAATTGTTGTTTGATCATTAATAGGTTTAAACTTATAGATTAAGCCGTTAACGTATAGATCCTTTCTAAGCCCATTCTCTATTTCCGCATTATCCAGCGTAACCTCAATAACGTCGCCCTCACTAAACACAGCCACCTTCCTAGGTAGTTCTAGCTCAACCTTAACCCTACCGTCTTCGCTCACCGCGCTAAGGAGTATAACTCCTACTATCTTTGTAGGTTCAAGCTTACTCACCTTTACAGGATAGAACGATAGCGGTTCGAGCTTAGCCAAGCCTACTACCACCCCTAAACCTAAAAGCCCTCATACGACGTTAAACGTAGCTTAAGTTAGGAGGGATAAATAAATATAGCTTTCCATTAAGACGTCCTAAGACTGCTGAAAAGTCTCAATGAACAGTTAACCGTTATCGGATGGTTAGCACTTCATAACTATCCATTCCATCTCGTCCTTTAAGGCCTCATTGGCGGCCTCTCACTCCGTAGAGCTTTGATACGAACTTATCGGTCTCATTCATAACGTCCTCACTTAATGTATATCCTCGGCTCTTCAAGGAACCCGTTCGTTATCGCCTTAGCCTCACGTTAGCCTCAAGGCTAAGTTGTAGGCTTTAATGTAGGCTTTAAAATTCAGCCTTCAGTCAAAAGTAAACCTAACATTCTCCCCCACTAAGCTATGTATTAAGGCTTCCAACGTATGAGGAGCTGCCGGAAGCTTCTTAGCATCGCTATTTGCTATTTTAACGGAGGATTCCCAAGTACCGTCGGGCAACCAGATGGTATTTATACTTACAACCTTAGCCGGAGAGATCACTTGGTTTAACAGCGCCTTTAAGCTCGAGGTTTTTTCTACAATCCTAACGTTAACCTTCCTTTGTTCACTAATAATCTTACTCAACTTCCTCCATAACTCACGTGGCATCTTCCTTTTACAGCTTACAAGGATTATAAGTAGATTCGAAATAGTTACCGCTTTATGAAAAACGCAATCCTTAAGCTCCAAAAAGCGAGTTTCCAGCGATAATAACTCCTTACCTATCTCCAGATCGAGCTGGCTTACCTCACCTCTACTAAGCTTATCTTCGCACTGTCGGCATAAAATACCGCTTTTTAAGCAGAAATGGCATACAGGCATCTCCAAAAATGCTTTCACCCCTCCCGCTGCCTTCTTGAAAGTGTAATGGTAATAGTGCTCTTATTAAGAGTACGTCCCTCATCCGTAGTTATACGCTCAGAACCTATCTGCGTACTTTTTACATAAACGTCCTTTAGGAAGCGTGAGATTACCATCTGAGCTACATCTACGGCTCTCGAGATAGTTCTACCTCTAGCTAGTATCTGAACCTCGTTATTACCGTCATGAAATAATGCTAAACACGCTAATACATAGTTCATTAGGGGTTTATTCCCAACGAAGACTACATTCTGCCGCTGAGTACTCAAACCACGACCTCCTTTAACTCCTGAAACCAGTCTTCTTTATTAAGTCTACGCAGGTTTAAACTTCCGCTTAAACACGCTGCTTAAAGCTTAAAAGGTTAAAATGAGAAAAAGTTAAATTAATGGTGAGGGTACGTCCTCATGAGCATTACCCAAAGGGAGTGGGAATTACTTAGTAAGCTTTACGCGGCGAGTAAAGCTATGCGTATTTTTACTGTTAAAAAGTCACAAAGCGAGCTTTCAAAGGAGATGGGTATAACAAGACAAGCTTTAAATATCCATCTACGCCGTTTAAAGGAGGAAGGCCTCATTAGGACGGGTAAAGGCTTCATAGATTTAACGGAGAAAGCGTTAAGTGTACTTGGCGTTGAGGCGGCTAATTGCTTCATCCTAGTTAAGGTTCAACCAAAGCTAAGAAATGAGGTTTACTCGGCTATGTCCAGGCTACCTATTGAAGGAGGTTACCGCGTAACCGGTGATGTCGATTTAGTCTTAATAGTAAATCAGTCGAACCTAGCCTCAGTTTTAAGGGAACTCTCTAAACTAGATGGCGTAATACATACTTCCTCGCATATCGTAATTGAGGAGTTAAAGCCGCATTAAGCCCCGTTAAATTAGCGTGAGTATTGATAGGGTTAGATGGAACTATAAAACACCTAGCCTCTCTATTAACGTCGGCCCCCCTTATGATAGGGGCTCATAGCTCATCGTTAAGGCTTAACCTTAACGTTATCCTTAGAGGATAACTCTTTTAAAGCGTTACTTAAAGCTTTTTCAGGATCCCCACCAGCTAACTTCCATTCCTTAACGTCCTCTTTTAACTCCTCCAGTAAAGCGCCACTCTCCAGTAAAAGCCTATCAGCTGCCTCCACAGCTAAACGGCTACGTTCCACCGCTTCATTTAACACCTTTAAAGCCTTCTGACCCTTAAGTAGAATGGCTAAAGCATTACTTATAGCCATTAAAGACCTTCTAACACTCTCCGCGTCCTTACTACCAACCTTTAATGTTGATGTTGCGCTTGAAAGCCTCCTTAACGCCGTATTTACTGAAGCCGTAAGTTTTTCAACCTTCCTAGTTAACGCGTGTAAATCGTCAAGATGCATCTTAAGTTGCGCTACCCTAAATTTAAGTAGCTCACGGTGAAGTAGAACCTCCTTAGCTAGGCCCTCCTGCTCAGAGCGAATTAGCATTAAGGCCTTTTCCTCGTCAGCTAGGATCCTATCGTTTAATCCTTTAATCCTACCTTCAACACCCTCGATAAGCGCTGAGACCACCGAGTAACCATACTTTACTTCCGAACGTAGCTTAAGAAGCCAGCTATTAATGACCTCACTTAAACCTATAACCTCCTTCTCAACCATTAAAACCCATTGGATGCTCATAGCGAGCCGCATAAGATAGTACGCCGATAAACCCTTTAAAGTATACGGTGACCTTTCAACTCTAAAGTTTCAAGTAGAAATATAACGATAAGCAATATTTAAAAACCCTTCCCCCCTCCCTTTCGAGGAGGAGGTAAAATGCCGATAACAGATCCTGAGAAGCAACGTATTGTTCAGCAACGCCTCCTCTTCGTTAAGATCTGCCGTAAATGTAACGCTAGAAACCCTCCCTCAGCGACTAAGTGTAGAAGATGTCGTAGCCATAACTTAAGGTGGAAGAGGAGGGTCTTGAAGCGTTAAGATCATAATAGAGAACATCCCATCGGTATTAGGCGGCCTTCCTTCGTTAACCCTTAAAATTTTTAAGTGATGGATCACTTAGGCCTCTAAGGTTAAAGGCCATCTGTTAATCAAGCTTTATATTAACGCCTAATAAGTAAAAGAGTGCTGGGCCGGTGGTCTAGGTGGTCTAGGACGGTCGCCTCACACGCGACAGATCCCCGGTTCGAATCCGGGCCGGCCCATATTAAAGGGCGTTAAACACTTCAACCCGCGTTTAATGTGGAAAAAGAATTAAGGGTGGAAGGGTTAGAACCAGCTAAAAAGCTTAAGGGGATGATGGAATGCCTAAGGAAGTTTTTAGCAAGGAGGAGCTACTAGAGCTATCTAAAAGGGCTATCGAGTGCCGTATTAAGCGTTTAAAGGATGTGGTTAAACTGAAGCTTAGAACTAAGAGGTATTTGTATACGTTAAAGGTTAAGCCGGAAGACGTTGAATCTTTAATTAAGGATTTAAAGTGTCCGATCGTTGATCTTTCGAAAAAGGCTAAAGATTAAAGCTTTCCCCGTTGATAGGGCTTTTAACTTCAAGCCCCGTTTTCTCTACTACATCCTTAGCGAAAGCCTCGCAAGCAGCTCCTTCTCCATGTATCATGAACACCTTCGGTCCTCCTTTCAACGAATTTAAAAAGTTAAGGAGTCTTGTCTTATCGAGGTGGCTTGAGAAATCATACCATTTAACTAGGGCTTTAACCTTTTCAAGCCTATTACCAAATGCGTACTTACCCGTATTCAGCAAATTATGGCCCGGGGTACCGGGTACTTGGTAGCTTACGAGGAAAATAGCGTTACGTTCATCTTTAGCTAACCTGTTCATGTAGTGGACGGCGGGCCCCCCCTTCAACATACCAGCTGGCGTAACAATAACCCCTGGCTTACTACAAGCTTTACGTCTATCAGCTCGTGAACCGATGAATAAGGTACTTCTAATCGCTCTCTCCAATAATCCGTAATCCCTGAAGAAATCCGGGTACTTAAGGAAGATCCTACTAACTTCACGCGCCATACCATCTAGGTAGACGTCGTAGCCGAAGTAGTGTGCTGCCAACACGCATAACATTTCTTGGGAGCGCCCCACCGAGAATGCTGGTACCAGTACTATCCCGCCGCCTTCCACAACTTCCGTTGCATCGCTTACAAACCTTTCTTCAAGCTCACCTCTATCAGGATGATCGACGTCAACGTAGGTAGCCTCCGTTATTACAGCATCAAGCTCAGGAAGATCTATCCGAGCAGCCTTTAGAAGTCTTGTTGGTATTACGTTAAAATCCCCAGTATATAGTACGCGTTTACCTTCAGCCTCGATAAGTACCATCAAGCTACCGGGTATATGTCCCGCGTCGAAAAACTTAATCCTAACTTCCTTCACCTGAACCTCATCGCCGTAGTTTACTGGCAAAACATTACTAAGCATACTCCTTAACTCAAGCACCTCGTAGGGGAGGAAGTAAGAGGATAAGCGTAGAAGATCGCGTATTAAAATATCCACTAACTCGGCAGTCAACTTAGTCATATAAATCGGCTTCTTCTCACTTACGTAAAGCATCGGTAAGGCGCCTGAATGGTCTAGGTGTGCATGCGTTAACACTATGACATCGAGATCCTTAGGAGGAACGTGGCTAGGGAAATCAGGCTGTTTATCCTTCATGAGGACTCCATAATCCAACAGGATTACGGTATTCGATACGCTTATAAGAATAGCCGATCGACCTATCTCTCTACCAGCCCCAAGTATAGTGATCCTCACTTAATGCACACCCGATGTAAGCGACCATGGTATACTCCAATTAAAGATTCCCCAGTAAAATATCTTTTTAAAGATTGTGGAATTTTTATATATGACCATATACTTAACGACTGGTTTACCTCAGGGTTAAGCTAACTTAAATCTTAACCTCCTTTAAGCAACCGCCTTTAAAAGAAGGCGGCGTTAAAAAGCATATCACCCCGTAAATGGTGATGAGGTGACGTGCGAAAAGCGAATTAAGGCTTAGAGCATCATATAGGTAACGTTGTTAAAGGTGCCTACCTTGACGGTTCACGTGATCGTAAAGGAAAAGGTACCAGAGAACAGCGTCTTCGTTACAGGTTTCCGCGGTATTGGTATCGTGGGCTACATCACCGTTAAGTACATCGTTAACACCCTTAACCCAAGGCTCATCGGAATTATAGAAACCGACGACCTACCCCCCTTCGTCTGGATGGAAAAAGATCGTTTAATAACTCCCTACCAGTTATACGCTTACAACCACTTAGTACTTCTAGTAGCTGAAGGATTACCGTCGCTACGAAGACAGTACGTATTCCTTAGGCAAGTGGCTGATTGGGTTATTGAGAACCGCTTTAAGGAGGCTTTACTCATCGGCGGGTTAGACTCTAGGTTTCAACCTTCCCCAGGGGATAAGGTACGCGTAGCCTTCACGAACGCCTACATTAAACGATGTACTAACCTAAACTACCCCATACTAGAGAAAGGGCTAATGATAACCGGCCCGGTCGCCTTAATGCTTTCAAGATTTGAGGTTAGAGATTTCCCCGCTTTAGCATTACTTCCATACGCTAGCGCCGTCCATCCGGATCCAATGGCCGCTGCAACCGCTATTGAATGTTTAAACAAGATGTACGGCCTTAACATAGATTTTTCAGAACTCATTAAGGACGCGAAGAGGATAGAAGAACAGGTACGCGAAGAGTTAAAACGTCGCTCCGAAAGACTTAGGTATGAAGCGGGTCAAGCCTACATTTAAGGCAAGGCTGAATACAAGCTAAAGTCCCACCGAGTGGAGATTACCGTGTTAGAGGGTTCATTTGAAGTTTTATGTGAAGATATGCTTGCCCGAATAGGACGGCTAAAAACTAAGAGAGGGGTTCTCGAAACTCCGGCATTACTCCCCGTTATAAACCCTAACGTGCAAGTAGTAAAGCCGAGGAAAATCTATGAGGAAATGGGCTATAACGCGGTAATGACGAACGCCTACATAATTAAGAGGAGCTTAAGCGAAGAAGCCGTTAAGCTAGGGGTACATCGTATACTAGACTTCCCCGGCATCGTAATGACCGATTCAGGGGCCTACCAGCTACTTAGCCATGGAAGGGTGGACGTAGAACCAGGCGAGATCGTGAAGTTTCAAGAAGAGATAGGGAGTGATATAGCGGTTATCCTAGACGTACCTACAGGGTTTAACGTAGACTACGCCCACGCCTCATGGACCGTAGACGAAACGCTTTCCAGAGCTAGGCAAGCCCTTAACATCATCAAAGAGCGCGACATCCTATGGGTCGGCCCGGTTCAAGGAGGTAAATACCTAGATTTAGTTAAGAAGTCAGCTGAAGCCATGTCGCAACTACCATTCCACCTATACGCCTTAGGAAGCCCTACAAGGGTGATGGAGCAATACCGTTTCAACACGCTCGTCGATATGATATTAACAGCTAAAATCCATCTGCCTATTGAAAAGCCGTTCCACCTCTTTGGAGCTGGACACCCATTCATGTTCTCCTTAGCCGTAGCCCTAGGCTGCGATCTTTTCGACTCCGCTTCATATGCTTTATACGCTAGAAACGATAGATACATGACCCCCCACGCAACGTTAAGGGTTGAACAGTTAAACTACCTACCCTGCTCATGCCCAGTATGCGTTAAGCTAAGCTGTAGGGAGCTTAAAGCTATGAGTAGAGAGGAGCGTGAACGTATACTAGCTACGCATAACCTCTACGTTTGTCAAGCCGAATTAAAGCTGATAAAGCAGGCCATACACGATGGGAGGTTATGGGAGCTTATCGAGGTAAGAGCTCGAAGCCATCCATCACTATTAGCCGCACTACGTAAACTTTTAACCTACGTAGACCACCTAGAGAAGCATACACCTATCTCCAAGAAGCGGGGTATACTCTGCCTTGGACCTGAGAGCGCTGCGAGGCCCGAGATTTTAAGGTATAGGAGACGATTAAAGGATCGGTATAGGCCATCCCCCACCTTTAAAGTGATGCTTCTAATACCGAAGAGTAGAAGGAAGCCGTATAGTAGGGATGCCTTCGTAAAAAGCCTACTTAATAGGCTGGCTCAGGAGTTTGGAGCTGAAAGCGAAGCTGTTCACATATGCGTTTACGACCCCTTCTTCAGCATAGTACCCTTAGAGCTCGACGACATATATCCCATTTCACAAAGTGAGAGCTTCGAGGGATGGGAGGATTACAGTCAAATGCTTCAAGAGCTTAAAGCCTACCTACCTAAAGCTCCTTATAAAGCGGTAGTTCTCTACAGCGTTAAGGGAGTTAACGATGAAGAGATTAAGGACCTTTGCGCTAAGCTCAACATTAAACTTAGCATTATAAAAGCGATGGAAACCTTATGGAGTAAGGCAGCCCTAAAAGCATTAGTAGAGCAAGTTAAGAATGCGTTAAGGAATGCTTAAAAACCTATTCCTTTCGACCCTTCCCAATAAATTCCTCATACACCTTCTTAACCCTATCCGCTACGGGGCCGCTACCTTCAACAACCCCCTTCTCAGTAACCCTAACCCTATCCATAACGGTTATAACGCCGGCCTCCTCATGAAGCGTAACCATCTTAGGGAAAACCTTCTCTAAAGCAGCGGCAAGACCCCTTAAATCGAAGGGCGCCTCCTTAAGTAGGATCTCGGAAACCTGGTGGCCGTTAATAAAAACCCTTGAAAAAAGGACGCCGTCTTTATCCTTAGCATCAGCTAAGCATATACCAAAGCTTTGTTGGTCAAAGGCTATAAACTTACCTTCATACATCCTATCAGTACTAGTTTTAACTAGAACCATTTTATCAAGGAAGGCCAATAACTCGGATACAAGCCTCCTCGTAGCGTACATCGTAGCACTCATAGCCTCACCCTTATTAATAGAAGGCGGCGAAGACGCTTATATATTATATTGATTGAAATACCAATAAGCCTTAAGGGGTGGGTTGGTTGCTCCGTTGGAGGAGAACTCATTATACGCAGCAGGTAACGGGAGAACTTGAAGGTAATGAAGTAGTTCTTCTAGGCTGGGTTCACGATGTACGGGATCTAGGTAAGATAAAGTTCTTAATACTTAGGGATCGTGAAGGCGTAATCCAAATTACAGCTCCACTAGGCAAAGTTAGCGATAACGTTTTTTCACTTATTAGTAGCTTAAAACGTGAAAGCGTAGTAGCGGTTAAGGGTATTGTTAGAAGAAGCTCCATCGCTAGGTTAGGCGTCGAAGTAATACCGCTGGAAATAGAGGTTCTAAACGAGGCTAAATCGCCCTTACCACTAGATCCAACAGGCCGAATCCCCGCTGATCTAAGTAAAAGGCTTGACGCGCGCTACATAGACTTAAGGGTTCCATCGCAAATGGCCATATTTAAGCTTCAACACCTCGTCCTCAACCTAACTAGGAAGTTCTTTATCGAAAGAGGCTTCATAGAAGTAGTAACACCGAGAATTTTAGCTAGCGCAACCGAGGGAGGAGCAGCGCTCTTCTCAGTGAAGTACTTTGAGAAGGAGGTATTCCTAGCTCAAAGTCCGCAGCTATATAAAGAGGTTCTAACCTCCGTTTTCGAAAAGGTATTCGAGATTGGAACATTCTTTAGGGCTGAGGAATCCGATACAACATATCACCTCAACGAGTTCGTATCAGTGGATATGGAGGAGGCCTTCACCGACGCCGAAGACGTAATGAAAACCTTAGAGGATTACGTATGCTACGTGTTTAAGGGTGTAAAGGAGTTAGGCTCTAAGGAATTAAAGAACATAAATGTGGAGTTAAAGGAGTTAAAGAAGCCCTTTAAGAGGCTTAGCTATGAGGAAGCACTGAAAAAGCTGGAAAAGCTTGGATTAGAAGTTAAGTGGGGCGCCGATATCCCAACGCAGGGATATAGAAAACTAGGCGAGGAATATCCTGAACCATACTTTATCGTCGACTGGCCCACACAATTAAAGCCGTTCTACATTAAGCCCTACGACGAGAACCCATCAATATGTGAAGCGTTCGACTTAAACTACTCATGGCTTGAGGTAGCTAGTGGAGGTACTAGAATCCACGATAAGAATCTACTCATTAAACGCATAAAGGAACAAGGGTTAAACCCGGATTCGTTTAAAAGCCATCTAGAAGCCTTCGATTACGGGATGCCACCCCACGCTGGATGGGGGCTAGGACTTTCACGGCTACTAATGGTTATTACCGGTAGAAGCAACATAAGGGAGGTTGTACTATTTCCAAGGGATCGATGGCGCCTTACACCTTAAGAAGAAGTTATGGACCCCACTATCATATGGGCTAGCTCATCGGGATCCGTACGCATTAAGCCTTTAACAAGCCCTATGGACAGCCTTAACCCACCCTGATCCAGCGTTAGATTAACAAGGTACCTGTCAGCTTTAAGCCTAGCCTTAGGCTTAACGCCTCTATATTTAACGATAACTAGAAGAGAAACTCTTAAACCCCGCTTAGGACGTGTAGGTTCTACTTTAAGCACTTTTACCATCATTGTCCTAACGGCTTCACATACGCCTACCCTACCCGCGATCGAGGTTTGCACTAAGTCTTTACGCCTATTAAGCTTAGTTAAGGCTTTAATAAGCTGGTTCAGCTCTTTAAAGGGAGCCCTTACCGGGGCCTCGTAGTTAATAAAGCCAGCGCTAGGCCTTCTAAGGATAGATAAATCCTTATCCAATACCTTACCCTCAAGCCGGGTTAACACTTTAAAAGCACTATTCTTCCGCGGTATTTACGCTTTAAGGCTTCATGGTTTAACGTTGACGAGCTTAAAGGGCTTATCGAGAGCCCCACTAGCTATCAGTAGGAAGGAGTTTTAAAGCCCTCTTCAGCAACTAAGCGTAGAGGGTTACCATAAACGCAACTTAACAGTAACAACAATGGGAGAACTACTATGTTTCTAGCTAAGCGTTAATAGACCCGTTTCAGATGATTGCAACTCTCATCATATTATCATGCTTAATGCCTAGCTACCGTTGAGGCGAGAGGGTAGCGGAACCGACGCTTCAAGCTTTCTTCAACGAGAAGCGCTTGACGGTAGAGAAGCTATGCTTACTTTTCGCAAATTGTCTTCATGATACCCGTTTTAAACGTTCTAAGGCTTCAAGGTAGGCTAAAAGGCATTTAGCAAGGTCGTAGAGGCGTGAAGGATCCGCTTCCTCCTTAATTCCCTCCCCTATCTCAAGTATCTTATTCAGGATTATCCTATTAAGCTCGGTCGATATATAGAGTTGCGTTGCCTTAACTCCTTCCTCACCCTCCTTAACTATTAAAACCCGCTTATTACAGCCTGAGCAGAATATTTCACCGCTTTTAAGCTTAAAAAGAGGGGTAGAGCAGACGGGGCACACATCAGGAAGCATGGTAGCCCCTGATCGCAACATATCAACCATTTTCTGCAGCTTCGACTTATCGTCTAACGACACGAATAACCCTCAAAAAGAAGAGGAAGCTAATGGTATTAAGGTTTTCGCGGTTAATAACCTTCTCAATCCCTCACTCCTTCAAGTACTGAAACAGCCTGCCAGATCGCGGTTCTAGCGAAAAGCGGTATATTAGGGTCTTGGCTGCACTCATCCAGTACGCTTATCACGTTAGATGCGCGTAGCCCAGGACTTAACTTCTTAGATTGAAGGATCTTTATGGACTCAGAACACGCCCTTCTAATATTCCTCGGAACACCGAGGTCCTCAGCTACCTTCTGTAAGATAGCTATCGCCTGTTGAACCTTCTGTTCAGCATCAGGGGTCGGTAGCGACATAGCTATTACCCCTACTTAATAACGGTTAAAGCAGAACTCATCCTTTTAACAGAGGGAAGCAGCTTTTAAGCTTAATCTTTACCTCTAGCGGAGACCCCATTAGAAGCACAGGTTAAACTTAATGTTTCAACTATACTTCTAGTGGAGCTTCGAGCAAAAAGCTTAACAGCTGAAGGACGTTAGCCTTTAACACCGTTAGATTCGTTTAGCAAGTATACGTCTTAATTGTTTCCTTAAGCCGTTCTAAGCCTTATCCACCGACGTATTCGTGTCGATCCTTAAAAACGCTTACTCACCATTAAACTAGTAGTCATCCATCGTTAAGAAATCCAGCGCCTAATGTACGTTTAGCCTTCCCTAACGGAAGCTTTAGCTCCGTTTATAATAGCGGAGAAAGGTTAACCCTTTAAAAGGCCCTCGGCTAAGAGGGAAAAGGAAATACTTATGGATGTGAAAGCTAAAAATAGCTCATCTATAACTAGGAAGCTAACCCGATGAGGGGTGAAGATAACCGGTAAAAGCTGAAGCTTGAGGGGATAAAAATGGTAATGGTTAAAATTAGGGGTATTTACGCTACAGCTCTCTCAAGCCTATTATTAAGGAAGGGGTTTACGATTGTACAATGTTCAACTACCATGTCTAAAAGGCTTTCAATACCTAAAACTATTGAGGTGGCGGACGCCTTAATCTTTGATGATGAGGATGCTGCTCAATTAATAGTTAGGGGTAAGCCTAAAGCCGTATCAATGCTTATTGAGTCCTTAAGGGAAGAACTACCGGATCTAATAGTGAAAGATTGGATGACAAACGTTTACTCGATACATCGTGGAGTAGTTATAGATACGTTACCCCAAGGAGTTAAGGTTAGCGTTTATGGAGGGGAGGGCTTCCTACCCGAGAAGACGCTTCAAGTAGGAGACGAGGTTACTGTTACACTTGTAAAACCGAGCTTCGAGGGTAAACCACCTTTATTAACTAGGAGAATACAGGTAGTAGGGCCTCACGTTAAACTCATATTTGGAGGCTGGGTTTCAGTCTCTGAGAGGATTAAAAATCCTAGTAGGGTGCGGCAACTCTTTAACCTAGGATGCATGGTTAAACCTAACGGATGGGGGATTAAATGGCGAAGCACCGCAGTTAGCGCTAGTACGGAAGGGTTAATGCTTGAGGTTAAGGAGCTAATGAAGGTGGCGAACGAGGTTATGGCTAAGGCTAACAAGGTTAAAGCCCCTAGCTTACTACTTGAAGGCGAGCAAGCGGTGAAAATCTATGTTCCGTTAGAAGCGAAAATAAAGCTAGACAACATAAGAGGTCAAGTAACCCCAACAACGCCTAAGCATCATTTAATTAAAAGCTGGGGTAAACCGTTCGCGGCAGCAATAGATCTAGTAGAAAAGCTCCTCGAAGAGGATAAGGAAGCGAAGTTAAACCTAGCGATGGTAACGAATATCCTCCTAAGGAAGGCCTTAAGGGTTGGAAGCCGTTTAAGTATAATCCATATGAAACCTGATGGCACCGTTATAAGCTTAACCCCAGGAGTTATTGAAGAAGTTAATTACGACGACGAAACCCTAAAGGTTAAAAGGAAGTTTAATGAGGGAGGCGTATACGACGGCTTAGGAATACCTAAGGAGAAGGGCGACTACGGACTTACGGAGCTAAGCGCTAAAGCCTGGGTAGTTAAAACTACTTATTACTCAGCTAACGGCAAGATAAAGGGGGAATACTATAGCATTAGCACTCCAGCCGAGATTATGCCGCGTAAAGCCAAATACATGGATTTAGGCGTAGACGTGGTTAAAACGGCATCCGGTAGAGTACAGGTACTAGATGTTGATGAACCTAAACTATGGTACGCTAAAGGATACATCTCCAAGTGGTTAATGGATAAGGCCCTCAATGAGGCCAAGCGTATCGAAGAAGAACTAACATCACGATGAAAACAACCCATAACCAATAGCTTCAGGTTTAAACCGGAGATAAACACGTACCCACACTAAATGCTAAGATTTCATTCCTAACTACGCTTAAGGGTAATGATTCAGGCGATATAACTACGTGAATCTTAGCGTCCTTAATATGCTTAATTCATCGTATAAACTAGCTCCCCCTTCCTAGCCCTAATGGTTGTACTATCAACTACAACCCTATCTAGGCTTAGCTTACCCATAGAATACCCCTTAGATATTAGGATATTGAGTATCCGCCTCCATACGTTCAGCTCCATTCAACCTCTTGAGAACCCTGAAGCTTTTGATCATTCTATAACCTTTATTTCTACTGGAGTTTCGAGTGGAAATAGGTGGTCATTACTTGGCTTCGGAAACCTATATTTCTACTGGCTTCTCCACTAGAAATAGAGGATTCTAAACCTCTACTTCTACCGGAGAATTTTAAAGAAGAGATGGTTTTAGTGGATTTCTACGGTTAGTGGATCGTCGGTATTATTGTGATTACATATGTCTTGGTTTTATTTTTCTCGGCTATTTCCCTAGCTTTGTCTATGTCTTCGGCTACATCTATAACCCGATATTTCCCTTCTCTACATATTAAGATTATGCACCTAGTCTGGTTGTTCCACGAATCTATATCCGCGTTTAAGTAGCTCCATTTCGATCGCGTAGAGCTCGATGTAATCGTTTGAATTGTAGCATTCGGTTATGAATATGCTTTGGTATAGGTTGATGTAGCGTTCC
>Ga0209394_1000286_pt1 | contig 44405 bp, 42 predicted proteins | sample JNZ201metaG_FD_184122 | JGI IMG/M metagenome (GOLD analysis project Ga0209394, IMG submission 184122) | Hot spring microbial communities from Jinze hot spring, China to study Microbial Dark Matter (Phase II) - JNZ 20120812A (SPAdes) (version 3) ...
TAGAGTGCTAGCCATCCTGGTATACCGTCAAGCTTCTCAACAACTACTTCTAAGGTTTCTTTCTGTGGCGAGAAACCCGCTTCACTAAAGCCAACTTCAAGAAATTCTATTGCTTTTTCTCTAGGGAATCTATCTACTACTACTGCTTCTTTCGCTCTCCCGTAGAGAGGGCTACTTGGTTTGTTGAAGCCTAGAAACTCGTGAAGCAGTCCTACTTCAGAGCCTGTTAAGACGAATTTCACGTGGTGTAGCGTGTCATAACTCCACGCAATAATCTTCCTTACATCAAGCTTCCTATAACCAGTCAGAAACCTGAGTTCCTGAGCTTCGTCGAAAACAATCAAGAATACTGTTTTTTGCTTCTCTGCATACTTATTTAATTGCTCAAGCATAGAAGTTAGAGGCGGTTCTCTAGTACCCCACTCAAACTCAACACCAACATGTGAAATCCTGACTCCCTTGACTCTATCAAGATACTTTCTAAGCTTATCCAAAAGACTTCTATACTCACTAAAACCCTCCGCTACTAGTCTAAGAAAACCAGCTCTAGAATAACCATAGTCAGCTAGTCTCCTGACATCAAGATAAAGAGCCGGATACCCATACTCACTAATGAAAGTTTTAATTAGAGATGTCTTACCACTACGCCTAACACCCGTACATAACGTTATGGGAGGACCTAGCTCAACACTGTTCCTGAGTTTCATCAATTCACTCTCTCTGTCAAACAAGTCCTTCCTAGATTCTTTTGGTCTAGGATCAAAGAGCATTAGTTACACCAGTGTAACTAGTCACACCAGTGTAACTAACGTATAAGATAATTTAAATACATTTCATTTTTACTAGTGAAACCTGCTCCTGATAACTTAATCTGAGTGAAGCCTGCTAAGGAACTATATTGCGTCATGCTAGGTATAAGAGTAGCTTGAGAAATGATATATTTTCTTATTTTCCTCTATTTATTTTAACCGTAATTTGTTGATGCTATAGCTGATGTCTTAGTTTTTCTGAGTTCTTTACGCAGTAGGTCTTTACAGAGCTTAATGGTTCGTTTAATAGCTCTAAAACCGGTTAAGACACACAGCGTATACTTTGAGACTAGATCTGACCTCCTTCCTGTCCTGAAGGGTAAGAGTTTCAGGGTTAGAGCTACATTCCCGGCTTCTGCCGGGTTCAGCCCTGTGCTACATCTCAGACGCGTTATTCCTACCCCGTATAATGCGAGACTCAAAAATATGTTTCCATTTCTCTTGGTATAGATACAGAGTTCATAAACCTTATTACGACATCTCCACCCTGAAAGACTAGGCTTTTATTTGTTTTATTATAATTATTCTCGCGAGTTTCTTCACGTTCTAATGGTTTCCCTGACAAAGTTTATCATTTTTCTAGAAGCTTCTAAAGTGTAAAGGAGAGCCTTACGAGGCTACGCAAGGCACCACTAGAAGTATGTTATAGCATACTATAACGTTCCTGCATCATACTCTTCATCAATGAAACATGTTCTACTCGATGATATTATTTGAGACTTCACAACTTTAATACTTGATAGGCGTAAGTCAGATTCAGTATTCGCTCAAGTTTCATTTACGACAGTATCTCGTTTCAGGCTTTGTGGGTTTTCTGGAGGCAGGTTGTGTCCCTACTTCGTGTTTCGTCGCGGTCGCTAGCCACTTCCACACAGAGATCATAAGTTCCTTTCGACCTCGACGGCGCAAGACCCGCATCTGAGTCTTTTAGGTATTCGTCTTCAGAGCAGTTCTGAGCATAGCCCCGTAATCATGGCCCGGAGTCAGTAAAGCAATTAGATACTTCACTAACACGAAATTCCGCAGAAAGCTTGACAAACAAAATAAAACAGCTGAAAACCCTTAATTTATGGTTGTGGTCATGAATCGCGGCGAGAATAATTGCATTGCTAAGCGTGATGTTGTTCTGCTTTTAGGAGTTGCTGGCGCTCTTGTGATGGGCTTTCTCGCGCTTTCGAGCCTAAATAGTTTTGCGGAGATGATGATAGTATCAGTTATGTTCGTCTCGTTAACTCTCGTGCATGAAGTTATCCATTATCTTGTGTTGAGGCTGTTGGGTAGGAGAGCTAGAATATGGATTCTGGCTAGGTATGGTGCGCTAGTAGTTGACTACCTAGACGAGCTGTCGTGGAAAGAGTTGACTTACACCTACTTAGCACCTCAAGCACTAATCACGTTACCACTACTGCTTACACATGCTGTAACTGGGTATGTTTTCACTTACGTGCTCCTAGTGTTGCATTTAGCAGCGTCGACACCAGACATACTCAACATGTTAAGAATCTTGATAGTCTTTAGGAGTAGCAAGTTCAAGCTCTGCAAAGAAGGCAGAAAGGTCGTTGGCTTCACAGTCACTAAACCAAGTGGAGACTGCATAATATATAAGCTATTCTGAGTAGTACTACTATTATCATAACCAACACTCGCCACACAGGCATTCAGTCTCTCAGCATGTCTAGAGACTACTGCTCCAGAGAAGATACTGAGAAATGTCTTTCCTGCGCGAATAAGATAGTTGAGTGGGTGAAGTCTATTGCTAAATGAACTGGGCAAGTTAGTAGAGAAGTATGAAAAGAAGCTAGCATTAAGACTAGTAGTCCTGTTTGGGTCTAGAGCAAGAGGAGATTATACAGACAGAAGCGATGTAGATATTCTTGTAGTAGCAGATGACCTCCCAAAAGATCCCAGAGAGTCATTCGCGATGCTTTGCGACATAGACTTCATAAACGTTCATCCAATAGGATTTAATACAGGGAGCTTCTTAAAGAAGCTTAAAGAAGGTAGCGTATTCATTATCGAGATACTAGAAGAAGGAAAGATAATTTATGCAGACAAAGAATTCTTAGAACAAGTTATGAGTATCTATAGAGAAATAAGGAGTAAGTACGCTAGACAAGGTAAGACCTGGTCTCTCATCTCTCAACCCTAAAGGACTAGACTCGCACTTGTATCATATAAGTTTCTCTTCTTCTAAAGTTTTTAGGATTTCTCTCAGTTCCTCCCCCGTATAAACTTTGTACTTAATGCGGTCTTCAAACGTTTTGATCCCGAAAGTGAATGAAGCGTTACTTAATAGTTTGTAGCCTTCTACCCACTCTATCAATGGAATAGGTTCTTTAAATAGTCTGTAATTGCCTTCATTACTTAACACTATTGTCGGGAGGTCTGCCGGTCTTATAAAGTGTGGTATCTCTTTTACTTTGCTACCATACCTTGCTGCGGCCTCTTCCCACACTTCCCTCAAACTGTATTTACTTTTCCTCGAACTCAACTCAGCTGATATTTCTGTTAAGTCAGCGACTTCGTCTACTTTCATGTAACCCACTACGTATATTCCCCTGTCAGACTTGAGGAAAGTCTTCCTGATTTCTGTGAAGCCTTTCTTCACGTCAAAGAAGCCTGGAGGGTACTTGGCTAAGCCTGCTGCAAAGAATATGTAACAGTCTTCGCAATCTTTAAAGTCTTTAGGTATCCTCCCGCCGATAGTCCTCCAGTAATCAGCGTAAATCCCTATATCGAATCTCGGGTCCCAGTGCGCGACAACCTTACTCACGTGGTGGCTTGACCCACCTATTAAGATGTAGTCGTAGGGTATGTACTTACTTAGTGGGTGGTCTCCGCACCTACTCATTATGTTTGAATACTGAAATTTCTGAATTACTGACATATCTGCATCACTCCTTACAGGTTCTGGGACGGGCAAGACCTCATAGCATTTCTCGAAGAAGGGAGAATAATAGCCTCCGTCAGCTGACTCAAAGAAAACTCTTAAGAGTAGCCCCTTAATAGGGGGTAATACCATGATCTGGTAATCACCTACTACTTACTTCTGACTTCTCATTTTTATAGCTGATTGTCTGGTTCGTTAACTCATTCTTGATCTCGTCAAGTATTCTCCTAAAATCTTCTAAGACATCAATTACTTCTTCCTTAGAAAGACCGCTGACTTCCATCATGCCTAGAGCTTGCTTAACTGACCTCTTAAAAGCCTCATTCTTCGTCAAGCCTCTCTTCCTCCAGTGCCTGTAAAGGCGTAGCGCGGATATTATAGCTCCCTCAACGTACCTTCTACGTAATTCTTCCTCAGATACCACCCACTTATCAACCTCTTGTATCCTAGATTCTTATATTAACTTGGTTAATAAAGGCGTGCGAGCAACTATGTCTAGCTCTTATCAAGGAATAAAAATATTGCTAGTCAACAAAATAACTTATTTTAGTTCTTACTTCTTCTTCCTAATAGACTCCAGTATTTCTTTAGCTACATCTAGCCTTATAGCGTTTCTCTTAATCATCTCCTCAACTACTACGTCTATTTCTGAGCCTCTAGCACCCGCGGTTATGGCGATATTCCTCGCGTGTAGCTTCATGTGACCCTTCTGTATGCCTTCAGTAGCCAGCGCCCTCAGTGCTGCAAGGTTTTGAGCTAGCCCGACAGCACCCATTATCTCAGCTAGTTCCTTGGCAGTCTTAATACCCAAGATCTTTAGACTTAACTGAGCTATCGGGTTTACCTTGACAGCACCCCCTATAAGACCTACAGCCATAGGCATCTCTAGAAAACCTACTAAGTCGCCGTTCTCATCCTTCTCCCAAACACTCAATGATGTGTATTTCCCGGACCTAGCAGCGTACGCGTGAGCTCCAGCCTCTAAAGCCCTAGTATCTTGTCCTGTCGCGAGAGCGACAGCAATCACGCCGTTCATTATCCCTTTATTGTGTGTTGCGGCTCTGTAGGGATCTGCGGAAGCGAAAGCCCAAGCATATACTATCCCGTCAACTACTTCTTCTCCTCCTAGAACGTCTTTAGGTACCCTACCCCAAACACGAACTAATCTTCTGTCAGCTAAGTTAGACACAATCCTCAAGTAGACCTTACCTCCAGTCCACTTCTCTATGTATGGAGCAACTTTCTCAGCCATGGTGTTGACCGTGTTAGCCCCCATAGCGTCTTTAACGTCTACTATGAGGTTCGTTATCACCATGGGTCCTGCAGGAGACTCAATCACGTAGACCTCAACGTCTCTTACTCCCCCTCCTAAACTAATTAGTAGTGGGTTTGTCGCGTCAGCTATTTCTTTTATCTCTTCTCTGTGTTCGTATATTACGTATTTCGCGCTATGCGGTGCCGCAACACCTACTAACTGTATCTGAGCTATCATGAGCGACTCAGTAGCTTGTGCTTTTATGCCGCCACCCTCCCTAAGCATCTTAGCAGCGTTAGAAGCCGCAGCAACTACTGAGGGTTCTTCTATAGCCATAGGAACTAAGTACTCCTTACCGTTGATTAAGAAGTTAGTAGCTATGCCTAACGGCAAAGAGAGAGTGCCAACAACGTTCTCTATCATCTTATCAGCTATTTCGAGAGGTAGAGTGCCTTCCTTAAGCAAGAGCCTCACGTCCTCATCACTTAAGTTTGCTAACTCTTTAAGCTTCTCAACTCTCTCATTGAGAGTTAGTTTATGAAAGCCTGGCAAGCGCGAAGTAACTACCACGTCACAGCACCTCCAAAATGATATCGCAGAACTTGTTTTAAGGGAGAGCATGTGAGGACCTCGAGAGATTCGCAAAAACTTAAATAACGACTGTAAGAGATAACTTCTAAGGTGCTTGAGACGAACGTGATCTTGTTGACGTGCTCGCTGGCTGCTGCAGTATTTCTCGCTTGGAGTGCTGGCTCTAACAACGCTGCCAACATAGTAGCGGCTGTAGTAGGGGCTAGAACCATTAAGTTGAATAAAGCACTCTTAATTACCTCGGTCTTTGTGGTACTTGGGTCCCTCATGCTAGGGTCTAGCGTGGCTTGGGTCCTCAGCGCAGGAATAGTTGACGTAGGTTCAATACCTACGTCTTCACTCATTGTAGGCATGTTAGTAGCTATGTTGGCTGCTGGTTCTTGGGTCTTAACCGCTTCTTTACTTAAAGTGCCTGTCTCAGTAAATGAGACTGTCTTAGCAGGTATCATAGGCTTCGGCATCTTAGTTGACCCAAGCTCGGTTATGTGGGGGCAAGTCATCATAATATACGTTCTCAGATTCTCTACAGTGCCTCTCTCAGGTCTCATCTCCTTCTTAATCAAGAAATTCTTGGCTGACTACTTAGAAGACCCTGAGACTACCTCATCAGCTACACTGCTCTCGCTATTCTTGATATCAGCTTTCACTACGTACCTTACAGTAAGTAAGTTGTTAGGTGTCGTACTAGGTCTGCTAACAGCACTAGTTTTAAGCACGTCATTGCTTGTAGTGAGTAAGGTGTACGTAGACGAGAAATCAATTGACCGGTATGAGAGAATCTACCTCTACAGAAACGTTTTCTCAGTCTTAATAATAGCTCTAATGTCGCTGGCTTATGGTGCAAGCAACGCTGGTATTACTGCCGGACCACTACTCAAGATCGTAACAAGTGAGTTAAGACTTGCTAACGAGAGCGCTTTACCGGCTCTACTAGCTTTCAGCGGTCTCCTCATTTCTTTAGGGATAATTTCTTGGGGGAGGAGGGTTGTAGGGACTCTGGGTGAGGAACTAGCTACACTTAATTACTCTACGGCCGTAGTAACGTATTTCTCTGCATCATTAACTACGCTAGTGTTAGCGGAATTGGGGGTGCCGGCAGCAACTACCATGGCAGTAACTGGAAGCATTATCGGAGCTAGCTTAGCAGAAGGCTACAGTGCCGTCAATATGAGAGTTGTAAGAAAGATACTGACTATGTGGGCTTTAACAACACCGGCTTGCGTGACGATATCTTGCGTTCTATACTGGCTCATAATGTTAGTCACTTAAGCCCTCTACAGTATAGAGCGAGTGTTCTCAGGTAATCACTCGCGTCTTCAGCGAAGTCTGTTATTCCCTCGAGGGACTCAATAAGCTTATCAACCATCAGTATTATCGCGGGATTCTTTATCATAGACCCATACTTAACTAGTAGCTGACGCCCCCTAATGAGTATCTTGTCCGCGTCTTCCTCAGTTACCTCAATCCTGTATGCTTCTTCAACAACCTCATTATATTTATGATTGATCAGTAAGGAAGTTATCTCATAGAGTTTCGAAACGGACTCGTAAGCTTTCCCAGAAAGCTCGTCGACAGCATTCTTTATCTCACCAGGTAACTCCAAGTAAGGAAATAGAGTCATGTTTCTAGCAACTTCTTTAGACTGTTCAGCTATTAAGTCAAGTCTTCTAAGAAGTGTAGATATTCTCTCCCTCATAAAGCCTGGATGCAGGTCCTGCAACTTAATCAGCAGGTTACGCCTAATTTCGTCAGCTACGGTGTCTTCATGTATGCCTTTAGTGAAAGACTCCATAGCTTCAGCAGTCCTGAATTCTTCGAGGAGCTTAATACCTTCGTTACTTAGTTTAACAATATTGACGACGGCTCTAACATATTTAAGTAATTCGTTGCTCAAGCTACTCTCAAACTCGCAATACTCCAACCTAAGCCCCCAAAACCTAGTTCATTAACAAATAAAATAACTTCTTATCACGAAAAGGAAACACGCTCCTAGAAACTCAAGCCGTAAAACCAAAGTATTCCTTAACTTGCTTATCGCGTTCCTTAATTTCATTAAGGTGATGCTTAAGCGTTTTCGCGAACTTAAGCGTATAATACACTGTAAATATTGAGTGTAGGTACATCCCTAAAAGACCGAGAAATCCTTGAAGAGGTCTGTACCGCAAGTACCTCTCTCTAGCGAGAAGCTCTAACTTTATGATGAGGTACGTCAAGCCAGCTAAACACGCTAAGAACACAACCTCCGCAGGCACTGAAGTCAAGGAAGCTAGTCCGGCCGACATTATAGCTAAGTAAGCGATCAACACCATAAGTGGCGATAACATAAAGAGAAACCAAGGAGTAAAATCAGGCGGGAGTTTCTTCCCGGTAAGTAAAGAACCCTCAACCAAGCCTTTAACCCTGTTACGCTGCCAAGCAATAACCTCCTTAAGAGACTTAGGCACTGTCGTTACTAAGGAAGCCTCCTCACAGTAGCAGAACTCGGCATTGCCGTGTAGTGAGAGACTGAAGAAGAAGTCATCGCTTCTGGAGATAGCCGGGTACGTGTGTTTCTTGTAGAGGCTAGTCTTAACTGCCTTATTATTTCCTGGAGCGTGTCTCCTAGAAACAAACTTGAAGAGGTGGTGGTATGTATGGTACCAGTAGAAGAGCATACCCCAAAAACTATCTCTCACATACGTAGACCCGGAACACACATCACATGACCTCTCACTGTTAAAACACTTCAGAAAGCTACTCACGTAGTTCTCAGAATACTCGTTCTCAGAGTCGCCCCAAATAATTAAGTCGTAACCTAAGTCCATACCATACTTGACTGCCTCTACTCTAGCCTGCCCGACACCCCCCTTAAACCTCTGCTTAATAAAGTTAATACACTTAAACCTACTCTTGAATTCTTCAGCAACCTGTTCGGAATCGTCTGTAGACCAACCATCAACAACTAAAACGTCGAAATCGACACAGATACTCACGCCAGACTGCTTGCTCAAGGACTCAAGAGCATTCTTCAACCCCCCAGCATTATCCTTATTCAGCAACACTACCAGCACACGCACATACCTGCACCAGACACATTAACGAGATTTCCTAATATTTAGTTTTCTTTAGTTTTCTACTAAATAACCGTAATCTAATTATAGGAATAACTTAAGAGAGAACCTTAATGAAGTGCTAAACAGCCTCTCTCCTGTTCTAGAGGGCGGGCTTTTATCGTAACGATACTAGGTCTTTCATCTTTTAACCTTATTTATAATGTTTATGTTAAAAAACAGAAATCTTCTAAGAACTTATTTAACGTAAATACATTCTCTTAGAGGGATATCTAATATAGAACTTCTTACCATACTTAATTAATTGATTTTTCTAAACGCTCTCTCTCATTTCACGTATACCCATCAAATAGTTTTTTAAAAGCTTTCTAGAATATATTCACACGTGGTGTGTAACTTGAGTTCAGCACCTAGATCAAACATGTTACTAGTTGGTTTAGCCATAGCTATAATAGTTGTTGGAGTCCTAGGTTATTATATAGGAAGTATGACAGCCCCAACACAGACAACCACAGTCACTCAAGCAGCACAAACACTTACTGTCACTACTACTAGGACAGAAACTGTGACGCCTGTTTATACACCTCCCGAGAAGATTAGAGCAGGCTTCATATACGTAGGTCCTATAGGAGATTTTGGCTGGACCTTCATGCACGACCTTGGTAGGAAAGTTGTTGCTGAACTCTATAAAGATTGGCTTGAAACTACGTATTACGAAAGTGTTCCCGAAGGTGCTGTGGCTGATAGATTAAGAGACTTAATAAGAGCGGGATACAATGTTTTCTTTACTACCTCCTTCGGTTTCATGGAGGGTACCCACGCAGTAGCTCAGCAGTACCCCAACTTAATTTTCTGGCACTGTAGCGGTTATTTGCGAGACAAGAATATGGGTACTTACTTTGCTGATTTCTATCAAATCTACTATCTTAACGGTTTAGCCGCCGGTGCTTTAACTAAGACAGGTAAGGTAGGTTATGTAGCAGCTTTCTTGATTCCTGAAGTAGTAAGGCACTTAAGTGCTTTCGCGATAGGTGCTAGAGAAGTTGCTCAGCAGAGAGGACTTAACCTAACTCTATACGTGATAGAGATCGGCGCGTGGTATGATCCTGCTAAAGCTAGGTCAGCTGCCGAGACTCTTGTTAACCAGTATGGTGTTGACGTAATAGCTTTCACTGAAGACTCAACAGCGATTGTAGAGTATGCGCAGGAGCAGTTTAGTCTAGGCAAAGAGATATACGTCTTCAGCCACTATAGCCCCATGTATGTTTACGGTGAAGATGTGGTAGTCAGTGGTCAGCTAGTTAGGTGGGAGATAATATATGCTGACATACTAGGCAAGATTAAGGCGGGTATATACACGCCAACTAACCTGCAAAACGTTGATTACTGGTACCTCCTCAACACAGGAGCTGTTGAGATGGCCGCACACGTATTCCCTAACGGTAGTGTCATGTACATTAACCCGAAGTTCGTAGAGCCTCTTAAGGGGGTTACTGTGACTGACAAGATATCTGGCAAGACTATGAGTGTTTATGACTTGATATGGCTTAGGTACGAGCAGATGAGGAACGCGCCAATGCTAATGTCTTTCCAGCAGATAGCTACTAGCCACATCTACGAAAATGTAACGTCTATTACTATAACTATAGGAGGCACGCCTACTACTTACCCGATAGCACCGGTCTTCGACCCATTCATGGGTCCTTTAAGCGGGTACAAGATAGACAATCCATCACAGAAAGTCACAGTAGCTCCCGGCGCTAGATTAGGGCATGCTGACCTCTGGAGTATGGATTGGGTCCCTGATTTCGTAAGAATAATCGGTAAAATTTAGGTGTCTTAAATGAGTATTCAGTCTTTTTTTCCTTCAAAAAGAGATGAACTCTCAGTTTTAAGTCCTATTATTTCCGTCCGTAATTTATGGAAGAGCTTCCCGGGTGTAGTGGCTTTAAAGAACGTGAGCCTCGATATATTTCCTGGAGAGATACACGCTATTCTAGGCGAGAATGGGGCCGGTAAGTCTACACTCCTAAAGATACTATACGGTATTTACGTGCCAGATAAGGGAGAATTATTCTTTGAAGGTAAGAAAGTAGTGTTGACGTCCCCCCAAGACGCGGTTAAGAACGGCTTAGTACTCGTTTCTCAAGTTCCTCAGCTCGTAGATTCACTGACCATCGCTGAGAACCTGTCTTTGTCTTTAAGGCAGTTTAGTTACGTGAGTAGTGTGAAGAAAGTCTCTAAGTTTCTCTTAGAGAAGGGAAGAGAATATGGCGTGAGAATAGACCCAGACATAGAGGCCTGGAAGTTAAGCTATACTCAAAAACAGTTAGTCGAGATTTTGAGGGCTTTGCTACTTAACGCGAGAGTGATAGCCTTCGACGAAGCAACTACACTTTTGCCGCATGCTGAGAAAGAAAGACTTTATGAGTTTATGAAACTGTTTAAGAGTAAGGGAGGCACGATCCTGCTCGTAACTCACAAGATTCCCGAGGCCATGGAAGTCTCAGACAGGATAACTATTCTGAGGAGAGGAGAGGTGGTAGGTACTGTGAAAACTGGTGAGACTACCATAGATCAAGTCAGGTATATGATGTTTGGTGAGAGACTTACTCAACTCAATTCTGGTGAGTATGAGAGATTGTATAAGAAGGATTCAGAAGTCCTGGTCGTGAAGGATCTTTGGGTTAGAAGTGATTATGGCGTGTACGCAGTAAGGGGAGTGTCTTTTAGCGTTCGTAGAGGCGAGATTTTCGGGATAGCTGGCGTAGCTGGTAACGGTCAGCTAGAACTTATTCAGGCTTTAGCTGGGCTAAGAAGAGTTGAGAAAGGTAGCATATATTTACGTTATAATGGGAACGAAATAAACATCACTAACAAAGGCTCTATGCTAATCAGACGCTTAGGAATAGGGTACATACCAGACGAACCCGTTAAAAAAGGTGTTTCCCTAGACAACACTATCGAGGAGAACATAGCAGTACATCCAAAACTTTCGAAGTTCTTGATAAACTGGAGAGGCATCAAGAATTTAGCCTCTAACCTAGTTAAGGAATTCAATATAGTGACGCCCTCAACGAGTACTAGAGCTAAAGTTTTGTCTGGAGGTAATTTAATGAAGGTTTTAGTAGCCAGAGAATTAACAGTCTCTAAACTAGCTTTAGTCGCTTATAACCCGACTAGAGGTCTAGATGAGGTCTCGACTCGTTACGTTAGGAAACTGATAGTGAATAAGGCAGCAAATGAAGGTATGTGTGCTGTGATTGCTTCTGAAGACCTCGACGAGATCATTGAGATAAGCGACGTGATCGCAGTTATGAATTCTGGCTCGATAGTCGGTATTTTCAAGTCTGGAGCGAATAGAGAGGAGATTGAGAGAGTTATGGTGAGTTAAGATGCGCTTGATAGTAGTCAAGCGAGTAAAGACTTCTAACATGTACTACATTGGAATACCAATACTCTCCATATTAGTAGGTCTTGCAATATCTATACTCATATTTGCTTCTATAGGTGTGCCGCCCGACTTATTCGTTGGGGGGATTATCTCAGGCTTTCAAAGTCCTCAGACTTTGAGGTATTTCGCCTTACTTGTTATGCTGGGTGTAGCGTTAACATTAAGTTTCAGAGCTTCTATCTGGAACGTAGGTGCTGAAGGGCAGATGATATGGGGGATGCTTGCGGGAGGCTACATAGCACTCTTTGTTGCTGCCCAATCAATGTATGTGAGTCCTAGTGAGCTACCTAACTACGCTAGCATGCCTGGTGTGGAAATTATTGACGCGAGTCCTTACGCACCTGTCATCTCAGTTCTTTTGATGGATCCCTCATTAGGAAAGTTATTAATGATTCTTTTTGGTATGCTAGCAGGGGGATTATGGGCTTTAATACCTGCAGTACTTAAGGCGTACTTAGACGTAGATGAGGTCGCAACTACTCTTATCTTAAATTACGTTGCGTACCAGCTCTTTAATCACTTAGTTTCCTATAATTTAAGAGGTTTAAGCGTTCAAGCAAAACAGTTTTTCAGGACAGACAGAATAAACTCGGCACTCTTCTTCAACCTCATCCCCGGCACGTCAGTCACTATACAGGAGGTAGTTATGGCCGCGATATTCTTTGTTGGCGTCATCTTAATGTATAAGTACACAACGATAGGTCTGAGACTGAAAATAATTGGGTCAAACCCGCAACTCCTTAGGTCTGTAGGAGTAGATGAGAGGAGATACATACTGCTAGCAATGTTCTTAAGCGGGATGTTAGCAGGCGCTGCAGGAGTCTCTATATTTGCTAACCTAGGCGTAGGTAAGTTAGAAAAGATAGCTAACGTGGTTAGCCCACCCACCATGAACTTAGGCTACACCGCTATACTCGTATCGTGGCTTTCAATGCTTGACACTCGTCTTATCCCCATATACGCTTACGTAGTAGCTTCATTGTTTCAGGGGAGTAGCATACTCCAGTCAGAGATTAACCTACTATTTCCTGAGTTGTCCTTAACAGGCGCGGCTTTAACTTACATTCCTATAGGCTCTATATTGATAGTCTACGTAGTTCTAAGAGTATTAACAGATTACTCAATAAGGATAAGGAGGTAGATGATGTTGCTGGAAGACATACTTACTACAATAATGGCGTCATTAGCAGAGATACCTAATATAGTGCTTGCTATGTCACCTATATTTGTTTACTTATACTTAGCTAGTTTAGGTAATTCTGTTGTCGAGAAGTCTGGTATACTTAATCTAGCTATTGACGGAGCGTACACGCTAGGTATAGCGCTAGTCTTTACGTTGCTGGTGTTTGTAGGCGACCCCACACTAGCTCTACTGATTACTTCATTCTTGATTGGGTTGTTAGGAGTTTTGGTAGCTTTCTTGACTACGAAGCTCCCCATATCTCACGGTGCTATAGGACTTTCAATACAGTTCGTGGGTTACGGTCTCGCGTCGTTTCTCGCATACCCGGTGTCGCTGAAGGTTAGGGCTGAGAGGATAAGCCTTAATACGTACCCCGCAGTACCTGAGGTCGTTTTAGCTTTCTTAACTCTATCTATACTGATCGGTGTACTAATACATTTACTTATTTTCAAGACTAAGTTAGGGTCAGCGATAAGAGCTGTGGGCGAGAACCCTGCAGGAGCTTCAGCTCTAGGAATTAATGTCCTTAAAGTAAGAGTCATAGCTACTTTCTTAGGGTACGTTTTGATAGGGACTGCTTCCTCGCTTTTCCTCTTACTCTACACGAAAAACTGGCAAGAAGGTCTAGGCATGGGTTACGGCTGGATTTCCTTCGCTATATCACTCTCGTCCGGCAGGCACCCAATCGTGGGAATAGTCACTTCAGTGATCTTCGCTGTTCTCATTAGGTACGCATACGTTCTTCAAGACGCTTTAGTGAGGTATGGGATAAGCATATCTAACTTCATAGTTATTGCCTTACCGTTCATAGCAGCAGTACTAATACCTCTCGCAGTTACTGCAATCCCGCAACTACGTCGGAGGTTTGCGCCACCCAAGCATCTAGGGAAAATATTCTTTAGTGAAGAGAGGTCAGTATAACTTCACACTACTTAAGACAGAGCACATTAGTTGGTCCAGCATTTTAATCTTCGTTAATACAATACTTCAGGGGTAAGTAGTTTGAGTAGGCAGAGCGATGACGAGACATTATGGTCTCAAGAAGTTCATCTTCTTCAGCCAAGCAGACACCTCAACCCATCACTTATTGACTTTATTGACCACCTACAAAGCTTTGAGTATGTCCCGGAAATTTCAGAAGTAGCTGATTTAATGGACCTACACACTTCTACCGTGTGGAAAATGATGAAAACTTTAAAGCAGAGAGGACTCGAACTTCAGGGTCTCATAGACGTAAGTCGTTTAGGCATGGTTGAGGTCGTCTTAATATTTGATAAATTTCTTGAAATTTTTGAGCTACCTAAATGCTTGCTTAGAGAGTACGCGCCAGTACTGCCTTGGGGTTCTTACCTCAGGTACGTAGTGCCGAGAAACGCTGTCGAGACTTTCTTGACTTCCTTGTATGTTAAGCTAGGTGTTGAGGCTAGAGAAGTTTACGTACTGCCTACGACGATATACAGCAAACCTAGCTTAAAAGAATATTACGACATAACGACTAGGAGGCTCCTGTTAAGCTGGGATAAGCTACTAGCACGTATTAAGTCGTCACCTAGAGAGTCTCTCCCAAGAGAGAGCCCAGGAGAGAAAATAAGGTATGACGAGATAGACTTACACATAGTAAGGGAACTCGAACTTAATCCTTTCACTTCTATCAAGAATATAGCTAGAAAACTTAGTGATGAGTCGAGTATGGGTAGAACACTTAATTACGTGTTAGTTTTGAGGCACTACAACAATCACGTGAAGAACAGAGGCGTCATGAGGGGTGTTAGACTGAGGTTTGAGCGTTTACTCTTAGACCCTCCTATAAAAACCTTAAGTATAGTTGCTGGAAACCCTATAGACTTGCTGAGAGTTTCTAAAATTTTGAGCACACACGTATACTTCCTTGACTCCTACATTAGTCTATCTGACAACATATTAATAACACAAGCCCTGATACCGCCGAGGCTGATCTTCGACTTGAGTTTATTCTTTGAGAAGCTAAAGTCGAGTGAAATCATAAAGTCTTGGAGGAACTTATACCTAGACAACACTAGATTAAAGAAGTACGCGTTCCCAGTCAAACTCTATACTCTAACGATAGAGGAAATGCTTAGTTTAAGCGACGATGAATTAATGATTAAGGAAATAACTTAAGGTTGGGAAATCAGAAGAACTTAACTTAAATGATATGATGGCTAGCACTTTCAAGGCCTTAAGGCCTTAAGACCTTAAAGTTGTGAAGTCTTGACAAAAGAATCAGAACCGCCGTGGTGAGAGGTCCTAAGGAGACTGTTAAAGAGCGAATAGTTGGGGGACTGTCTGTATGTTGTTTAGTTTTGGTTTTTCTGGTTGTTTGGGTTATTTCCGCGGGTTTCAGGAATTGACATAAAGGTATATAAATAACTGAGTGTTTTAGTGACTGGGAGCCGATGAGCTGATGAGTCGTTGGCGAGGGACGAGGCTCTGTAAACCGCTCTTCACCGATGGCTCCGGGAAGCACAGCAACCTCCTAGAGCCGTAAGTGGGGGAAAAGGAGATAACCAGGTGGGGGTGAACCCCTACTCAGAAAAACCAAAACAACTAAAACAACCAAAAAACCTAGCTAACGGACACGGGCAACCACTAGATACCAACAGATGCGAAAGCTTGTGAGGCAGCTACCTGCCTAGAAAACAATAACGTTTATAAAGTTATCTTAAGAAATCACATGAGGGATACATAGTTTTGGAACTTGTTAGGTTCCCAACAATAGATGATGTTGTCTTGAGTAAGAAGAGAGTTCTCGTCCGAGTTGATTTTAACTCGCCCATTGACAAAGATGGCAAGATAATAGATGACTCCAGGATAAAGGCACATCGACAAACTCTCTTGACTTTAATCGATCGCGGAGCAGCTGTGGTAGTAATTACTCATCAGGGCAGACCAGGCGATGACGACTTCATAACTTTAGAGCCGCACGCACAGAAACTTGAGGAAGTTCTCGGTGCTAAGGTGAAGTTTGTTAGTGATGTTATAGGTCCTGCGGCTACTGAAGCCATACGAAACTTAAGTGAGGGTGAGGTCCTGCTACTCGATAACGTTAGGTTAGTTTCGGAAGAGTTGATTGAAGCAGAACCTGAGAAGCATGCTAAGACATACTTAGTTAGAAAACTTTCACCTTTATTTGATTACTTCGTATTCGACGCTTTCGCAACAGCACACAGGTCTCAACCCTCTATAGTAGGGTTTCCAGTGGTTCTTCCCACACTAGTTGGTTACGTCATGAAGAGCGAGCTTGAAGCATTGAGTAAATCGATACTCAGTAGCGAGTCCCCGAGACTCTTTGTTTTAGGCGGTGCTAAGGTCAGAGACACAATAAAAGTAATAGAATTCTTAACGAGGAAGAGAGTCGCCGACAGAATACTCACTACAGGTCTCGTGGGCTTAACTTTCCACGTAGCTAAGGGTGGCAGATCAGGCAAGTCGCTCTTGAAGTTCCTTGAAGAGAAGGGCCTCACAACCTTAATACCTTTAGCTCGAAGAGTAATTCTTTCTGGAGCCCCTGTAGACACACCCTACGACGTTAAGGTAATCAAAGAGGACGGGAGTATCGCTGAAGAACCTATAAACACTGCCGACGGAGTACCAGTAGACATAGGGTCTTACACTTCCTTGATGTTCTCAGAAATGATTAGGGAGGCTTCTATAGTAGTGTTGAGGGGGCCAGCCGGATATGTTGAAGACCCTAGATTTAGGTCTGGTACCCTAGACATACTAAAGGCTGCTCTCGAAAGCAACGCTTACGTAATAATTGGTGGTGGTCACCTAGGCTCTATGCTTAGCGAGGTAGGTGTAAGGAGAGAGAAAAGACTTCACGTATCTACGGGCGGTGGTGCTCTCCTCATAGCACTTTCCGGAGAAACGCTCCCAGCCCTGAAGGCCTTAGAAATCTCGTACAAAAAATTTTTTGCTGGTGGTTCTTCATGAAAGTGAGAGTAGGAGTAAACGGATACGGAACTATAGGTAAGAGAGTTGCTTGGGCGATATCATTACAACCAGACATGGAGTTAGTAGGTGTCGTGAAAACGAAGCCTAATTGGGAGACTCTCTCAGCTGTCAAGAGAGGTCTGAGGATCTACACGTTGAAGGAGAACATACGTGAGTTTCACGCGCGGGGGATAGAAGTTCATGGTACTCTAGAAGACCTGCTTAACTCAGTTGACGTGATAGTTGACGCTACACCAGGTGATGTGGGGGCGACTTACAAGAAAATCTATGAGAGCTTCGCACGTAAGGCAGTCTTTCAAGGCGGTGAAGAACCCGACGTAGCTGAGGTCAGTTTCAACGCCTTAGTAAATTATGGTGAAGCACTAGGCAAGAATTATGTGAGGGTAGTGTCATGCAATACTACTGGCTTACTGAGAGTAATATATGCAGTCTCAAAACTAAGTAAGATAAGGAGCGTAAGAGGCTTTATAGTCAGGAGAGCTGCTGACTTGAAAGAAATTAAGAAGGGTCCTGTTGAGGGTGTAGTTCTTGACCCTCCTAAGCCGCCCTCACACCATGCACTAGACGTGAATACCGTGCTTAAAGACTTAGATATAGTCACGTACGCTGTGGTAGTGCCCACTACTTTAGCACATATACACACACTCCACTTCGTTCTTGAAAGGTCTGTTACCAGTGATGAGGTTCTTGACGCGTTATCTAACACTCCCCGCATACTGCTAGTTGATGGGGGGCTAATTAAGTCTACTGCCGAGTTAAGAGAGCTCGCTAGAGATTTAGGGAGACCACAGGGAGATATCTTTGAGAATGTTGTGTGGTCTGATAGTGTCCTCGTGAGAGGCGATGAAGTAATGTTAACGTACGCAGTGCATCAAGAAGCCATAGTAGTTCCAGAGAATATAGACGCTATACGTGCTGTAATGAGGCTTAAGGAGAAAGCTGAAGATTCCATTAAGATAACTGATGAGAGCTTAGGTATCAAGAGGTGGTTGCAGTGAGTTATTACCCTGAACCAACATATATAGTGAGTTACCTCTTTAGAAGAATACTAATACCTGTTGACGGGTCAGCAATGAGTTATAAAGCTCTTGAAGTAGGACTTGACTTCGCGTCTAGGTACGGCTCTAAGATAAAAGTGTTGGTAGTTGAAGACCCGTCAATCCCTGACGTCAATGAGGTTAAGAAGAGAGTTACTGAGATATCTAGCAAGAGAGGGATTAGTATTGAAGTCAAGGTAAAGAAGCCTAACTATCCAGACACTTCAGTAGCTACGGCCGTGGTAGAGGAACTGTTTGAAGAACACTATGACCTGGTTATATTGACTGCGCGTGGCCGGACTCTCAACCCAGACTTAGTTATGGGTTCGATAGCCTTGTCAGTAATCATAAACTCAAATACGTCAATCTTCTTAATAAGGTAAGAAACAAAATTAAGGAAGAGTTTTTATTTTAATGTGTCTTAACTTGTATTGATTAGTGTGGTGATTTAGTTGAGTAGTGAGAATACTAGGAAGTACGTGTTTGACGAGATCCACGGCTACATAGTCTTAGACCCTCTAATGAGAGACTTAGTCGATACCCCACCCGTTCAGAGGTTGAGGAGAGTCAAGCAATTATCTCAAGCTTGGTACGTGTTTCCAGGCGCTGTTCACACCAGGTTTTCTCACTCGCTAGGTGTTATGAAGCTAGCCGAGAAAATCACAGATAAACTCATAAATGACGGCATACTCAGCAAGGACGATAGGGACTTACTTAGGTGTGCAGCGTTACTCCACGACGTAGGTCACACACCCTATTCACATGCTCTCGAATATGTCTTCTACTCTAGTTACGGGATAAACCATGAAGAGTTGAGCTATATGATGATTAATGAAGAGCCGCACATTAGGGAAGTTCTCTCTAATTACGGTCTTTCATCTAATGAGGTAGCTAAAATAGTTACGGGTACGCATGAAGAACCAGCATTTAATAATCTCTTAAATGGCGACTTAGATGTTGACAGGCTTGATTACCTACCTAGAGACGCCCTACACACAGGCGTTAGGTATGGCTTAATAGATCTTGAGAGAATAATCCAGACAATAACTCTAGATGATGAGGGTTACGTAGCAGTACATCCTAAGGCAGTTCACGCAGTAGAGTCCTTTTACGTCTCAAGACTTCATATGTATAGGTCTGTCTATTATCACAAAACGATAACAGGGTATCAATTACTGCTAGCCGCTATATACGAGATGATCCTGGCTGAGAGAGAAGTTAAGAGTTTCTTAGAGCCCTTCACGTCTCTAGAAGGTATTAGGAAGTCGGTGAGAGAAGGGAGTATCTGTGCGTGGGACGACTTCTTAATAGGCGGTGTGCTGAACGTTGTGTTGGCCAAGAAGCTGGGTAGTGAGATACTCAGAGAACTTATTAAGTCTTACGTTAACAGGAGAGGTTATAAGACATTCTATAACCATATAAGCTTTAAGCTAGAACAAGGCATAACCCCCTCAGAGATGGATAAGCTAAACAGAATTAGTAAGGCACTCTTAGCTAGAGGAGTCAACGCCTACACCTTCAGGACTTACACAGAGTCTGTTCCCATAATTTCTAGTGAGAAGGAAGTTAGAGTACTAAGTAACGCTAAGTCTGTCAAGATATCTGAGCTAGAAGATTCTATAATTAAGAGTCTTCCTAGATATATGGAGATCGTTAGAATCTATGCTCTACCCGCGCTCGAGGAAGTAATCAAAGACCTTATCTAGGTGAAACTAGATAAATCGCTTAAAGAGAACACTTAAATTCTTGTTGTTTAAGAGTTCAGCTAACTTCTTTACGCATTAAGTAAGCGTCTGAGTCGGGGTAGTAGTTGGGTAGCCTCTCAATTATCTTGTAGCCTAGCTTCCTGTAGAGGTTTAAAGCTCTCTCGTTTTTTACAGAGACTTCAAGCTCTAGGCACTTAATCTTAAGTTCTGAACATCTCTCCTCAAAAGACGTCAGCAACTTTTTGCCTAACCCTACCCCGCGTGATTCAGGGTCTACAGCTATAGAAGCTATGTGGCAACAATTACTAGTTGTTACGAACCCGGTTATGTAACCTTTAACGAGTCCGCCACACTCAATAACTAAGAACAGTTCTGGATGGAGAAACAGTGCCGAAATAAACACTGTAATGGGGTACGGGTATTCAAAAGATCTTCTTTCTATCTTAACTATTTTTTCCATATCTCTCAGGGAAGCATTCCTCACTATACACTCACTTACTTCATAGACCATAACTTCATTACCTCATCTTCCACGTAAGGGTCGTAGACATACTCTCTTGAACTTCCTCTAAGTACTTCTAAGAGAGGTCCTTCATGATTTCTGGGAAGCACCTCACCAATCACCGATGCTTCTATACTATTTTTCTTGAGTAAGTCTACAGCCTCTTCGACCCGCTCTCTCGGTACAGAAGCTAGTAAAGCGCCTGATGAGAGTATTTTCAGTGGGTCTAGACCTAAAGCCTTAGTAATTTCTATCGTTACTTCATGAATAGGTATTTTATCAGCATACACTCTTATGAGCTTTCCTGACGCGTAAGCCATTTCAGCAAGACCTCCTAACAATCCTCCTTCTGTTGGGTCATGCATGCCGCTCACTAAGCCTTCCCTGCTCAATAGGGTTGCTTCTTCTACGACGCTAATTAAGTTTATCATTTCCTCACCTTTGTTTAAGGTCTCTTCACTGACTCCTCTAGTTACGAGCGTCTCTCTAAAATCAGATGATAGCACGGCAGTTCCTTCGATACCTGCATACTTACTCACAATGATTAGGTCTCCTTCTTTGATGTTCCTGACATCTACTAAGTTACTTAGTTTGAGTATGCCGAAAGCCGTAGTTATAGCTACAGGTCTCTTAACACTATCAGTAAACTCTGTGTGACCTCCCACCATTAAGGCCCCGTATCTGTCTAGCGTTCTCTTCATAGAATCTGTTATTGTGTTCACTAAGTCTTCGCTTGACCCTTCAGGAAGTAAGATGACTGACGTGAAGAACTTTGGGTAAGCACCTATCATCGCGACGTCGTTAGCTGGTATAACTATAGAGAGAGTTCCGAGATGCTTGACTGCTCCTGAGATCGGGTCTGGATGCACACCTATAAGAACTTCGTCACAAGCCTTAACTGCTGCTGCGTCTATCCCGATGTCTGCTTGAAGAACTATTGAAGGGTCGTGAGTCTTAAATTTATCTAACACATGTTTCTTTAGGCTCTCAGGCTTGAGCTTCATCTAATTCCCTTTTAATGAATTCTTAAGTAATAAATAATATGCTATTCAATGAGTGTATTAAGGGGTTTACTTGGTTGAGGTAGTGTTTCTTGGGGTGGGTGGCTGGTTATCGAATCCCTCATACGGTCAGTCAGGCATTCTAGTGTCAGGCTCTAGCAGAACTGTCTTACTAGACGTTGGTGAAGGAACTTTAGAGAAACTACATAAGTGTGTCAAGATGGATGTGAACGACCTTGACTACATTATCTTAACTCACTCACACGGGGATCATGTGTTGGGACTACCTACTATAGCACAACATTTAAGACGCTCAGTAAGAGTTGTTGGACTGAGAGAGACGCTAGAAGACTTAAGGAAGATTTTCGAGGCTCTGCATGTGGAGAACAAGCTCCAGCAACTAATTTTTGTTGAGATCCCGTCTGAAGGTCGCAAAGAGTTAGAGAGTGGAGTTAGACTCGAGTGGGTTAGAGCTAAGCACGTAATACCTTCTGTTTCTGTAGTGTTAGAGATAGATGGTGTTAAGATAGCTTACAGTGGTGATACTTCCTATAACCCTGAGTTCTTAAGTATAGCTAAACACGCGGAATTACTAATTCATGAGTTCTCGGTTCCTCGAGAGATGCAGGACATAACAGACGTTTTAGGTCATACCGCAGTCACAGATTTTGAGCGTGTGGTGAGGTCATCCAGGCCTAAGCGCGTGGCCCCAATACATTATTACCTAGAAGCTCCCAGACTAGATTTAAGGTGTGTAGAGGACGTAGAGTTAGTTATTCCGGCGCCATGCTCTAGATTAAGTTTTTAACAGTTGTTGTGAAGTTTAAGCAGGTATGGATTAATACGTATTTGTCAAAACATTATTAAACTTTTTAAGTATTGTAGTAGCTATTAATTTAGGGTGAGCCAATGCCGGAAGTAAGAAGAATTCAAAGATTTGGTAAGTCAACTCTAATGGTTTCATTACCGGCAAGCTGGGTTAAATCAATGAAATTACTGCCTGGTGATAGTGTTTCGATAGACTTGATGGAGGACGGGTCGTTAAGAATAGTACCCCTCTATATGTCTCAAAAAAGAGAAGAGAAGTTATTACAGATAAAAGTGAGCAAGAATTCTTCTGAAGTCTTGCTTGCTAGAAGTGTTGTCGCCGGATATCTTCTCGGCGCTGACGTCATAATTGTGGAAGCTATGGACGGGGTACTCTCAGAAACACACTTGAAAACGGTGAGAGACGTGGTTAGAGAGCTTTTAGGTGCTGAAATACTTGAGCACACCCCGAGTAAAGTCTCAATACAGATCTTGATAGACGCGAGTAAGTACTCGGCACTCAACCTACTTAACAGACTACTTAACCGTGTTAAGTTCATGATACAACATCTGCAGATAGCAGTAATAGATAATAAGCCATACCTACTTCACGAGATAGAGGAAATAGAGAGAGAAGTTGACAGGCTTCACGCCCTAGCTATTAGGCAATTCCTCCAGGCACAGAACGACAGGTCTCTCAGCAAGTACTTGGGGATTAAGACGTCTCTGATACCAGAGTACAGAGGGATAGTTAAAGGACTTGAGGAAGTTGCTGACGCGCTGAGTTCGGCGGCACAAGTACTTAAAGAATTGGATGAGCTGGGTCAGCTAGCCTTATTTAATTACGAATCAAACATTCTTAGAGAGAGTCTTGACTACCTTCTCATGACTGTTGAGAGGATAGATAAAGTATTTAAAACTCTAGACCTCTACGTAGCTAATGAAGTCATTAATATGGTTACCGAGTACTACACTCTGATAAGAAAATACGATGAGCTTTTCTTCAGATCGCTTAAACAAGAAGAGCCGAACAAGTTATTCGATAAGAGCTATGTTCTAGTTAGAGAATTTATCGATAGGTTGGTAGAGGCGGGCAGGTCTCTAGAGTCTGTTTCTGAAGCGCTCTTTGACATATCTATAGAGAAAGCTGGGGCTACCCTAGACATATGTAAAGTCTTCATATAATAGTGTAGATAGTAGAGGAGTCTTTTTAAGAAAAGATAGTTTTGAGTCTTTATGTGGGGAGCAATTGGTTAAATTTGACGTAGCCGAAGCCACGAAAGAAGTTCTCGAAGGTGATGTTTGGCAAGCTCTAGAAGCGTTTCTGACAGAGCTTGAGGCGGCAGGAGCTTCACAAAAAACCGTTCGTGCTTATAAGTACGGAATCAAGGACTTCCTTAAATTCGCGAACAAGCACTACGTGAAAGAACTGAGTATTGATGACTACAATAGGTGGAGGCTGGAGAGGTTGAGGAGAGGTTTCCCGGAAGGCTCTAACGATAAGAGGAGAACTCAAGCTACTCTTCATTACTACTCACTCTATGTGAGGTCCTTCATTAAATGGTTAGGTATAGCTGATAAGATACCTGCGGTCGCTAGACCTAGGGGGAGAAAGAACATAGCGACTCTCAAAGTAGAAGACGTGAAGAAAATGTTTGAAACCGCGAGAGACATTCTCGACAAAACTATAGTAGCGTTACTTTTTGAGACTGGTCTTAGAGCTCAAGAACTGCTATCGTTGAGTGTAGAGGATGTTAATCTTGAGTCACGCGAAATAATAGTTAGAAATGCTAAATTTGGTGATGAGAGAGTAGTTTTCTTTGGTCCCTTAAGCTATGAGACTCTGAAGATTTACATATACCTAAACAATAAGAAGGGGGGAAGACTCTTCGACTTAACCTACAGTGGCTTATATAAGAGACTAAAGACCCTCGCTTCGAGAGCTGGAATAGACCCTAGCAGGGTAAGACCACACGTACTAAGGCATACGTTCGCTACTGAAGCTTTGAAGAGAGGCATGGACTTAATAGCTTTGCAGAATATCTTAGGACACAAAGATATAAAAACAACACAAATATACGTTCACTTACTCAAGGAAGACATAAGAAAATCCTATGAGAACGCCTTCTACCACGAATTAAAGTCCTGGAAGGCGAGCCACGAACTAAACCTAAGTAACATAGTCTCATAAACAACAAGTCTTAAGAACTAGTACCTCCTGCCTTAAAATGAGGTCCCTACTAAGAGGTTTGAAGCTACTTACTAACCTCTATACGTAGAGAGTAATTAGTGTAGCTCACGTAAGCCGTGTTTTGAGTACTTTTTATTAAAGGGCTTGCATGCTTACGTTCTAATCATGTCTAGGATTTTCGGAAGTATCTCCCACCCATGGCTTAGAACGCCTATGGAGCCGAGTTCGTAGCATGTCTTTTCTTCTAGTCTCAAGACTTCGTCAGGTTTTATCCTACCCCCTACTAGTAGTAGGGGTACAGGGTCGTCTGTATGCGCTCTTATTGAAGGAGGTGTCGCATGATCTGCTGTCACTAATATCGCAACTTCTCTTAAATCAATACTGTCTATTAATTCCTTAACGTAGAACTTATCTATGTCTTCTATTGACTTTATCTTGCCGTGTAAGTCGCCATCATGTCCTGGCTCGTCAGGTCCTTTTAGATGGACATACACCACGTCTACTTCCTTAAGTAATTTCAGCGTAGCACTTAACCTAATAGAGTAGTCTGAGGCTTTATCTTCTGTAGGGGGCGGCATCTCTGTAGCACGCATCCCCAAGAGTCTAGCTATGCCATTCTCTACTGGCATTTCCGTTATAGAACCAAAAGAAGCGTTGAATAGCTTACTTATGGGAGTTAGTTTAGGTAATTTCGAGCCAGCATCTCTAACTAGTATGACGTTTGCTTTAAGTAATCCTCTTTCTTCTCTTGCTCTATTAATCGGGTGCTTATCAAGGATCTCAATAGACCTCAGAGTAAACTCATTAACTAAATCTGCAGTGACCTGAGCGCTTAGCGTAGGACTCAAAGGAGTTGACTTCTTTATGTATGGCTGAAAGCTCTTCTCAGCTACTGAGATAGCACCGACTTTCTTATAGGCAGGGTCAGTGTTGTCTACCTCATCACTTAACGGCATCATGTCACTGCCTATCACTACGACAGCTCTATGCCCTACTGTTGCCTTAACCTTAACATAGCCGCCGTGAGTGCTTAGCTTTAACCCATCTAGAGCTTCAGCTAACTCACGAGCTTCCTCGGTACTCAACGACCTACCAACTCTCCTATCTACGAGTTTCTTGCTGCTTGGATCGACTGTAGCGAAGTTAGCTCTGAAAGCTACTTCACGGCCCTCAACAAAAGAGACTCCGGCTCCTACAGCCTCGAGGGGGCCTCTGCCAGTATAGCTTGTGTGTGGGTCGTAACCAAGAATACTCATTACTGCGGCATCAGATTCTGGAGCTACTCCCTTCCCAACAGTATATACGGCGCCGCACGCACCCGCTCTCGCTAGGAGGTCTAAGTAAGGCTTCTTAGCCATAGACAATGAAGTTGAAGTGTCTGAAAGCCTATCAGCCACACCATCTAAAACTAAATAAACGAGCTTCATCGTCATGCACCAATTCCTAAAATGTTAGGTAAAGAATAATAAGTTTAAGCGAGAGTTAAGGACGTTCTACAGCTTGTAGTCGTCTGGCTTAGTCTGTAGCAACTTCTTCACGGTCTCTGCCCTCTTGCTACTCGTTTCTTTTCTAAGGTTCTCGACTTTATTAGCTATTCGTTCCAGCACGTTCTTCCCTTTCAGTATCTCGAGTATGTTTGGCTCATACCACTTCCATAACGAGTTATTATTTCTGAGGAGCTTAGCTACCTCAACCACGATTTTGCCCACGTTTGCTGAGTCCATTACCGCTTCCCTACTCTTTAAGGCGTCGTCCATTCCTTGATAGTAGGCTAGAGCCCAAGGAGGTATTAAGTAACCAAACGAGTTGAAGACACTCATTAGGTATGCTATAGTCATTACAGCTCCTGCCTCAGCGCCGACAGCTATGAATCCTGCTACCTTGCCCTCAACCCATGACTTACCGTCAACGAAGATCATGTTCTCAAATATTGTTAGTTTATCTATTAAGTTCTTTAGATGTCCTGAGGGCCCGTACCAAAATACGGGAGTCGCTATTATTAGTGCGTCACTACCCAGCACTTCTTTCATTAGAGCCCAACTATCGTCGTTGTTTATGCAGGGAGGTCTACAAGCGAGTTGCTCATCACTTAAGCACCCCTCACAAGGCTTTATGTCGTAGTCGTATATGTGAATAAGTTTCGTCTCAGCCCCGTAGATAGAGGCTGTCTCAAGAGCTACTTCCAGGAGCTTATACGTGTTTCCATACTTTCTCGGAGACGCGTTAAGACCTAACACCTTAACTGACTCCATGTGTTGCTCCCGAAGAAAATATGTATAATATATGAGGTAATTTAAGAGTTCTAAAGAATACAGAGCTTATAAAACCTTACCACATCATCCCCGCCCTAAAGAACGAGGCTTTCGGGATTGTAATAAGTGGCTTACTCATTAGAGTTTGTCTTCATTAAGAAACTATTAACTAGTAGAAACTACGTATTTCCTTCCCTGACAACAAGCTTCTGGCGATCTCCTTAACCTCGCTTGAGTACTGCATGTACTTGTCTCTCACATATATCCTGAGGAACGCTAACTCAGCCGGCATGGAGCCGGCTATAGTCTCTCTAACAGGTTTTGCTTCTACTTCTCCTTCCTCATTCTCTATGTAGATTACGGCCTCCTCAAACATGGGGTTTGTAGGGAGTTTCGGCGTATCTACAAAAACTAAGTTGTCTTTATCAGCAACTTCTGGGTGGAGGTTCTTCAACTTATCTTCAAGACTCCTCTTAATAGCTTCCTTACTTATCGCTAGGAATCCTTTTAATGTTTGGTCTACTGGCAAGACAGTCTGGTAGACGTTCTTGTAAGGTACTCTCCTATCAAGTAAGTACTTACTCTCTTCTAGTTGTCTAATCTCCGGGTGTGATAATACGTACTCGTCGTCTAACTCAACATACTTGATGATGTTGTCGAATCTCTCACCGTAATTCAGTATCTTGTCTGCCTTAAGCAACATCTCGCCAGCTATCTTATCAAACGCTCGTACAGTCTTATGGTAATACACTGTCTTAAACATAAATATCCTGGCTATAAGTAGATGGTCTAACACGTCTTTAGCTTTATACTCCAGCACTATCTTGTCTTTAACAGGCTTTGAGTGGAAGGCTAGTCGCTCCCAGTCAAGCCCGAAGCCGTAGTTAGCTCCCGTAAAGTACGAGTCTCTGAGTAGATAATCTACTATGTCGGCGCTATAGGCCCCCTTAATTATGTAGTATAGTGACTTCTCACTAACTCCGCTACCTATGCTTGAGGTTAGCGGCCACGTCTCTAGCGAGACAGCTTCTATAAGCTTAGCCATGATCTCCGCGGAAATGCCTATCTCTTTCTCTATGTAGTTATCAAAACACTTAGATATTTCTGGGTGTTCCTTAATTATTTTACTTCCTAAGACTTCATGATTTACTTCGTAGTTTACGAGAACATGATCTTCGAATGTGTGTGAGAATGGTCCATGACCTAAGTCATGCAGTAAGCCTATAAGTCTCGCTATCTGTTTTAGCCTGTTAACTTCAGGAGAATTCAACCCAAGTCTTGAGTACGTGTACTCAGCGAATACTCCGGCCACGTGCATAGAACCCAGAGAGTGTGAAAACCTATTATGAACTGCCCCCGGATAAACCAGGTGTGACGTACCTAGTTGCTTAAGCCTTCTCAGCCTCTGCATAGGCGAGGACGAAACTAAGCATATCTCGTGTTTTACGAGTCTCAAATAGCCATGTATGGGGTCCTTAATCTGGACTAGTTCTTTATCCAGACACTACACCCAGCTAATATTTTGTGACACGAAATAAATATTATGGTCTTTGAAACCATATATTTCGAGTTAGGAAAACTAATTTAATCAACAATGTAATTTCCAGAGGATTTTCTTTAAAAAGTGTGCCTTTAAATTCTTAATAGTGATGTGGATTGGCTGGTAGTATAGTAATAACTCATGGGGACTGTGATGGGGTAATCTCTGCCTACCTCTACATAAAGCACTTCATGAAAGATATGTGGCCCTCAAATATATCGGTCATTTTTACTCAGCCTTGGAGAGCTAACTTAGACTTTTTGAGGGGATATCGTGAAGGAGTTGATGAGGTAGTTCTTCTAGACCTAGCACTCAGTAGTGAACTAGTTAAAGAGATACTCAGAGTTGGGAGCAACCTAAGGAAAATTACGATTATAGATCATCATGTAAGCTCTCTAGAGTTCATTAACCAAATCACCGCCAACAACCTGCTTAAGAACGTGAAGGTAGTGTGCGAGAAGGCACAGTCATGCCCTAGATTAATGATCACCTCACTTAAAATCTCTCCTAACCCTTACGAGAAGTTATTGGTTGATGTGGCGGACGTGTGTGAAGGTGGTGAAGCCTCATCTGCTGAAGTGACTAAGTTGGCTGACATCATAAAATTATCTATTGCTAGAGACCCGGGAGATTACGACTTCATGAACTACTTGCTTGCTCTGCTCATGAAAAATAGGAGTGTAGAGTCTGACGACATAGTTAGTAGGAGGTATAAGACAGCTAAGTTTGTCTTAAGCCGGCTACTTAAGATAATGAGTGAGAACTCGATATCCTACAGGAACGTAGTGAAGATCTCTACGCTCTCGTTGCCTGAGTCCAGGATTTTCGCTGGTTTGCTGGGTGTTGGGACTACAGAACTAGCCAGAATGTATAAATCTGATATAGTTTTGGTGAGGAGTGAGGAGAACAAGGTAGTAGTTACTGTGAGAACCTTAGATGATAAAGCGCTTAAATTATGTAGAGACATAGCTAAGTTGGGTAAGGGGAGGTTCGGGGGTCATGCGGAGGCGGCTTCAGCTACATTACCTGAGTTAAGCCTTCAGGAAGTCACAGATTTAATTGTTGGTGTTGTGGGTGGGAGAGAAGATATATTACAGAGGAAGCATAAAATTTGATGAACTCCACCAGCTAGTGAGGAAGTGGTTTAGGCACGCAACGATACTAATAATTGGAGAGTGTGAGGTAGATTATACTGGGAGGGCTTCTTCTAGGGCTAGCAACTCATGGAGACTCATAATAATTAAGGAAGACGGGACGGTACTAATACATGAATCAGTAGGTAGAGAACCTATCAACTGGCAACCTAACTCATACGTGACGACGGAACTCAAGGAGGACACTCTAATCATTAGGGCCTTAAGGTTGAGACCGCGTGAAGAGCTAGTGATTAGGTTGAGGGGTGAGTGTGAGGCACTCATAGCTAAGTTAGGGACGGGCAAGTTCATCATGTCAGGGACTGAGAAAGACGTGATTGAGTTCCTAGCAAATAACCCAAAAATAATCGATGAGAAAGCCGAACTTGTTTCCAGAGAGGTGCCAACACCTCACGGACGTATAGACCTAGTTCTCCGAGGGAGAGACAACACATTAATACTAGTCGAGATCAAAAGAGACGTAGCTGATGTGGAAGCGGTTTTTCAGCTGAGGAGGTATGTGGAATACTACACAAGCCTGGGCGTAAGCAATGTTAGGGGAATCATAGTAGCGCAATCTTTAACCCCGACGGCCCGAAAACTATTAAGTGATTTTGGTTTAGAGTACAGGTGTATTAAGGTGAGTGAGGGCAACGTGTATGAGAAGGAAGTATGTTGATTCACATATACATCTCAACGACTACACAAGAGAGAAGATCCTTGATTTATGTGGGAAAGACGATATGGAGTTAGTCGCTGTCTCTGAAGACCTGCATTCATCGTTAATTAACTTATCGCTTGAGAGGGAATGTTCTAACGTGAGAGCTGCTGTAGGAGTTCACCCGTGGAATGCTGATAAAGTAGCGGCTGACGAGCTAGCTAAAGTGATGGAGTTAATAGATAGTGTTGGTTTCGTGGGTGAGGTAGGGCTAGATAAGAAATTCACTCCCGAGACTTTCGACTTACAGCTGAAAATTTTTAAGGAGTTTGTTTCTCGAGCGTCGAGCGGTAATAAGGTGTTGCTTCTTCACGCCGCGGGAGCTTGGAAGGAAGTACTTGAAGTATTGTCTAAGACTCCTGTTAAGGCCGCAGTACTTCACTGGTATACTGGTCCTTTAGAATACTTGAGAGATATTAGAGAGCTGGGGTACTTCATAGGTGTGAACGTATCCTTACTAAGACAACCTAAGATGAGGGAAGTAGTCAAGCAGGCCCCCCTAGACATCATGCTGACAGAGTCTGATGGACCTTATGAGTACAGGGGGCTCAGACTAGAGCCTGACTTAATACCAGCCTTAATAAATGAGATTGCGACAATAAAGAAATTGAGTTCTGAAGATGTGTTGGAGGCAGTTTATAATAATTACTTAAGTCTACTAAATAGGATGCTGAAGTAGCCTGTGGTGTGGAGATTGGGTAGTGTTAAGGTTGGTGTTGTAGGCGTTGGTGTTTGGGGAAGGAATATAGTGAGGGTACTTAAAGATTTAGAGAAGGAGGACTTAGTTAAGATAGTTGGCGTAGCTGACTTAGACGTGAGCAGAGCTCTTGAAGTCGCTAGCACGTACAATATCAGCGCTTACGTAAGGAATGTTAGAGATCTTGCAGAGTTAGGTGCGGAGGCTGTAGCGATATCAGTCCCTATCAGTGAGTTATTTCATGTAGCTAGAGAAGCCTTGAGTTTAGGATTGCACGTATTTATAGAGAAACCTGTCTCAGTAAAGTCAGAAGAGGTGACTGAGCTAATTAAGATATCTGAGTCTTTCTCGCTTGTAGCTCAGCCAGGCTTCATAGTTAGGTATGACCCGGGAGTCAAGGCCCTCAAGAAAGTCCTTAAAGGCAGAATAAAATACTTGATTTTTAAGAGGTTATCTGCTAGACCGCCACATAGGAGGAACTTCTCAGTAGTTTTAGACTTAATGATTCACGATATAGACTTAGCACTTAATCTAGTTAATCCCGAGAAGACAGAGCTAGTGAGTGTGTTAGGATTTAAGAGAGAAGATGGAGTACCTCAAGAAGTTCACGTCAAGCTATTGCTAGATGATGTAGTAGCTTACTTAATAACTGACGGCACTCTCCCAGTTAAGGTTCGTAATGTCGAGGTAGTCACTGAAGATACATACTATGAAGTCTCTTTCACTGATTATACCCTTCTCGTTAAAGGAGTTAGCGGTAGTTACGTGCAGAGAGTTGAGGGTGAGGAGCCTCTTAAAGCAGAATTAAGAGATTTTATAAGGTCTGTAGAGGGTCATAAGTCTCCAGATGCTCCAACACTTCAAGACACTCTAAGAGCACTTAAAGTGATTGAGTTGATTGAACAAAGACTGAGTTAAGCTTGACGTGAAAGATAAGTTATAACTCGCTACCATTAATTTCTTAGAGATTCTCTAAAAACTCATCTATTAACTCCTTTATTGAAGGACCTTCTAGTATTTTAAGTTCCCAAGTAGCCTTCACTATAGGCTTATTTATCTTTAGTAACATAGTGATGTCTGCAGGTGTTCCTAACACTACTACGTCTGCAGGTGTTCTATTTATAGTTTCTTCTAAATCTCTTAGTTGTTCGGGTGTATAGCCTGTGGATGGCAGGACTTCTTTCATGTGTGGGTATTCCGCATACAGCTTCTTAAGAATTCCTACAGCGTAGGGTCTTGGGTCAATTATTTCTGAGGCGCCGTATTTCTTAGCAGCAACGTATCCTGCACCATAAGGTACTCCGCCATGAGTAACTGTTGGTGAATCTTCTATTACTAATACTCTCTTGCCTCTCACTAAGTCAGGTTCTGGAAGCACCACCTCCATGTCAGCTAAGCATATCTTTGCGCGTGGGTTGACGTTCTTAACGTTACTGACTACTTTACTTACAGAATCTTTGGGAGCTTGACTGACTTTATTGATTATTACGGCGTTGGCCATCCTGGTATTTACCTCGCCAGGGTAAGAACCAATCTCCTGTCCTGGCCTCATAGCGTCAGCCACTGTTATCATGTAGTTGAACTTGTAGAAGGGGAAGTCGTTGTTTCCTCCGTCCCACAATATAACGTCACCCATGCTTTCAGCGACTGTTAGTACTTTGCCGTAATCTACCCCGGCGAGCACAGGAAGTCCTAGCCTTATGTATTGTTCGTACTCTTCCCTCTCTTCTATAGTTACTTTCCACTTCACCAGGTCGTCATAACTCCTGAACACTTGTACGGACATTTCTCTTAAGTCTCCGTAAGCCATGGGATGCCTGACGGGCACAGGTTTAATACCTCTGCTCATTAACTCCCTAACCACTGCTCTAGAAACTGTAGACTTACCAGCACCAGTTCTCACTGCGGTAACTGCTATTACGGGCTTATGAGATGCTAACATGGTTTCTCTGGGGGAGAGTAGCTTGAAGCTAGCTCCGTTAGATAAAGCTATAGACGCTATCCTCCCAACGTCTTCGTATCTTAAGTCACTGTAGGACAGTACGACCTCATCTACGTGGAATTCTCTGATTATCTCACCTAACTTACTTTCTGGGACTATAGGTATTCCGTCAGGGTATAGAGACCCTGCTAGTTCAGCAGGATATCTCCTCCTCTCTACACCAGGTATCTGAGCTGCTGTGAAGGCTACTACCTCGTAATCAGGATTATCTCTGAATACCACGTTAAAATTATGGAAGTCTCTTCCTCCCGCACCAACTATAACTACTCTCGTTCTTCTAACCAAGACAAGCACCCAAGAATATAGTGTGCTGAACCTTAAAAAAATTGCTAATCTGCAACAATATTTTTTACGTGTAAGTAAGTCAAGCACTCCATACTGAGTTATAATAGTTTAATAAGTTTCCTATAATTTTAGGTAGGGTCTCCTCATGAGGCTGAGTAAGCTTGTTAAAATAGTTGATGAACTTAATCTAGATGCAGTATTGATAACTTACGAGTGGAATGTGTTTTACTATGTTAGTGTGCCGAGACCTGGTGGGAGCTTCATACTGTATGAGAAGGGAGGAACTCCTAAGATTCTTACTCCAGCACTAGACTTCTGGAGATTGACTGACGAGGTGGGAGAGAGTATTGAGGTAATCCCGTACACAACGTACGAATTACCTGGATTTCCTAAGCTAGTTAAGGGGAAGCTCTCTGACTGGATAATTAAATATTTGAGTGACTCTAGGTATGGCAGGGTAGGGCTTGACTTAAGCCACTCAACACCACTAGCTAGAGAAGTTAGTGAGAGGTTGAGAAATCACGCATTAGTAGAAGACATAAGTTCGCAGATAAGTATGCAGAGATCTATTAAAGAACCTGAAGAAATAGAGTTGATTAATCAGGCTTTAAGGATTTCCGAGAGTAGTTTTAATAAGTTGCTTAATGAGGGAGTAAGAGAATTAAGTGAGAAGGAGGTTGCTGCCAAACTAGACAGTTATATGAGATTAAGCGGTGCTGACGGGGTGGCCTTTGAAACTATAGTTGCTTCAGGACCTAACTCGGCGTACCCTCATGCCTACCCAACTAACAAGAAAGTAAGCAGAGATGATGTTGTGGTTTTTGATTTCGGCGCTAGATTCATGAATTACTGCTCAGATACTACCAGAACTCTAGTTCCGGGAGCTAATGAGGAAGCTAAGAAAGCTTTAGAAGCGGTTGGTGATGCGCTGAATGTTGCTACTGACACTATTAGAGAGGGTGTTAAGTCGAGCGAGCCAGACTCTGCCGCGAGAGAAGTTCTCAGAAGGCACGGGCTAGAAAACTACTTCATACACTCGCTAGGTCATGGAGTCGGGCTTGAAATACACGAAAGACCTAGGCTAGCTCAAGGAATAGAAGATACTCTAGTTGAGGGTATGGTAGTGACTGTTGAGCCGGGTATCTACATACACAATAGGTTCGGCATCAGGTTAGAAAACCTTGTTGTTGTAAGGAAGAGTAAAGCCGAGGTCTTGAATAGGTTGCCTCTCATCATAAGTGTTTAGGTGCGTGCAAGGGTTTTCCTGAAGCCTCTGATACTATCTCGCTAAAGACTTCTGAGTAGGTTGGGTGTGAGATTATAGTCTTCCTTAACTCATTAACGCTTAACCGATGGCTAACTGCTAGAGTGAATAAATGTATTACGTCAGCAGCGCCATTGCCTACTACAGCAGCCCCTAAAATCTTGCCCGTGTTTTTCTCCACGATTAGTTTAGCGAAACCTTCTGGGGTAGCTCTGACAGAAGCTGAGTCCCTGCCTAAGGCCACGTAAGGAAACTTAGAGACTTTATAGTCTATGCCGGCCTTAGAAGCTTGCGACTCGTTCAGACCAACAAACCCTATCTCTGGATGTGTATATATCACCATAGGTACAGGACCTCTCGGGAGAGGCTCCTCTACCCCCACAATAGCTTCTGCCGCAATTAAGCCCTCCCTAAAAGCTTTATGCGCTAGGAGAGGAGGCCCCGTCACGTCTCCTGCCGCGTAGACACTGGGAACCGTGGTTCTCATGAAGTCATTAACTATTATAGCGCCCTTATTATCTAACTCTACGCCGACCTCGTTTAAGCCCATGTTTGAGGTGTTATAGCTTCTCCCAGCTGCTATAAGAACCTTCTCTACTTTAACTTCTGTAGTCCCTCCTTTACTTACTATCCTAACCAGCACCTCGTCATTAACGTAACCCCCGAACTGCGCCTGAGAAGACGTGTATATCTTAACACCAGATTTCAGCAAGTACTTATGGATCACGTCACTTACGTCTTGATCTACTTCAGGCAGTATCTTATCCATTATCTCTACTAGGTGGACTTCTGTACCTAACTGAGCTAGTGCCTCGGAAATCTCGCATCCTATGGCGCCAGCACCTACTATGAGTATAGAATTAGGTAATGAATCTAGTTCGAAGAAATGCCTGTTATGAATTATTTTCTCACCATCAAAACTGAAGGTAGGTACACTCCTAGGTTCTGTTCCGGTAGCAACTATTATGTTAGTAGCTTCCAGCTCTGTGTTTGTTTCGCCTTCTACTTTGACTGTATGCGGGTCTTTAAGCCTGCCATATCCTTGAATGATTTCAGCGCCGCTGAGAAGATACTTGACCCCCTCTCTAGCCTTAATTACAGCTCTAGAAACATGCTTCAGTACTTTACTTCTGTCAACACTCCCCACACTTAAGGACACGCCGTACTTACTCAGAGACTTGGCGAGTCCTACAGCGTTTCCTAGCTCGATTAAGGCTTTAGAGGGTATGCAACCCCAGTTACTGCATTCACCGCCTAAATACTTTCTCTCTATTAGAGCTACTTTAAGTCCTCTCTGAAGAGCTGTTATAGCTGCAACATACCCTGCAGGACCACCACCAAGAACAACAACATCATACCTCAATTCTCATCAACCACATTAATTAGCGGCGGAATTATTATTAAGAATTTTGGGCTTGTTTGTCGCTAAAATAATTCAAGAAGTAGTTGTCTACATTTTAGTTAGCTATCTTTGAGCGAGATCTTTGAATGAGTAGAAAGGTCCGTCTACAAAAACTCTCTTATGTTTAGTCTTCTCATAGAGTTTTATCACTTTATCTACAGATTCTTTAGGAACTCCGGAAATCCTGGGTATCTCATGAGGTTCACGCCCCTCATCAAACAGCCTGTAAAGCACTTCATCTATTTCATCGTAAGTTAAGCCTAGTTCTCCCTCAGCCGTGTGTCCAGGCCATAAATCAGGTGATGGGGGTCTAGAGATTACCTCAGTAGGTAAGTTGAGATACTTAGCAAATTCTCTCACTTGAGTTTTATATAGTCCTATTATGGGGTGTAAGTCACCGGCTCCATCACCCCACTTAGTAAAGAAACCTATCAAGAACTCTGAGCGGTCGCTAGTACCAACTACCAACATGTTTTCTTTATTAGCTATAGCGTAGAGTACGACCATCCTACTCCTAGCTTTTATATTACCCCTAACTAGCTTGTTAGAAGACTCGTAGCTCATCCCCAAAGATTTGAGAAAAGCACTGACTACATCAGTTATATTTATGACTTCTAGTTCTAGCCCCAAATTACCAGCTACTTTATTAGCTATTAGAGTTGAGATGGGATTGCTTTCTGCTTCAGGCATGTGAATAGCCTTAACTGATGAGGCTCCTAAGGCCTTGACAGAAAGAGCGACACATACTGAGGAATCTCCCCCTCCTGAAAGACCTATAACAACTCCTGAAGCACCTGCTTCCTTAACCCTAGCTCTGATGAAGTTAGTGATGACGTCTTCGGCTTTGTGGAAGTCTACACTGAGGTGTGGAGGTAGCATTAAGTCACACCGTGAATAATAGAAGTGTGTGGGAATTAAAAGTTGGGCTCCTCGCTAACTAGAGTGTTAAACAATTAAATCCCCTATTCGAGATGCTTATGGGTGTTTAGTTGAAGAGGGTGGTAGCTTCTGCGCCAGGCAAGGTCACGCTCTTCGGCGAGCACGCCGTTGTCTACGGGTATCCAGCCATAGTAGCCTCTATAGATAAGCGGATCTATGTCAGTGCAGAGTTACGTGAAGATGACAAGATCAGAATAAACGCTCAGGACTTAAGGACTTCAGGTGTGATAGTATCTATAAGTAACGGCGAAATTCAAATAACGACTGATTACGGGAAAACTCTCTCAGCCATAGGATACCTAAACAGATCAATTGAGTTAACTTCTGAGTACTTAGGTGTTAGGAAGGGGGTAAGCCTAGAAGTAAGGTCTGAGATGCCTGTAGGTGCTGGACTAGGAACTTCAGCTGCGGTGTCAGTAGCTACGATAGCTGCTTACAGTACTTGCTTAGGTTATGAGTTAAGCAAGGATGAGATAGCGAAACTTGGATGGGAAGTCGAGAAGAGCGTACAAGGCATTGCGTCACCCATGGATACCTCGATAGCTACGTTTGGGGGAGTCCTCAAGATATGGTTTGAGGGAAGTACTGTATATAGGGTCCCGCTAAAAGTGAGTAACGAATTACCTCTAGTCGTGGCCTACGTAGAAAGAGAAAAAAGCACTAAAGATATGGTTATGTTGGTAAGGAATTTGAGAGAGAAGCATCCCGACCTGATTAATGGTATACTAGAGCACATAGGCAAGACAACACTAGAAGCGGAGAAAGCGTTGGCTGAAGGCAACCTGCAAGAAGTAGGTACCTTGATGAACATAAATCACGGTCTCTTAGAAGCTCTAGGAGTCTCCTCAAGAAGGCTCAATGAAGTAGTATATACTGCTAGAGTAGCCGGTGCTCTAGGATCTAAACTGACAGGCGGTGGTGGTGGAGGAGCTTCAATAGCTTTGACACTCCCAGACAACATAAACGTATTGACTAACGTACTAAAACTAGTCACTCCACACGTCTTCAAAACCAGCATACAGTATGAAGGGGTTAGAGTGACTGTTTCTCAGTAGGTGGCTATTCATAGGCTTTCTTGCTTTTTATGTTTGGCCTCCTAGCCATCTACTTCTCAACGGTCTCTTCAGAGCCCCTCACCGCAGAGGCCCCCTACAGTTGCCCGCGGTTCATAGCTCTACGGTTCTCAGAACCCTGAGAGCACTATTAGCCACTCAAGTTTTTGAAGCTTAAAAACCTTACAAACCACACAAACAACCCAAACGAGCATCAAAAAGGAAACAGTCCTCAAATATTCTTACTAATTCGTGAGTCGAGGGCTCGCCTGTATAGGTAGTTTTTAAGCTTTCACGCACTATCTCGGCAATTTTAGTGTGGTGCTTGTAGTGTCTTATAAGTCTTGAAAAAATATTCTTGTTGGTCTCATATGAGGGAGTATTTGAGGTACGTCGAGTTTGTAAGACCTGACTCGGTAAGAGTTTGGAGAAGCGATAAAGTTAGAGAAAGGCTCTCATGGTATTATTCTGTGATGCGGGGGGCATCGCCTCCTAAGTACTTGATAGTTAAGAGTATATCAATAGATTTCAAGAAAGATGAATTAACCATGTTGAGTATTGATGAATTATTGAAGGAGCATTCAAGACTGCAGAGAGTTTTTGATGAGTTATGGAATGAGGTTAAGGAGTCTAAAGACTCTTGGAAGTATGTGAGGAATAAGGTGGTTGAGAGACCTTCATTTCTGGACTTGAAGATAGAATTAGCTGATAGGCTTGCAAGCCCGTGCAGACTCTGTGAGTGGAAGTGTAGTGCTTTAAGGAGTGAGGGTAGGATGGGATACTGTAGAGTTACAGGACTTAACGCGTACGTCGACACATTCTTTCATCACATGGGGGAGGAGGCTCCCTTAGTTCCTTCAGGCACTATATTCTATGTAGGTTGCAACTTCAGGTGTGTGTACTGCCAGAACTGGAGTATAAGTCAGCGAGAAGGACTGCCCTCAGAAGAAAAAACTCCTGAAGAATTAGCAGATATTCAAAAGTGGCTTGCGTTAAACGGCGCTATAAACATAAACCATGTGGGCGGAGATCCTACTCCAAACATACCGGCTATACTGAAGTCACTTAAGTATCTAGATATTAGGACTCCTCAATTATGGAATAGTAATATGTACTTAAGTAGTGTGGCTATGGAACTCGTGAGAGACGTAATAGACATATGGTTGCCAGACCTCAAATATGGTAACGATTCTTGCGCTCTCAAATACTCTATAGTCAAGAACTATTTTGAAGTAGCGTCCAGGAACATAAAAATAGCTCATGACTCGGGTGATGTCATAATAAGACACCTAGTACTACCTAACCATGTGGAGTGCTGCACTAGGAATGTGCTTAAGTGGATCTCAGAAAGTGTTAGAAGGGCCTTAACTAATATAATGGATCAGTATAGGCCTGAGTACTTAGTTGTTAGACAGCCTGATAAGTGGGGTGAGATAAGGAGGCGTGTTAGTACTGAGGAACTCAAGAGGGCTTTTGAGCTAGCTAGAGAATACGGTTTTGAGGGCCCTGTTGAGGATTTATGGTATCTAGAATAAGCTTAATTAATGGTTACATTCATATTTGTTGGTGCCGAAACTGTATTCAGAGAATAGGTGTTTGAGTTTATGAGAGCGGTCCATGCCTCTTTCACTCTTAATCTGGCATCACTTATGCTGAAATTAGCTAGTGCACTTAACGCTACCTCAGTAGCTGTCAATGCAGAGTTTCTTCACTCTCTAGGCGATACTATAGGCTCAGGACTTTTAGTTTTTGGGCTCTCTATAAGTAAGAAAAGCCCTTCTGCAAGGTATCCCTTTGGCTTTGGTAGAGCTATATATGTTTTCGGTTTAATAACGTCAGCTATTCTAGGAGGGTTTCTCTTCGCAATAACGTCTACTTCCGGCGTCCAGCAACTTATCTTAATGGAGGAAGTGTCTTCTTCCACGCTTTCCGTCACATCTCTTACGCTCGCGTTTATACTGGACCTGGCAGTGCTTTCTTGGAGTTTAATAGAGCTTAGGAAGATGCCGAAAGACCCTGCATCCAGGGGCGCGCTAGTCGAGAACCTCTCTGACTCGGTTGGTGAACTCGCGGCCCTCATATCACTAACTACCGGCAATCCCTGGATTGACGGGGTGGGAGCTCTAATAGTTTCAGCTATCTTACTCTCGTCTTCTGCCCTCCTTAGTTACAGGTATTTTGAGGTTCTAGTAGGTAAGTCAGCACCCAGAAACGTGGTTGGTAGGGCAGTCAAGATTGTTTTGTCAGATCCTAGAATAGTTGACGTTAATGACGTGAAGTCCTTATTTATAGGTCCTGACGAGTACCTTATTGTCTTGCAGGTTGAGGTTTCAGAAACTACTAGCGTGGAGGAGGTAGACAGCATAAGGAGAGAATTAAGCGAGAGAATCCGTGAGGGACTGCCAGAAGTAAAGCACGTGATAATAGAGTTCCATAAACCAACCTCACCTCCGATGAGTTTTAAGAAGATACTTAAGGAAATAATTACTTTAGGGGATTAGCGTAATTACATATTTCTCTAGGTTTCCTGAGTGCCTTAACAGCAATCAATGTATGTCGCATTTGTCGTGATGAAGCTGGCAAAATGCCTGACTCTTTATAAGGTAATGAAGTGCTCTAGATGTTTTAGGGAGTTACTTGACATATAGTGTGTCAAGTAAGAATGAAGTTAGCGAGTTCGTACACGAAGAAAAAGAGACTCCTGAGGAAGTTGTTGATAGGTTCGGTCTAGTGATGAAGGTGGATAGTAAGGGTCGTGTAGCCGACGTGATAGTCAACGCTCCTACGAAAGTTGTGGATCCTGAAATAGTAGCTAAGATATCGCTTATAATGAGTGTTCTCGCCAGGAATTTACTTAACTACGTTAATTCTCAGAGGATTGAGGAGATTAACGTGAGTTTTAATAATGGGATGCTCTTGATAATACCTGAAGATAACGATATTAGAGTTGCCTTAATAACCTCAACTTAGGCGAATTCAAGAAAGCTGGTGCTCTCAAGTACTGGTAGTGTAGTTACAAAAATCAAAATATTTTAATTCTTAAATCCCTCTCGCGTGCTTGGAGGTGTTTCTGTTTTCTTTAATCTTTGGTAGTTTAACTACCTCAACAGCAATCCCGTCTTCTCTCTTCTTAAGTGTGACTTCTTGTAGTACCTCTCTATAACCACAGGCTCTACACTTAATGACGTACCTAGCTACCTTATACCCATTACTCAATTCGACCTCCCCGTAGTAGGTCATAGGTTTGCCGCAAGTAGGGCATCTTGCTCCGTTAGTGCTGCTTAGCGTCACTGTTGTCACCCTGTTGCTAGTCCTCAGTTCTTCAAAATAGTATTTGATTTAATGAGTAAATAAGTTCATTACATAAATATATTTTTATGAGGAGTTCCCGATAATTACGAAAATCTAATCTAGTGTGAGGCCAGTCTTCAAAGCTTTAATATTTATCTCGTGTAGGTTCTCAGAAATAATTTCTTTTAACGCTTTCTCTACATGCTCAACTTTCTGCACTCCTGTTTTAGCTATTAGATGTCCTAGAGCCACTATATTAGCCACTCTAGAAGTTCCTACGTTTTTCTCAGCTATCTCGTTATATGGTTTTAAGAAAACTTTTTGAGTTTTGTAGGGGTGTTCCTCACCGAATGAAGAGTTAATGAATACGTAGGCATTCTCTTTCAAAATTTCTGAATATTTCGTTAGGTTGTAGGGGTACATGAAGAGTGCTATGTCAGCATTTAATACTCTCACATAATCTATTTCTTCAGGGTTGTCAGATATTACTAGGTCTACGCGTGACTCCCCTCCTCTAGTTTCGGAAGCGTATGCTTCCACACTAGTTACGTATAGACCAGCATATTTGGATGCTGCAACTCCTATCACGCGACCAAGTAATAGAATTCCCTGACCTCCTCTACCAACGATGAGCATCTCTACTTTCATTTCGATATCCCCTTAACCCTGTCTAAATAACTTGGATTATCACGAATTAAATACTCTCCTACAACTAAGCCTTTCTCCCAATCAGGGTCTGACTCATCAACGCTGGGTGATTGCTTAACAACTATCTTACTCTTTAGAGAGTTATATAGAGTGAGGGGGTCTCTTATACCTATGTGTCTACCGAACACTTCAGGACATGTTGAAAGTATTTCTATAAACCTAAAGCCTCTCATACCTAGAGCTTTATACACGTACTGCTCTACTAGTATGGGATGCGTAACTGAAGCCCTAGCTACGTAGTTAGCGTTAAGAGAGGAGACTACTCTGATTACATTTAAAGGTGGTTCAGGGTTCCCGTGGGGGGTCGTGGTAGTGTATAGACCGAGCGGTGTTGTAGGAGCTACTTGACCTCCAGTCATTGCATAAACAAAGTTAGTTATCATTACGACTATCAAGTCCATGTTTCTCTTAGCGGCATGGAGTAAGTGATTACCTCCTATACCGGCTATGTCGCCGTCGCCCCCGATAACTATCACTTCTAGTTCGGGCTTTGCTAGCTTAGCGCCCGTGGCAAAAGCTATGGCTCTACCGTGTAGGGTGTGCGCAGCGTCAAAATTGACGTAGAAGGAAGTTCTTGCGGAGCAACCGATGCCTGTGACGAAGACTACGTTCTCTTTTTTAAGAGTACCCTCTTTAATTCTCTTATCTATTGCTCTCATCACGCCTCCTAAAGCTATTCCAATCCCGCATCCGGGACACCATATATGCGGTAGTCTCGTAGTCCTTAAGTACCGGTCCAGTGGGTGGGAGTTCTCTACGTCACTCACAACCACTTCTTAACACCCTCTACAATATCTTTTGGCTCAGGTATTTCTAAATCTAACAACGATAGAGGAATGACCTTATTATCTTCAGCTACTCTCTCGACGTCATATAATAACTTACCCGTATTATTCTCTACAACAAATACTTTCTCAGCCTTGTCACAGTACTTCTTAAGAGTTTCAAGTTTAAGAGGCCATAAAGTCTTGAGTCTAAGTAAGCCAGCCTTGATGCCTGACTTCCTAAGGATCCTAACAGCTGCTAATGCTGATCTGGCTGTAGACCCAAATGAAACTAAGAGGTATTTATAGTCGTCGCTATAATAAGCTTCTATCTCAAATATTGAGTCAACCTTATTTAAAATCTTGTTGGTAATCCTGTTGATGAGACTACGATATGTTGCTTTATCTTGCCTGTAAAAACCTCTCTCGTCATGTACTAATGACTCAACTAATACGCTGTAACCTTCGCCAAAAGTCGCCATAGGCGGTACTAAGTCATCGTCTGGCTTGTAAGGCAAGTATGTGTCTGGCGGAACACTAGGCTTTTTCCTGTTGATTATCTCTATTTCATCAGGCTCTGCAATGAGTACAGACTCCCATAAATGCGCGATTACAGCGTCTGAGAGCAATATTACTGGAGTTCTCAGAGACTCAGCTATGTTGAACGCTTTTATAGTTAGGTCATAAGCCTCCTGTGCAGACCATGGCGCGAGAACCGGAATCACGTAATCTCCGTGAGCGCCGTATCTCACTTGCATGACGTCACTCTGAGAAGTCTTTGTAGGGACCCCCGTAGAGGGTCCCGCTCTCATGATGTCCGCAATGACTACAGGCGTCTCAGTTATTACGGCGAGACCCAGCGCCTCAAGCATGAGTGAGAATCCAGGACCTGACGTAGCTGTCATAGACTTAACTCCGGCCCATGATGCGCCTATTGCGGCATTTATTGATGCGATCTCATCTTCAAACTGCATAGTTACTCCCCCAATTCTAGACAGCTTCTCAGCCAGGTACTCCATAATCTCGGAAGCAGGTGTTATTGGATAACCAGCGTAAAATCTCATGCCAGCAGTTATAGCGCCTTCAGCTATAGCTATATTACCTGAAATAAAGGATTTTTTCATTTCCTGAGAACCTCCACAAAAACTGCGAAGTCGGGACAACTATATTCGCAGAGTCTGCAACCAATACATTTCTCGATATTTGCTGGGAGAGGATATCTGAAACCATACTCATTATATTTGCTACCTCTCACTAAGACTTTAGTAGGGCAAACACCTATACATATACCGCATTCCTTACACCTACTCGTTACTATACTGACACGAAATCGCGCATTAGAAGCACTCACTAATTTCGTGGTGGTTGAGGCATACGTAGGTAATCTCATCACCCTATAATACTTTAATTAGAATTAAAAAAGATTCTGTTAACACCTAAACTGGTTTAAAGTTCATAGGTAATATTTAAACACCTCTCATCAAGTCTCAGGAGGATAGTATAGTTGATGAATTCAATTAACTAGGAGAATATATCAACAACATACCTGACGTATGGGGTGAGAGACTTAAACAGAAGCACCCAACGTATTATCAGTAATTGATGATATATCTCGAGTCCAGTACTACGCAGGATAGGATTAACGCGCCCAAGATCTGGCGCGAGACTAAATAATCAAGGAGTAGGCTGTTTTTATGTTTTTGTGGTGGTCTAAACTAATTCATAAGCTATGGAATGCCTGGTTAAAGGGGTTTGGGTTTCATGTTGTTTGTTATTTATCCTTGGCTTCACAGACCTTGAGACGACCTCGACTCACAGCCCCTTACTGAGTTCATTGCTGTGGGGGACCCCACATCCTGGCATTGAATGTCCTGCCCGCCCAAGTCTTCACTACTTACTCACATTGTAGG
>Ga0209394_1000287_pt1 | contig 44381 bp, 41 predicted proteins | sample JNZ201metaG_FD_184122 | JGI IMG/M metagenome (GOLD analysis project Ga0209394, IMG submission 184122) | Hot spring microbial communities from Jinze hot spring, China to study Microbial Dark Matter (Phase II) - JNZ 20120812A (SPAdes) (version 3) ...
TCACTAGGGAGAGCTATGGCCTCGGAACATCTAAGATAGGTGAGATAACAATGTTTGACCTAGTCAAGACTTCTCTAAGATACAGGCCTGACTACTTGATCGTCGGCGAGATCAGGGGTGCTGAAGCATTCGTCATGTTCCAAGCCATGGCGACTGGGCACGGTGGCTTGAGTACAGTACACGCAGAGAACATTGAATATGCTATCAAGAGGATGACGAGCCCGCCGATGAACATTGCAGAGTCGTACATTCCTTTGATGAACGTTGCAGTCCTCGTTGAGAGAGTAGTTCTTCCAAAGAAGGCTGGTGTGCCTTTCGGCAGGAGAGTTAGGCAGGTTTGGGAGCTCGACCCTGAGGGAAATAGGATAAACATAGCATCTTGGAATCCTGTTGAGGATACTTTCGAAATAGACTTCAGCAAGTCCGTCCACCTTCCGAACATCTGCCGTAAATCAGGCATGCCACCGGACTGGTATATTAGGGAGCTGCAGGTCAGGGAGAGCGTTATAAGGTGGATGATGGCCAATAACATTACTCACTTCAGGGATGTTGCAAGAGTAGTAACGGAATTCCACGTTAAGAGGGCTGAGGTCCTGTCTAAACTGAGATGAATTGCTTAACGAGCATGCGCTTTATTACGCTAGGAGCATAGTTTCCATAATTCTCCTTTCAATAAGTTCTCTTCAAGATGTTAAGAAGAGGGAGATAGATGACCGTGTTTGGATAGTATTCGTAGCCCTAGGCCTATTCATAAACCTAGCCGGGGTTTTAAAAGGGCTTGTCGACCCTTTTGGCTGGGTCCTTTTCGCAGGAGCGCAGTCAGCGCTTTTCATAGCTTTATACTACCTTGGTGCTTTCGCAGGCGCCTTCGGCGGTGCAGATGCAAAATCATTGATATGTTTGAGCATAATGTACCCCACTTCCATAACGGGCTTCATGATAGAGCTCAGCATGGGTAGGCTGACTGAGCCGCTTTCCGCTTTAAACAATGCTTTAATACTCAGCCTAATATTCCCCGTTTTCAACCTGTTATGGAATGTTTCCATGAAGGTTAAGGGCGTTGAGCTTTTTAAAGGACTTGAAAAAGAAGGTTTTCACAAGAGGTTTTTCGCATTATTCCTGTTGATGAAGATAAAGTTTGCGCATTACCGTTCCAATACTTCTAAATTCACGCTTGCTGAGAAGTATAGTAGACGGGGCATTAGAAGAATAGTATTTATGAATGTTTTAAGGGACGAGGCTACTGTTGGCTTTAATGATGACGACTACGTTTTTGTAAACTTCTTAATACCCCTTCAAGTTTTCATATTGCTCGGCCTTGCTATACGCCTTATATACGGAGATATTCTCCTGCAAATAGCACTTGCAATAGTTAAAGTTATTCTGGGAAGATGATGTAGTTTAATTAAATATTAACAAGATTGCTTTATTCATGTTAAAAAAATTTAAAAAACTTATTCACTCTACCCCCTATAATACCAAGTTTGTCCCCCACCCCCTTGAGCAGTAAAAGAGGAATAAGCCCCGTCATTACTACGGTAGTCATAACTGCTGTTGGAATAGCTATTGCAATAGCTGTAATACTGTGGATAACTGGTATAGCAGGATCGTTTGCAAACTATGAGAAGGTAGAAGCAGGTTTACATGGATGCTGGTTGGAAGAGGGATCGTTTAAAATAAGGACATGTTTGAAGAATACTGGAGGATCATTGGCTCGAATCAGTACTGTTCTAGTAAACAACGTTCCGATTGAAGATATAGATGGGGCTCGTCTCTCTTGGGTTTCTGAAAACGGCGAGTCTGGAAACAGTGTTCCCATACCATTGAATACTGGAGTAAATGTCGACGTGGACCTTACACTCCCATCGGGTGCTTCATGTGGGGGAGGGGTTTTAACGAGCGGTGTGATTATTAGCCTGAGCTTCCGTTCTTCAAATAATATCGACTATAAAATGACTGTTCAACTCCCCTAGGTATTCTTGCCCGATGGTTAAAAGCATAAAAGCGAGTTTTAGGGAGAAGCCTATGGTTTGAGGCTGTTCGCATGCTCAGACTTACACTTGAAGCTCAACTTAATTGAAGAAGCTTTTCAAAAGTCTAGAGACGCCGACATTGCCATCTGCCTTGGCGACATCACTGTTTTCAACAGGGGCCTGGATGCTGCTTTGGAAAGCCTTAGGAATTTAAACGATCATGTGATGATAATACCTGGAAATAATGAGCCTCCTGAAGAATTGGAGGAGAAGGCTGTCGCCAAGGGGCTTATCTTCATCCATGGAAGGAAGGTCGAATTTAAAGGATTTACCTTCGCCGGTGTCGGCGGCAGTCTCTACACTCCTTTCAAAACCCCCTTTGAAATTAGTGAAGAAGATTTCAAGAGGATGCTCTCCGGTTTCAAGGGCTCCAGGAACCTTATCCTCCTGTCCCACAGTCCGCCTTTCAACACTGTTCTAGACCTTACTCACTCTGGCGAGCACATCGGCTCCGTTGAGCTTAGGAGGTTCATAGAGGAAGAGTCTCCATTGCTCTGTTTATGTGGCCATGTCCATGAGAGAGCAGGCTTATCAGATAGGATTGGAAATACGCTTTTAGTAAACCCTGGACCAAAAGGAATGTTGCTGGAGGTCTAGCTTTTGAAAATTCTTATAACCGGGAGGCCGGGCATAGGCAAGACAACCCTTGTCTCCAAGATTTTCAATATTCTTGAGAGCAGAAACGTCTCGGTAGGGGGGATGATAACCTATGAGGTTAGAGAAGGCGGCGTTAGGACAGGGTTTTTAATAGAGGATTTGAAAACAGGCTTGAAAGGTCTTATGGCGAGTATCAACTACACTTCTGGTCCCAGAGTAGGGAAGTACGGCGTTAACCTTGCTGAGATTGAGAGAGTCGGCGTTAAAGCTATTGAAAACGCTCTGAGTAGCGATGAGGTTGTTATCATCGATGAGATAGGGCCGATGGAGCTCTACTCCAATTCTTTCAAAACAGCTGTTTCCAGAGTATTCTCCTCTCCAAAGAAGACCATTGCAACAATACACTACAAGGCTTCTCAAGATTCTTTTTGCAAAAGCATATTGTCTAAAGCAGGTGTTAAAACCTATGTCGTAACATTCGAGAACAGGGATAGTCTTCCAAAAATCATTTTAAAGGAATTGAACTTGCCGGACAGTGTCCGGAATTGTCCGGAATGTTTATAAGTAAACTTATGAATTATGTGGACAGTGTCCGGAATTGTCCGGAGTAGAAGACCTAATTAGAGCTGGAGAAGGTGTTGAATTAGAATTCAAGAAAAGCCTGGCTGAAAAAGACGAGATACTGAAAACTATAACTGCTTTTTCTAATACTCGTGGCGGAACGATACTTGTTGGTGTTGATGACTCAGGCAATGTAATTGGAGTGGATTTAAGGAAGGGTGAAATAGAGGATTTTGAGAATTCCATTAACCAGCTTATCGAGCCTAAAGTATATCCTGATTTCCAGATAGTTTCTCATCAAGGAAAACTTGTGTTGAAGATTGATGTTAAAGAAGGATTCAATAAGCCGTATTTCTATCGCGGAGCTTGCTACATAAGGAAGGAAAAGGTTACGAGAAGACTTGATAGAGACGGTATTCTAGAATTGGTTTCGCATAAAGTTTCTTTCGATTCTATCATCTTTGAAGGAGAATGTGAAATAAGCAATAGGCTTATTGAAGACTTTTTGAAGAAAGCTGGAGAAAGAAGAGGTATGAGGATTGAGAGCACAGAGCCAACTATCGTCCTTAAAAAACTGAATCTTATGGATAGGGGGAAGCTTAGGAATGGCGCAGTCCTACTTTTTTCGGAAGAGTGCTCGTCTCATTTCCCTCAGGCAGTAATTAAAATCGGGTATTTTAAGAATGAAGAGGCTTTGGATGAAGCTGTAATTGAAGGCCCCATTCAAAGACAAGTTGAAGAAGCAATGGAGTTCGTACAGAAACACATAGGGAAAGGATATTTGGTTAGAGGCCTTGAGAGAGTTGAAACTTGGGAATATCCTCTTGAAGCAGTAAGGGAGGCTTTGGTTAATGCTGTGCTTCACCGTGACTATTTTTCAAACTCGCCGATTTCAGTTAAAATCGGCGATTTCGGGATTATTGTCGAAAACCCCGGGGAGCTCCCACCACCCTTGGAGATTGAAGACTTGAGCAAGGAGCATCCTTCAATCCCCAGGAACCCGTTGATTTCGCGAGTGTTCTTCTACATGGGTTACTTCGAAGAATGGGGTTCAGGAACCCTCAGGATGATAAAACTGCTTAGAAACGCTGGGCTTCCAAATCCAGAATTTTCTCAAAGCAAGGGTTTTTTCAAAACATGGATAAGGAGCTTAAAATCTCTCGAATCGGAGTTGAACGAGAACGAAAAGATGCTTTTCGATTTCATAAAGAGTAGGAGGACAGTTAGTAGGAAGGATTGTGAGCTCCTCTTAAAGCTCTCTGAGAGAAGCATAAGACGATACTTATCTAAACTTGAAAAAATTGGTTTAATAAAGAAGGTTGGAAAGGGAAAACAGGTGTTTTATGAATCAACGATAGTCTGAATAACGCTTCGGAGAAACTTTATAATGTTCTTCTAACACTTCAGATGCTAATGGATGTGAACCAGCAGGAGTTAAATGAGAAAACTGTAGAAGTTGCTGGAAGGAAGATAGCGATAGGCGGCCCCAAGCCGGAGTTGAGGAATGGAGAGATTCTCGTTAAAAACACTCTCTCGGTTTGTCCCGAGTGCTACAGGCTTCTACCAGCTGTAATATACGAGAAGGACGGTAAGGTCTGGATAAGGAAGTCCTGTCCTGAACACGGTGAGGTTGAAGACCTCTACTGGGGGGATGCTGAAATGTACAGGAGAGCGATGAGGTTTGAAGCTCCCCCTACGAAGGTGAAATATGCTTACAAGCAGCTTGAGAATCCTTGTCCATTTTCATGTGGCATATGCTCCATACATACTACTCAAACAGCACTAGCCAACGTTGTCGTAACGAACAGGTGTAACTTCAGTTGCTGGTATTGCTTTTTCTTCGCCGAGAGGTCCGGTTACGTGTATGAGCCCACGTTGGAGCAGTACAGGATGATGATGAAGCATTTGAGGAAGCAGTATCCGTATGGTGCGAAGGCTATTCAGCTTACTGGCGGCGAGCCCTTGATGAGAGACGATCTTGTTGACATAGTCAGGATAACCAAGGAAGAGGGCTTCACACATATTCAATTAAACACTCACGGAATCTTCTTCGCGTTGGATGGTGGTGTAGACCTAGCCAGAAGGCTGAGAGAGGCTGGTGTCAACACTGTCTACCTTAGCTTCGATGGCCTCGACCCTAAGATAAACGTGAAAAACCATTGGGAAATACCATACATCTTTGAAGCTTTCAGGAAAGCGGGTATGACTAGCGTCGTACTAGTACCCACGGTCATAAACGGTTGGAATACTCATGAGATAGGTAAGATAATCAGGTTTGCAGCAGTCAATAGCGATATCGTCAGAGGCGTTAACTTCCAACCAGTATCCCTCGTAGGCCAAATGCCGAGGAGCGAGAGGGATAAGCATAGGATAACAATACCCGATGTAATCAAGCTCGTTGAAGAGCAGACGAATGGGGAGATAGATAGGAATGCCTGGTACCCTGTCCCATTCACACTTGTCTTAACAATGTTTCTTGAGAAGCTGACTAAGGGGAAGGAGAGGTGGCATATGCCTATTCACCCTGCATGTGGAATGGCAACTTACGTCTACCTCGACAGGTCTAGAGACGGAATCCATTTCGTACCGATAACAAGCTTCGTCGACGTAGAAAGCCTTTCACAATACTTGAGGGAGAAAACAGCCGAGATGGAGAAGGGTAGGAGCAGATACCTCGTAATGCTGGAGCTAATCCGAAAACTAGGCAGCTTCATAGACAAGGAGAAGCAGCCTAAAGACCTCAACCTGGGGAAAATACTCATCAACATCATCCTTAGGAGGAGCTACGGCGCATTAAGCGTATTCCACTACAAGTTCCTCTATCTTGGTATGATGCATTTTATGGATCCGTATAATTACGATGTTGAGAGGGTTATGCATTGCGGTGTCCACTATGTGACTCCTGAGCCGAATGTTGTCCCGTTCTGCACTTTCAACGTCCTCCCCGAGCTCTACAGGGACAATGTTCAGAGAGAGTTTGCGGTTAGCCTCGATGAATGGAGTAGGCTTAAGCCCGGGACCGTTGGCGACAAGGCTAAGTATAAGAGGGATGTTAAGAAGCTTGCCTCCGGGGAGATATATAAGAAGACTTACGCGGGCTTCCTTGATTAATAAGCAAGTTGTTCATTGAAAAAATCTTGAGGCGTTAAGTTATATAAAAATAGTTTTATACATATATCATTCTTCCTAAAAGATATGCCAACCATAATTTCCTCCGACTTTTGCTAATGTTGTCATTACGTAAGAGACTCTTCAAATTTAAGCCTCCTCATCAAAGCAGTTTGTCCTCATATTTCCCGCTCTTCTTTGCAGAGCATTGGCAAAATCAAGTGTAAACTTCTCTCTTAAGTATGTGAAACCTGTCTATATGATTCTATGCCTTTTAAGGCCTAAAAGACGTGTTAATCGGCATGTTTTCTCGCTCAGACGCTTAATATCATGGCGTGCTGTTAGGGTTATACAGGCTTTTGATATGCTGAACCTAAGATGATAAATCCACCATGGCCTACGAGGAGGCTTTTGTAGAGCTAGTAAAAGTATTTAAAACTCCTAGGCTTTTTAAAACGGGATGACTAAGCTGGGTGAGCCTGCTCCCGATTTCGAAGCTCCTACGACAAAAGGAAAGGTCAAGCTATCAGCGTTGAAGGAGAAATGGGTCTTGTTGTTGACACACCCCTCTAGCTTCAACCCCGTTTGCACAACAGAGATCATATCCCTATCCCAACGCATAGACGAGTTTAAGAAGATGAATGCAGAAGTATTCTCTATATGCTCCGGAAGCCTGCAGAGCCATATTGCCTGGATAAGGGATATTGAAGAGAAGTATGGTTTGAAAATACTTGTCCCAGTAGTGGCTGATCCCGATAATAAGATATTGAGCTCTTACGGTGCTTTAGACGCTAACGGCAATGTTTCAAGAAGCGTGTTCCTAGTAGATCCGACTGGCATATTGAGGTTTGAAGCCCATTACCCCCCTGAAGTCGGTAGGAACGTTAAAGAGCTTATTAGGGTTCTTAAGGCTTTTCAGACGAGTATGAAATCTGGGCTTCTAGCTCCTGCAAACTGGGAGCCTGGGGAGCCGATGGTAACCCTGCCGCCTTCCACCGTAGAAGAGGCGGAGAAGAGGCTGAGGGAAGGGGCTGAACGCTGGTACTTGCAGAGGAAGCAGGTTTAGACTAGGCCTTTTTCCCTAGCTGTTTTAACAATAGCCTGGAAGAGTATTCTAACTGCAGCCGCTGTTGAAGACCCTCCAAAGTCTAGTAGAGGGTTTAGTTCAACCAGGTCCATGCCAACTAGCCTATCGGTTATTGAGCAATCCAACAGTTTCAACAGCATGCTTGTAGAGAGGCCGCATGCCTCAGGGTTGCCCACACCCGGCGCGTAAGCAGGGTCGAGCACGTCAAGGTCAACGCTAACATAAAGGCGAGAAGCCTCCTCCACTATGCTTTTTAATGCTTCAGAGGCTTTTGAAAAATCCTCCAATACCTGTTTTGAAGTTAGGAACCTCCTGTTATGAGCGTATTCTACTTCCTCTCTGCAAGTCGCTCTTACTCCAACGTGGACGACTCTACAAAGACTCTCGCTTATCCTCCTCATAACCGTAGCATGGCTAATCTTCACCCCTTGAGGGTACTCGTCCCTGTAGTCGAAGTGAGCGTCGAAGCAAATGAGGAGGTCGGGCTTCAAAGCCCTAACAGCGCCAAGCGTTATGGTATGTTCTCCGCCTAGTAACACTGGGATCTTAGAGTCTCCAAGTAATTCTCCGCAAACAGTCTCAACCCTATTCAAAACCTCTTCTACATTGAAAGTCACTGCAACGTCTCCTAGATCTGATACCGGTACTTTTTCCAAGTCTATGCAATCATCTAGGCTTATTGTCTCCGCCTCTGTTGAAAAAAGCCTTATGCTAGATGGGGCGAATCTCGAGCCTGGCCTGAACGAAGTTGTACCGTCAAAAGGCACTCCGATTACTGAAAACCATGATTCCTCATAGTCATGTCTTATCCCGGAGAAGCAGTAGGGGTTTTCAATCAGGTAGAGCCTGGCCTTGTTCAAACCGGCTTTCAGATAAGCCTGTTCTAAATAAAGTTTCCCAGTGGGAGCTTTAAGCCTATTGTAATCAACAAGGATTGGGATTATGATTAGCGCAACTGCATGGGGGAACAGTATTGAAGCTTTCAGTATCTTCAAAGCACTTATTCCCATAGTATTCTTGTTCAACGCCGCTATACAAGATTGGAAACGCAGGGAGCTTAATGCTTCAGCGTGGGCCCCCATTGTTATAGTGGGCTTCTTCTTCCTAGTATTAGAGCTGGTGACTTCGAAAGCATGGGATATCGTTTCAAAGCTTACAATTACTCTAATAACCCTACTTCTACCCTATTTTCTCCACCTTTACGAATTGGGTGATGCTGTAGTAATTATTAGTCTAAGCATCGCTCATGTTTCAACTATAAGGCCGATCCTAGGAGGCTTTTTCTTAACTACATTTTTTCCAGATTTCGGTTTAACAATGCTATGGAATACGGAGCTGATAATGATTCTCATATCCTCATTGAGGAAGATTTACAATTATGCTTTAGGGAGAAGAAGAAGGCTTATGGAGGAGCATCCAGAAGATGGAAGCATACTTTCAATAGATGTGGAAGCCTTTGAGAAAAACGGGGTTGATAAAACCCACTTTCTTAAAAAGGAGGTGCCTCTAGTCTCCTTCCTACTGCCCGGTTATGTTTTAACAATCTTTTTCGGGAGCATTATTCCCCTGCCTTTCTAACCCCAAGCTTAATGGGTAAAAAGGAAAGCGGGGAGTTGGTTAGGGTATGAAGACTGCTGCAGCTATGACAGTAGTCCAAAGACCATCCTTATTGCCCACTGCAGACTGTGTAATGCTCATCGTCTTAACCCTCTTACCGCTTATCTTCCATATCTCCTTCTGCTCATCCCAGCTCTTGTCTATGTCGAATGGGACGCCGAGAGTAGAGGCCAGCATGAATGCTGCGAGATCCTCAGCGTAATCTCCGGCTTTCTTCTCAGTCTGGCCGAAAGAGTGGTGTTCACTCAAGTAACCATAGCTCTCATCGTCTAGCGGCTTAGCCATGCCTATTGACGCGGCTATGAGCCTATTAGGCTCATTAGTCTCATTCCTAGCTAAGACAACGAATATTATCTGTCCCGGCTTAAGCTTGCTTAAACCCTCTTCTCTACTTATCACCTTGCAACCGGGAGGGATTATGCTGGATATTGGGACTAGGTTGAACTGGGCGATGCCAGCATCCCTCAACGCTATCTCGAAAGAGGCGAGCCTTTCCCTATGGACACCAACCCCCTTCGTGAAGAACATTTCTCTTGGGACGAAACTGAATCCTTCCATCCTCAGCCCGTTGAAAAAAGATTTCAAAGAAGGGTTCAAGATAAATTTTTCCCCGCGGGTAAAGACGTATTAGGAAGCTTTTTGGAAAAATTTGAGAATGCTAAGGTTTGACCTCCACGTGCACACTTTCTTCTCCAAAGACTCGTTAATAGACCCGAAGCTACTCTCAAAAATAGCTGAATTAAGAGGTTTGAAGGGAATTGCTATCACGGACCATGATGTTTTCGGAGCCCATAGAAGAGTTGAGAAGAGCAATATACTTGTAATACCGGGCATGGAGATAAGGACTAATACGGGAGACATCATAGCCCTATTCATACAGGAACCTGTTGACTCCAAGGATCTCTTAGAAGTGTTTGACAAAGTCAAGTCTCAAGACGGTATCTTGATAGCTGCTCATCCATTCGGATTCCCAAGACTACGCAGCAATGTAGCTAGCAAGGCATATGAGTTATTGGACGGTATTGAAGTAATGAATGCTAGGAACATTTTCCAGTGGCAGAATGAGAAGGCTAAGAGTCTAGCTAAGAGGCTTGGGAAGGCAGAAGTTGGCGGTAGCGATGCCCACACCTTATACGAAGTCGGCAGGGCATATACATTGGCAGATGCTTCAAGCCTAGAAGAGCTACGTGTGGCGATAAAGAGGAAAACTACACAGGGGGCGGGGACGGTAAGTATTCCAATAGTGCATTTGACCAGCTTCGTTGCAAGAATAAAACATACTATTTCACTTTAAAGTTTTCAATGCGACAGTAAAGAAAAAAAGAAGTAAAAAGCCTCAACACTTCTTAGTTTTACTCTTCTTAGTCTTAGCCTTAGTCTTCTTAGATTTCTTTTTTTCAGCCATTTCAGAAAAAGCATGTTGAAACATAGACTTAAACTTTTTGTTTTTTAATGTTTTAAAAATTATTACATTAGTGTAATTCTAATCAACCAGTCTACTAAACGTTTCAATAAACTCTGACTCAGCACCTACCGGTATAATTCCAGAGGCTGCTACGCTATGGCCGTCGCCGAAGCCACCGTGTTTACTACAAGCCTCTGGAAGGATTTTCGACAAGGGTGGTTTAACCCCATCTTCTATCATTCTTCTCAATTCCGAGGGTGCTCTCCCTGAGACCTTGACATAGTCTTCTTTAAGCAAGCCGTAGCCAGGTATTTCTCTAGATATCTTCATGAATCCGATAAGATACTTGTCGCCATCAACCAGTTTCTGATAGCTTAAGTATGATGTGAAACTGCCCAAGACCTTACTACCCATACCCTTGAATAATCCTCCAGAGTCAAACCATTGAACATTCCCCATTTTACTCAATCCTCTCCTGGTTAAGATTGCTAGCAATGCCTTGTTGGCTTTCTTCCTCTCTTCTTCTAATGCTTCAGAGAATTTTAAAACTTCAGGCGTAAATCCCTTTATGCAAGAATCCAGTGCCTTTTCGACACCACTCCTGTAATAGCCTACTGAAGCCAATATTGTAATTATTTGAGAAGCCCTAGTCCTTGAAAGCATGAAGCCTTCGACGGTAACTTTAAAATCCCTGCCCGACTTTTCTAAGACCCCAATCCTCAAGGCATTGTCAATAGCAAGCTTATTCAATCCGGATGGTTCCCCAGGTATTTCTACAGACCCCACTGCAGCCAAATAGGCGAGTCTACTAAGCTTTTCGTCAACGTTCTTTGCGAATAAGTATGCCATGGTGGAGGCTGAAGCATCTTTTTCACCCTTATACCCGTAAAGCTCGGGGTTGATGTTGAAAACGTTGCTTTTAGAAGACGGTGAGGTATCGTGATGGTCGATTATGACTGCTAGACCATCCTCACTTACGAGCCCCTCTATACTCCTAACGTGTGCTGAGCCGATGTCGGTGAAAACAACAACCTTATTCTCCGACAATGCTTTTTTAATAACCTCTGGAAAAAGCTTATCCAAGCATATTGTTCTAACCTTGTAACCCATCTCTTCGAGAGCAACCTTGACCAATGCTGCAGAGCAAACGCCGTCAGCTTCGTCATGGTGTATTAAAACAGCTTCATCAATCTGTCTCCTCAGTGCTTCTATGGCTTTCTCAATGTTTACCCTTAGCATTTCCATTACTTATTTTCAAAATTATTAGAGTCAGAAGTAGGAAATAAATTTGAAATTCGAAGATTTCTGACGCTATTTTAAAGCAAAAAATGGGGATTTAGCTGTTTCGCATCAAATACGGAAGTCGGACCTTTTTCAATAAAAACATAATTACTATTTGCTTCCAATCACGGTTTCTTCCATAAGAAGTTTCACGGCTTTCTTGCTTGATTCTCTAGCAGCTTGGTCTAGCGTCACATATTTCAAAGCCTCTTTCGGACAGTACTCAACGCATTGTGGAAAACCATTTTTCTCACAGTAGTCACATATAATTGCCTTCCTCTTATCCAAGTGAAGTCTTATGACTCCAAAGGGGCATGTTTCAACACACCAGCCGCAGCCATTACATTTGTTCTCGTCGACAACTATTACACCATTCGGCTTCTGTTTTAAAGCATCCCTTGGGCATGCTTTAACGCAAACAGGGTCTTCACACTTCCTGCATGTGACTGCGACGTTTAGGAAAGGCTCTATTCTAACAACTCTCATCCTCGACTTCTTAATGTTCATAACGCCCTCGCTGGCGTATGAGCAGATGTACTCGCAGATCCTGCACCCATTGCACTTATCCGGGTCGCAGACGATAACCTTTCTAAGCCTCGACTCCAACTTCCTCAGCCTCCTTATTAAGCCCCAGTTCTAAAAGCTTCCTCTTAGTAGGTATGCCGTCTCTACTCCATCCTCTACACTCGTAGTAACCATCTAGGGCTTCGTCATACTCCTCCCTCTTTATTACGGCGCCTTTAACAACATCGTCAGGTAACGGGTCTTCGAAAGCCCTTGGAGGCGGGTAATCGTCTTTCCTAGATATTCCACATTTAACGTTGAAGCACCTTGCCAAATTATGTATTCTCTCACCGGCTTTAATAATCTGATCCCCAGTCATGCTCAACCCTGTTACGAGCGTGTATAGCTTTGCAAATTCGTCTACAGACTTGAATATACCCCTTGTAAACTTGCATATTATCAAAGAGTCTATGATTGCATAAATATTCTCACCGTCGTAGACTATTTTGCCCCTGCTCCTATCCAGTCTAAGCCTGTCAACTTGGCCTTTTACATCAACCTGGTATGAGCCCGACCTGAGGTAGTCAGCACCCCTGTTTGATACTGCAAAGCCGAGGGTAGATGTTTGGAGAGACCTTAATTCGTAAGCAGCCCACTCCAACCCTTTACAATGCATGGCAAACTTCTCAGAACCCCTACCTACTATTTGGGAAGCCCTCCTAACTCCTTCGGCTAGAAGACTACCCAGCTTCCCTTCTTTAAGGCAGAGCCTCTTAAGAGCCTCCAGCAATGCCTCACCGTTTCCAAATCTAAGGTCGATGCCGTCGGTCTCATCCTTGCTTAAAATCCCCTTTTCATAACACTCCATAGCCCAACCTATTACATTACCTGCGGAAATCGTGTCGACGCCAAGCGTATCGCATATTTCAACAGCCTTAGTAATTATGTCAAGGTTTCCTATTCCACAATTTGGACCGAGTAAAGCGAGACTCTCATAGTCGACGCTGGAAGTTGCACCCTCATAAGCCTCCCTAGCCTGGTTGACGTGGTCGCATGCTATTGGACAGCCGGCGCAGGCAATGATCTTCTTAACATGAGTCTTCAACATCATTTCCCCGGAGACTTCTTCAGCATATTCGAAAGTCCCCCTTTGGAAATTGTAAGAAGGCAAGCATCCAAGCTTATTGTGAACTAGAATATTTGCTGGGGTCCCGTAGATCCTATACTTCTCGGTTGCAGGACCCTGGCACCGCTCGTTAAGGTCTGCGATAAACCTAACCAGACCCTCGATGTCAAAAACCTCAACGTCCTTCGTGCCTCTAACTGCTACTGCCTTAAGATTCTTAGATCCCATTACAGCACCGAGTCCGCATCTCCCGACTTGCCTATTCCTCTCATTGGTTATGTTGGCGAGCCTTACCATCTTCTCCCCGGCTGGGCCTATTGATGCTACTGTGAAAGACTCGTCTCCAAGCTCCTCCTTAATCATCTCCTCGGTTTCCCACGTTGTCCTGCCCCATAAGTGAGAAGCATCTCTAAGCTCAACATTATCATCGTCAATCATCAAGTATGATGGCTTCTCAGATCTTCCAGTGAAAAATATACCATCCCAGCCAGCACTTTTTAACTCAGATGCGAAGAGACCTGAAGAGATTCCGAATCCGAATATTCCAGTCAATGGGGATTTGGCGAAGACAGAATACTTGTTACCGGCTGTAGATATTGTTCCAGCCAATGGTCCAGTCCACCATATTAAAACATTCTCAGGAGACAAAGGATCTATTTGAGCAGGGTTGGGAAGCATGTCGTAGAGGGTTCTAGCACCGAAGCCGTAGCCGCCGATGTAGTTTATAGCCATGGACTCTTCGACTCTTCCTATTGAAGTTTTACCGCGCGTCAGGTCTACAGTCAGATATTTCCCAGCATAGCCTTTCAAACCTCATCCTCCCCCTGCTACAGAGGGTGATAAGACAACCCTGTCCCCAGGTTTGACAACGTATTCGCTTAACCTCCTAAGATTGACGGCTTTCCCGTTTAGAATTATCAGCGAATACTCTTCCATAGGTTCACCACTGGACCCTAAGAAGTGTGAAACAACGTCAAAACCAGCTTTTTCACTAAGCTTCTTCAAGAGGCTGAGTAGGCTGATCTCAGACCCTACCTCAATAATCGTATTTTTACTTTTGAAAAGCTCTCGAAACCGCCCTATGAACTCAACTTGGACCTCGCCCAATTCGAGTAATACTACTCGATGATGTGTTAATAAAGACTTTTCTCCAGAAAGCAATTACTTAATTAAAACTTTTCTACCACCAAAATCAGCCTCTCTATGTAATTTGACGATAAGGATAGAAGAAAACCTACCGTTAATAGTCGTTGAGAGACGTTTCTATACAGATTACGTTAGGCTACTTATCGATAGGGGTAAGTGTATACTCTGCGATGTCTGCATGAAGGTGTGTCCTAAAAACGCTATTAAAATCGCGAAGAGGAAAGACGGTTCTCTAATCCTCTCCGTAGGCGAAGATTGTAGCCTATGTGGAGCATGCGAGCCACTCTGCCCTTCTGGAGCAATATCAATTACCGTCAACGGGAAGCATTTAAACCCAATAGTCTCATCGAAAGGGTTCCCATTACCACTCCCCAAGATTAACATAGACCAGTCTAAGTGTAGAGAGGATTGCTACGAATGCTATAAGGCCTGTCCACGAGGAGCCTTGAGAATAGATGGTAAACATAATGTTACGGTTGAAGAGAGTAAATGCTTAAGATGCCCATGGTGCGAAGATGCTTGTCCAGAACATGCTATAAAGGTGAATCCACTTTTCGAAGGTTCAATAATAATCGATGAATCAAAATGCGAAGAAGAATGTAAAGCATGCTTAGAAATATGCCCAACGAAAGCGCTTAGTAAGAATAACGGGAGGATTAGGGTAGAAAATAGGTATTGCATATTCTGCAATGCTTGCATTCATCTAGACGTTTGTAGGAACCGTGCAATAACCGTGGTGAGACGCAGGGTATTCCATGGTGATGGGTTCTCAGCTGTTTGGACAAATGCTTTGAGAAAACTTTTAGGAGAGAGGACAGTCATAAAAGAGCTTGAGGCTGAGAGTCGTAAGAGGCTTAACAAGCTGGTTGAGGAGGCGAGGCTGTAATGCCGGATGAGCCTAGGATTGGAGTATTCGTATGTCACTGTGGCAAGAATATCGGCGGAGTTGTTGACGTTGTTAAGGTAACTGAATACGCTAAGACTCTTCCAAACGTTGTTTACGCTTCACATAATCTCTACACTTGCTCCGACGCTGGGCAGGCTGAGATAAAGAGAGTAATTAAAGAATACGGTTTAAACAGGGTCGTTGTAGCAGCTTGCTCGCCAAAGATGCATGAACCGACTTTCAGAGCATGCGTATCTGAAGCAGGCTTAAACCCATACCTTTTCGAAATGGCTAATATAAGGGAACACTGTTCCTGGGTCCACGCTAACGATCCCGAGGGTGCTACACGTAAGGCGATGGACCTTGTCAAAATGGCTGTAGCCAAGGCGAGGCTTCTAGAGCCGTTGGAACCGATAATAGTGCCAGTTGAGAAAACCCTCTTGGTAATAGGCGGCGGCTTAGCCGGCATGAGGGCAGCGCTCGATGTTGCAGAGTCTGGCTACGAGGTTATACTTGTTGAGAAATCCCCAAGGCTAGGCGGCAAGGTAGCAATGCTCGGCAAGACCTTCCCCAAGGTAGATTGTACAGCCTGCTTGATAAATGAAATGATAAGCAGGGTTTTAACACACTCAAAGATAAGGGTTTTAACACTATCTGAAGTGACTAGTGTAGACGGCTACGTTGGAAACTTCATAGTCACAATTAGGAGAAAGCCATTTAAGATCTCGGAGGAATGCTTAGGATGTGGGAAGTGTGTTGAAGCATGTCCGGTTGAGGTTGAAGAGGAGTTTTCACACGGACTTTCAAAGAGGAAGGCAATATACCTAGTGGAGAAGGCCCAGGGAAACATCGGATGCGAATACGGGTATGAGAAGATAATGCACATACACGGCTTAGTTGGAACCCCGTTGGCTGCAGTAATCGACGATGAGAATTGTATTAAATGTGGGAAGTGTGTTGAAGCATGTCCAGTTAAGGCAATAGACCTGAACGCTCCAGGCTTAGAGGAGACTATTAAAGTGGGTGCGATAATACTGGCGACGGGTTTTGACCTCTTTGACCCTCTGAAGAAGCCTGAATACGGATACGGTAGGCTGAGGAATGTCCTAACAAGCATGGAGTTTGAGAAAATGCTGGCTCCAGACGGGCCTACTCAAGGAAGAATAATAAGGCCGTCGGATGGAAAACCAGTTGGGAAAATAGCTTTCATACAATGTGTAGGATGCAGAGACGAGGCTACAAACATATACTGTTCGAGAATATGCTGCATGATAACCCTAAAGCAAGCAATCCTGGTGAAGAGAAACAACCCGAACATAGATGTGATAGTCTTCTACATAGACATTAGAGCAGGCGGTAAGGAGTATGAGACAATATTCAGAATGGCGAGGGAAGCGGGAATCAAGTTCATCAGAGGTAGGCCCGATTCCGTCAAGGAGGAGAATAGCATGCTCACCGTAACGGCGGAAGACACGCTCAGCGGAGAGAGAGTAGAAGCCCCCGTTGATATAGTAGTCTTAGCAGTAGGCATGCAGCCGTCAGAAGGAGCTGAGAAGCTTAGCGAAATGCTGAGAGTACCGAGAGACCAATATGGCTTCTTTATGGAGGCACATATCAAGCTAAAGCCGGTTGAAACAGTAGTGAACGGAATATTCTTGGCGGGGGCATGCGCGGGGCCAACGGACATACCTATGACAGTAGCAAGAGGACATGCAGCTGCCTCAAAAACACTAATGCTATTCTCAAAGGACTTCATAGAGCTGGAGCCGATAACGAGCTACGTAGACCCCATGAAGTGTAAGGGATGCCTAGCGTGTACGAAAATGTGTCCTTATCAAGCATTGAAACCAGTAGAAAAAGAAGGGAGGAAATTAATCCAGGTAACACAGTCAATGTGCGCAGGATGCGGAACATGCGCAGCAGGATGTCCATTTGAAGCATTAAACCAATACCACTTTACTACTGAACAAATAATCGCACAAATAGATGCAGCACTCGAAGAAAACCCGCAAGACAAAATAATAAGCTTCTGCTGTAACTGGTGTAGTTATGCGGGATCAGACTTTGCCGGCGTGTCTCGCTTAGAGTATCCTTCGAGCGTGAGGATTATTAGAGTCATGTGCTCGGGCAGGGTTAGTGAGAAGATGATTCTTAGAGCTTTCGAGAAGGGTGCTGGAATGGTTCTCGTCGCGCCTTGTCATCCCGCGGATTGTCATTACATTAGTGGTAATGAGTGGGCTCGTAAGAGGGTTGAGGCTTTGAAGAAGAAACTGGGTAAGATGGGTATTAATCCTGAACGCTTATGGTTTGTCTACGTTTCCGCTGCAGAGGGTAATGTTTACCAGAATACGATTATAAAGATGCATGAATATTTGCAGAAGCTTAAGAATGGAGAGATAAGCTGGAGTGCCGAGGAGGCTGCTCCCCTTGTTTCTTCTCCACCTTAGGAGAACTTCTTTTAAGCTTTATCCTAGCCTTGTTAAGCTTCTCTGAATCTTCTCATACTCTGCTCTTCGGTAAGGAGAAGTTTGTGGAGGCTAAGACGCTTGGAATGTGGTAATCCTGATAAGCCTAATGTTACTCTTCAGTCCTCCAGACCCGTTTTTGGGCCGAGAATAAGCTTAGGATGAATTGGTAATAACAGCATACTTGTAGCTCACAGAATAAGTTGCACTTCTTTCAAACGAGGATTTTCCTGTTTTGTAGTCTCCACTAGCATTAGTAGTTTTTTTAAGGATGTTAAATGAAGTTTTTCGCACTATCTCCACCGGTTAAACGTTGTTTTATTGGCTTTTAAGAACGTTTATAAGCTTGATATTGTTGGAAAAAAGGTGAGAAGCCCCAGTATGAAAAGGGTGGTTGTAATCGCTAAGGGAGATGTTCAAAGGGTAGGTTATAGGGACGAGGTTGAAAGGATTGCCAGGAAGCTTGGTTTAACGGGTTATGTTGAGAATTTAAAGCCCTATAATGTTAAGATCGTCGCCGAGGGTGATGAGGATAAGCTTAGGCAATTCATAGGTCTCTTAAAGATTCAGAAATACCCTATCTTTGTTGAAGAATTGGATGTTTCTTGGCATGACGCTACGGGAGAATTCAGCTATTTCGAAATAAAACGTGGAGACTGGAGGGAAGAGCTTTTCGAAAGACTCGACGCTGCTGGAAGACTGCTTCATAGAAGTGTTGAGTTAGGTGAGAAGAGCGTAGAGCTCGGAGAAAAGAATCTGAAACTGGCTGAGAGGAGTGTTGAGTTAGGTGAGAAGAATGTGGAATTGGCTGAGAGAAGCGTGGAATTGGGAGAGAAGAATCTGAAACTAGTGGAGAAAAGCGTAGAACTTGGAAAGATGAGTGTGGAATTGGCTGAAAAGAATCTGAAACTGGCTGAGAGGAGTGTTGAGTTAGGTGAGAAGAATGTGGAATTGGGAGAGAAGAATGTGGAATTGGCTGAGAGGAGTGTGGAATTGGCTGAAAAGAATCTGAAACTTATAGAAAAAAGCGTTGGGCTCGGAGAAAAAAGCGTAATCATAGGAGAGGAGATTTTGAGGACAATGAGGGAAGAATCTGAGAAGACGAGAGAAGTTGTGAGAGAAGAGTCTGAGAAGACGAGAAGTGAGATAAAGCTCCTAAGAAGTGACTTAAGGGAATATATAGAAGTAAGCCTCAAGGATATTCGTAACAGGATTATGGAGATAGAGGCTGCGTTAAAAAGAGCTGGAATAATGTGAAAAACCGTATGTTTTAATTTCATTCCACGTTTAGTTTCTCAAATTAGAATTGAATTTTTCAAATTATTACAGCCTGGTTTACAATGATATGCCAGTTTAAAAATCAGATGGCATCTGCATATGTTTAATAATGGTTGTTTTAGGATATTGTAGAAAAAGCATGGTCAATCCATGCGTGAAATACGGATGTGTTAAGTGTTGCGTAGAAACGGAAATGCTCCTCTTAGAGGAAGATGTCGAAAGAATAATGAGAACGGGTTTTGAATACGAGTACTTTGTTGTAAATAGAGATGGTTGGTTATATTTGAAGAATGTTAAAGGAATGTGTGTTTTCAATGATGGTGAGAAATGCCTAATCTATGAAAATAGGCCTCTAGGATGTAGACTATACCCCTTAGTATATGATGAAGATCAAGGTATCATTACTTTGGACGAGTATTGTCCCTATAGAGAAGAGTTTAAAGTTTCAAGAGCCGATAGGGATAAGTTATTTTCATTAATTAAGAGGCTGGAGGAGGAAAGGAGACTAAGGATAATTCAAAAATTTGAAAAATAGTTTTTATGAAAAGTTATTTCTGAATCTTCTCCAACTCTTCGATTATCTTCTTAAGTTCACTGCTGGTTTTTGAAATAGTTTTCTTAATATCCTCTATTTGCATGTTCAACTCGTTCAATTTCTCCTCGTATTCCTTAATTTTCCCAGATTCCGCTTTAGTAGAGAGTGGGATTTCCAGCTTACCGCTTTTCTTTAACATTTCGAATGTTTCTTTTATTATTTTTCCAGCCTCGCTTTTACCCGATAGATGATTCCTTATAGAAGACTCTGTCCTAGCAAGTTCTTCAGCTATTTTCGAAACATTATATCCGGCTCTTTCCCTAGCAAGCGCACCCGCTGCAACCACGAGGGAATCTAACCATGTTAAACGGTCTTCTGCTGTCCTTATTTTCTCCAATACATCTTCCCTCATAAAGGTACCGAATATTAAAGCAGCTTCAAGCTTGCTTATGTCCTCCTTACCCATTGGTTTTAGAGGGATTTCCTCGCTCATTGTTCAACACCCCCGTAGACGCTTAAACGCGATATCGATTTAACTATTTTCTCAGTATCTATGGAGATCCCCTTGTCGTTTATTTCAAATGGGTGTCTCCTCATATCATGCTTTGTCCCCCTCATTTTCCATATTATTATTGACCTTATTAAGCCACCTTCAACTTCATCTAAGTCCAGCCTTATTATCCCGTCTACGCAATGTTCAACACCTGGACCTCCGAAGCCCCTTTCCGTAACGCTTACCTGAGACACTAGTATGGCAGTAACGCCAAAGCCCGAGAGCATTCTTTTCAATTGCATTAAGATATTTCTAGCAGTCACAGGCTTCGTCAAGTATAGGGTTGAAACAGAGTCTATGACTGCTCTTTGAGCCTTAGTATCTCTTAAAGCATTCTTTACCGTATCTAGAAACTCGCCTATTTCATCAACACTTCTCACAACGTATTTCTCTCTTTTTGCAGATTCTCCAATCCCCCCGGTGAAAGCGTCAACGATTGCGAATAGGCCCTTTTCTTCATAGTCCTTCACGTTCCATCCGAATTCCGCCATGTTTCTCCTAACCTGAACGGGGTGTTCTTCAAGCGTTATTAGAATTCCAGGTTCCTCCAGGGTTAAACCATGGTATAGGTATTGCTGGCTGAAAATCGTTTTCCCCGTTCCAGGTCCTCCGGATACGAGGACTATGTTCCTCTTAGGTATTCCCCCGTTCAACATCTCGTCTAAGCCTGGAATACCTGTTTTAACCCTATCAATCATTGCTTCATCACCCCCAGTATTTTATTGTTAAAAGAACGGGAAAAATAAAAACTTATTTGCCGATTATACGCTACTTTCAAAGGTCTCCAAGTTTTATTCTTTCAAGGACTTGTTTCAAATCACTGACCTCATGTTTTAATTTCGGAGGCTTGAACCTTTTTATTACCATGCTCTCAATTCCCATAAACCTGGGTATTAGGAAATCGTAAACAATATTATCGCCTACGTGTAGAATTTCCTGAGGTTTGAAGCCAGTGTCAAGACAGACCCTAGCATAAAACTCAGCAGTCTTACGTGGCAGAGAGTATGTTGACACTGAAGAGAAAATCTTCAGAAAATATTCTTTGAAATCTTCCAATATTGTCTCCAGAAGCATCATAGGCAGGTTGGATGAAATTATCAAATCATGCTGTGAACATAGTTCAACGATTACCGGCTTAACATCTGGGAAAATTGTTATCATTGGCTTCAATTCCCTGAGAAGAGCCTCAACACGGTCTTCAATACCTAGTTTCTTAACCCAGTATTCCGGCAAGTACCATTTAACATCATCTGGGCTTATTGTCATATAAGTATGCTTAACATATTGGAACGCCTTTTCAAATGGCACTTGGTGCTTCTTAGCGTATGCTGTTGGTATGAGCACATCCCAGAAATACTTAACAGACCTTCCGTCTACAAGCGTTCCAGTAACATCTAAAGAAACCGCTTTCACATGATGCAAAGCCTTAAATTCTTATTTTCAAAACCATTTTTAAGTTTTTTCCAAGTATTTAAGAAAAGCTAAAAAGACTGTTAGCACAGTGAATATTCCTCCTAATGAAAAAACTGGTTTGGATAATGGTTATCACTGCCTTGACGATCATACTTACGATGAGTCCTTTTTCTAGGAGAGTCCAAGCCAAGCCTGAGCACGATGTTCCTTCACGAGGCATATTTGGAGACATCCTCGATACGGTAAAACTACATAGTCTAGTTGAGAACATGTACTCTTTTAGAAACAGAGTTTTCCAAAGGAGCGGGCCTGATTCAGAGCTGTTAAACTGGCTACTCCCAAGGTATAGGAGCTTCTCCGAAACAGTTTTAAAATCGCCTCTTTGGCCTATAAAAATTGTTTTTCTCCCTGCAGCCATAGTAGTTTCTTCAATCCTACCCCTCTATCCGCAAATTGGGCTAATTGGAGTTGCATTAGCCTCAGGGCTTTTAACCGGAATGATCTACATGCTTCCGCTTTTCCTTATTATCGAAAAGTTTTCTAAAACGGGATTAGTGGCGATGCATGGTAAAACCATGCTTAAAACACTCCCAATACTCTTCGTTGCTTCAGTAATCCTCCTACTCATAGCCCATGGATACCCAAATGCACTCTTGCTCTTCACATCGTACTTAATGCTTGTTTTCACATTATGGTTTACATGGTTTCTCCCAATAATTCTATACTATATGAGTTAAACGATTACTCGGTCAAGGTAAAGTTTAAACACTAGCATTATTGAAAAATGCGGGAAGTTGAAGCCTGAGAAAATACTGTTCACAGTACTGGATGGCTTAGGGGACCATGCCTATAGAGAATTAGATGGTCTAACACCACTTGAGAAAGCCTATTCTAACGGTATCAAGAGGCTTAAGGAAAACGGTTCTCAGGGGCTTATGGACATCATATCTCCCGGGGTACCTCCAAGCAGCGATGTCTCGCATCTAATAATGTTCGGATACGATATTGAAAACGAATATTTTGGAAGAGGGCCCATAGAAGCACTTGGCGAAGGCGTTGAACTCAGGGAGGGGGAAATAGCTTTTAGGGGTAATCTTGCAACAGTAAGAATTGAAAACAATTATCCAATTGTTATAGATAGAAGGGCAGGCAGGATAAGCAGTGAGCAGACTAGAGAACTAGTAGAGTATTTGAACGACGAGATAGAGTGCCCTGAGGGTTGCAGGGTAGTTTTCAAACCTTTGTCTGAACACAGGTTTGTTATGATAATTTCTGGAAGAGGATTGTCCCACGAGATTACCGATACCGACCCCCATGCTGAGGGAAAACCAATACTCCTATGCCAACCTATCGATGAAGCTAAGGACAAGAAGGGTGCTGAAAGGCTTGCGAACATAGTTAACGAAATAACCATTCAGGCCATTGAAAAACTTAGTAAGCACGAGTTGAATAAGAAAAGAGCTGGAAACAATCTTCCACAAGCCAACGCCATATTAGTCAGGAGTGCTGGAACGATGAGGAGGATGAAGAGTTTTCGAGAAAAATGGGATTTGAAAGCAGCTTGCGTAGCAGCTGGACTTCTCTACAAGGGTGTTGCTAAAGCAGTTGGTATGGATGTTTACAATGTTGAAGGAGCCAATGGGCTACTCAACACCAATATTCAGGGGAAGACTTCTAAGGCCGTTGAGCTTCTAGAATCATACGATTTCGTATACCTCCACTTTAAAGGCACCGATGTTGCTAGCCACAGTAAGAACCCGCTTGCTAAATATGAGTTTATCAAACGTTTCTACGAAAGCTTAAAGATAATTGACGATACTATTTTAAACACTACAACCATAGTAATTACTGGTGATCATACAACGCCCTGTGACAGAGGCATGCATACGGGAGAGCCTGTTCCAATATTGATTTCTTCAAAAGGCTTGAGAAGTGATTCAACCAAGGTTTTCTCTGAAAGAGAAGCAGCCCATGGTGGTCTTGGTAGGATAAGAGGAGGGGACATTATGCCCATCCTATTGGATTCAATAGAGAGAACTGTTGAATACGGTACGAGGCCCTCACCCAGGAGAATAAACTACATGCCGAAGGAATTAACATATCTCAGGCTGGATATTTAATAACGTCTTAAGATGATCTTTCAATTTTTAACTAGAAATTATTAACATAGATTTTTTGAACCTGTAGTTATAATAAATCACAACAAAAGATTATTAGAGAGTTACCATAATCTTTTGAGGAGGACATTGGCGAAATACGTGAAGAGAATTACTGAAAACCCTATCCTAGTACCTATTCGAGAACATGCCTGGGAGGCTTTTGCAGTCTTCAACCCCTGCGTGATAAAAAGAAATGGTACTTATTACATGCTTTACAGAGCAATCTCTTCTTCAGACCTCTTAAGGAAGCAAGGATCTAGTTTCAGCTCAATAGGGATAGCCAAGAGTAGAGACGGTATCCATTTTACTGATAGGAGGAGGTTTATAGTACCAGAAGAGTGGTGGGAGAGGTTTGGCTGTGAAGACCCGAGGGTAACTTTCATAGATAATAAATACTATATTTTCTATACGGCAATATCTACAATACCTCCTACTCCAGACGGGATAAGAGTCGGGCTTGCAATAAGCAGAGACTTAGAGAAGGTAGATGAAAAACACTTAGTAACGCCGTTTAATGCGAAGGCTGCAGCATTATTCCCCGAGAGAATAAAGGGTAAGCTGACAATGATATTGACGGTCAATACCGATAGGCCCCCCGCATACATAGGGATTGCTCAGCTTGGAGAAGATTGCTCTACATGGTATGGTGAATTTGAAAGGTGGTATAAAGAATTGAAGGAACATGTTTTAACACCAGACCCGAGAAGGTCGCCCATGGACCATATTGAAGTAGGTTCCCCACCCATTAGGATTGAGGAAGGATGGTTACTAGTATATTCTTATATTCAGAACTATTTTTCATCCAATCCAGAGGAAAGGGTTTTCGGAGTTGAGGCCCTTATACTAGACCCAGATGATCCGAGAAAAGTGATTTCAAAAACAGAGTATCCTTTCCTCGTAGCTGAAGAGTACTACGAGTATTGGGGGCATGTTCCTAAAGTAGTATTCCCAACATCCATACTCCGGGAGAAGGATGAAATAAAACTCTACTATGGTGCTGCAGACACGGTATGTTGCTTAGCAACAATCGGAGTTAGAGAACTGGTTGAGATAATTCGCTCTCGAACCGAGCAGGTTTTCGAAAGGTATCCTCAGAATCCGATAATAAGGCCCAATGAGAAGCATGATTGGGAGGCTCTTGCCACTTTTAATCCAGCTGCAATAGAGCTGGAGGGGAGAATATACATCCTATACAGAGCATTATCCAGAGACAAAACTTCTACCATAGGGCTTGCAATTAGCGAAGACGGTTTTAGGATAGTTGAGAGGCTTGATGAACCAATATATTCACCACGAGAAGGCTTTGAGATGAAGCTAACCCCAGGCCACTCCGGTTGCGAAGACCCCAGAGTAGTTAGAATAGGGGAAAAGATTTACATGTTCTACACTGCCTACGATAATGTTAATCCACCTAAAGTTGCTTTAACATGGATAAGCGTCAAAGACTTCCTCAATAGGAATTGGAACTGGTCTAGGCCTAGAATAATATCTCCACCGGGTATAGATGATAAGAATTCCTGCGTGATACCAGAGGCAATCAACGGGAAGTACATGTTTATCCATAGAACAGGGGGTATAAACATTGTTTACGATTATGTTGATTCTCTTGAAGACATCGACCCTAACAAACTAATGTCTTTCAAGCTGCTTAGGCCTAGAACCGGCATGTGGGACGGTAAGAAAGTCGGTTTAGCCGCCCCACCCATAAAAACATCAAAGGGCTGGCTTGTTTTCTACCATGGTGTTTCACATGATAATGTTTACAGGATTGGTGCCATACTGCTAGATTTGAAAAATCCTGAAAACATCATAGCAAGAACTTCCAGAGCAATCTTAGAGCCATCCACTGTGTATGAGAAAGAAGGGTATACTAGGAATGTCGTTTTCCCATGTGGCGCAGTCGTCAGAGGGGACACGGTATACCTTTACTACGGTGCGGCAGACTATTCAGTATGTGTTGCAACAGCCTCATTGAAAAGGATATTATCGATATTAGTATGACCGAACTTAGAAATATATTAGAAGGTTTTTGAATGATTTAGAAGCCCATCTAAAAACTCATCTAAATAAGCAGTGGCGACACAAACGAATTTATCGTTTGCACCATAATAGACATATAGTCTATCACCGTTTACAACCGCTCCGCACGGGTATGCAATCCTATCTTCATAAGGAGGCTCAGGCTCAAGAATCGGAGCATCAGACCTGCAGATAACCCTAGTGGGGTCTTTAGAGTCTAGAAGCATTGCGCCAATCCTATACCTGTAATAAGGGTCTTTCTCATCAACCCCATAGTATATTCCCAGCCAGCCTTCTCTTGTCCTTATCGGCGGCGCACCCATGCCTATTTTCAGACTATCCCACTTACCCTTCCTAGGTGGGATCATATGCTTGGGCTGGAGGAATTTCGACTTACCGTCCAAATCCCTTAAATCTCTGATGAAGTCGATGAATATGGAGGGGAATATCCTGAAGAAAACAACATAATGGTTGTTGACTTTCTCCGGGAGTATGCATGCACTCTTCACCGTTATACCCGGAGGAGATATTATCTTCGCCTCCTCCCATTCCCATTTTCTCGCAAAATTATGAGTGTATATTGAAGTTAAGGCTATTTTCGGATTACTCTTACCGTCGAAAAACACGTAGCACATGTAGATTTTAGAATCGTCTTTTATCTCCGTCGCCCTAGGGTCTTCACAACCGAAGTTGCAACCCCAACGACTCGAAACAAAACTTTTTTCAATATTACAACCGCCAGGCTCATGGTCAAACTGGATTTCGTAAACAGGTTTCGGATATTTCTTAAAGTTAACGCCATCCTCGCTAAACGCGTAACCGATTCTTGAAATAGAATCTCTCCCTATGGCTCTGTAGAGCAAGTGTATCTTCCCATCCAGCTTTATAGCTGCAGGATTGAAAGTTGCTACAGACTCCCAATGGTTTTCTTCAGAAGGATATATTACGGGCATCGATATCTTGGAAAGCTTTGGAACAGCCTCCCCGATTACCTCCTGCTTTTTAAATATTTTTCTCCTAAAAGCCTTACTCCAGAATAACCTCAATCCAGACCATTTTCCTAAACGTAAGACTTTACTAAACACTGAACCTCTAACCACAATCCCCCCTCCAGTACGGGATTTGTTATTACATTGTTGGTTTTAAGCTTTATGGAGATATTCAGATAAGATTTAGATGTCAGAATTGAGACATTTAACATTACAAAATATTTCTATAGCAAGTATTTATACTCCTTGTCGCTTTAAGACAAAAACTCCCAGACTATTTTAAAAAATCGGTTATACTATCTCTATTTAAGAAGCCCTTAATCTCGCCGTAGACACCGTCGTAACCCGGCCTAATCTTAACCCGGTCCTCCCTCATCATTCTTATCGCATAAGCCAGCTTCTCATCGTATCTTCCAATCTCATTTATAGGTGTTTCGAGAAGTATACGGTATTCATTCCCAAACTCCCTTATTAAAGCATAATATATATTCCAAGCCTTTTTAGAGTCCGGCTTAATGGAGTAAACATACCCTATTATTTCTGAAAGCGGTATTAAATGAACATAGTCGGAAGCATCCCTAGGCCTTATCCCCTTGGGGCGGTCGGCAAGCTCCTCAATATGAGTCTCCACCCCGGGGGTGAGCTTTCTACCGCAAACTGGACATACACCTTTTAACTTGAAATACTCATCTGGCTCAGCATAGAACGAGCAGCCCCTGTGGCCAGGATAATGGTACTTCCCATACTCCGGATGCGTCTCAACCGTGAATATTATCCTAGACCTACCTTTTCTGCGAATAGCATCCAATATGCTCTTATAACTCAGTTTTTCTAGAAGCATGAGGTTAGCTTCTCTTCCGAGCCTCCATGGATAGTAGGAGTGCGAATCACTGTTTGAAACCAATGTGTAACGATCGTTCCTCGAAACCCTCCAATTCATCGGAGGGTTTGAAGATAAACCGGTTTCAAGCGCATGAATATCATCAGCCTTATCCTTGTAGCATTCTTCAACGCTAGTGTAACCATGGACACCGAAAATACTGAAGTGTGGTGTCCACACATGCGCTGGAAAAACCTCTATATCATCCGAGACGCTTTTCAATATCTCAACAAGTTCTGGAGAAGTGCATTCGATTAGGGGTCTACCATCACTATTAAGGTCTCCGATATGTTTCAAAGCGTCGCAAACCTGTTCAACAGTGTCGAAATCCGGGAAAAGCATTACGTGATGTATTCTCTTAACAGTATTCTCATCTCGGTATACTGTATTAACCTCTCCCTGGATTAGGAAGAGCGTAGCCTGATCCGGATTATTCTCACTCCTCAGCCTGTAAAGACCCGGATAGGATTCGACAAGCTTCTTCTTAAGCTCCTTAAGCCACTTGGGATGCGTACAGTCCCCGGTTCCAACTATATTCAGACCCTTCAGCTTAGCGCAGAATGCAATATTCTCGAGAGTCATATCAGCGCTAGTGGCCCTGCTATACTTAGAATGGATATGCATGTCAACATAGTAACGAGGTTTGTTTTCGATGTTTCTCAAGAGCTGTTCAATTCTTGTCGAAGTTAAAAGAAGCTCCGGCGATTTAGAGGGATTATTCATACTTGGATTCAAACAAGGTAACCTAGATTTAATAAGGTTTACCAGCAAAATTGTAGAACCCAATACTTTTTCTGGAATCTAGAATATTAGAGAGTAAGGCAACTATAGTTGTAACATTACGGTTAAAATGCAGTTTGCTACATGCTAAGAGCTTGTCGGTTTAGACTTTTCATTTCCATGAAGCTTTTTCTTAAATACTCTATACATGTAAGTATACGTTAGGTCGTTTTCTCTAAGCATTTTTAGATATGTTTCCCTCTCCCATTTCTTTCTTAACTCCTCATCATCCGAATAGAGGACCTCACCCTCTTTGAAAACCCTTGCTATTAGGATTGAATCCGCCTTATTTAATGCTACAACATCAATTCTATCTGACGAAATCCCTAGGGCTTCAGCAATATCTAATGCAAGCAATGTTTCATTAAGTATATTGACCTCATCGCTTCTAAAGAATACTGCAATATCGTAATCACTATCTTCCCTGGCATTTCCCCTAGCTCTACTGCCGAATATATATGCAAAGACAACATTGTGCTTTTTAAAAACATCTGAAAGTTCTGCAGCAGAAATTTGCGGATCAATATTCTTACTCTCAAGTATTTCTAATAGCTTTGAAATCAGCTTTTCAGCATCTGGAAGCATGTCTTTTGTGATTAAGTTTAGATCCTCTAGCGAAAACTTCCTGTAAGCATGTGCCAGAAGATTTCTGGTTAAAGCTATTTTCTTGGCTATGAGTGAAAAGTCCTCGTCAAGCAATCCAAAATCTCTGAGAACAAGTGCAAGATCAGCATAAGATGAAGGTTTTCTAAGACCCAGCTCAGCCGTAATCATGGCCATAGAGTCAAGTATGTTCTGGAAAGTTGCGTAAAGCTCCCATCGCAGTGCTGAAAGTTCTATCCATCCTTTTGGAGACATATTTCTAACCCTTTCAATACCATTAAGAGCCTCGATTAATACTCCTTTAATTTCCATTATTTCAAATTATAAAATTCCTCGTAAATTCATAAGCTTTTCCCAGTAATATTCAAAGAATATGATGTTGACATTCTTAGAAATTATCCTCAGACAATGGTTTTCGCGTATAATAAATATAGTTACACTACTTCAATAGGACAGCCATTTGTTACACTATGTTGTATTACTATTTACATGGTTGAGGTACTTGAGTAACTAGACTGCTCGATATGCTTTAGTAGCATTTTAATCTTTTCTTCAGCATAACCCATTATTACTAGGCCTATCATCATTCCGAAGAATAAGCCCAGTATAGATAAGGCTAGGCACCATGCTCTAACATGCTCAAGTTTATATAAAACAATAACTTTTTCTGGTTCATAGATCTCATTCTCCCAACCAGTTAATTAACTCTTGAATCATTGCATTAATATCTTCTGTTGTAGTGTTACTGATAAATATTGAAGGATAGAAGTAGGAATGACCATCAGGTGTACGTGCCTCTTTTAACGTGAAACCAACGAATGGTGGATCATTATAAGCAGGGTTTCTAATGTTTCCGTTTTCATCTCGGCCAAGTTTGTTGATTCCAGCCTTATCTAAGGCTTCGGAGAATTTTGATGTCGAACCATCTATAGCCATAAACCTCGCTTTTTGATAAGAGGCTTTCCTAAGGAACACATGTATTTCAGGATCATTAACCCTCTCAGAAATCCAATACCCATCGAAAATAACTAATGACTTCTCATTGAGATTCTTTATAGATTCTAAAGTGTTATTCGAAAGAAAGCTTTGTATTTCTAGACGCTTTGTTTGTTTAACCCCTAGTTGTTGCATTCTGTTAAGCACATTATTAAGCACCTCATTACTATTGTTATCAATATACAATACTACTAGATCCTTGATATTGAATTTGGAAAAGGCTTGCTCATTGAAAAGGAGGGAATAAGGAAGTGTAAAACAAAGGAGATCAAAGACAATAAGAAGAGTATGATCACCTTTTTGCTGAAGTAATTTTTCAAATATCTTCTCACATGCACACCTCCATAGGTTGTGGATTAATGGTGCCATATATATTGCGTTTTTGAACTTTTTTAGAATAGTTTAAAATAATTTCTAAAAGATATGTTTAAATATAGTCGATCTAAATGCTAAATTTAATCCGGCTTTAATCGAGTTCTTTGATTAAAAAATGTTCATTTCAACCGAACATCATTAACGGACAGCATTTTATACTTTTGGGCCCAGGCTAGTAGGCTCATCCTCCCCAATCCGCTTTTCAACAAGCCTGGGGAGGATGCTTTTACTCCGCAACACCCTTGGGAAGGTGCTTCAACCTCCCTACGGGTTTCAAGCCCAATCCCCGTAGTTGAGGCGGCTTGTCCCCTTCCAAGAGTATTGAGGCCTGCCGAGTATTCCCCAGCAGGAGCCTGGTCTACCCGAGAAGGAGGGTCTTCAAGGAAGTATTAAGTATTGCGTTCAGCTTTTCTTTTCTCTAGTGTTTTGTATCCGTACTCCTCTAAAGGGGACTTTAAAATATAAGTATAGGGTTATCATGAATACTACAAGTAGGCTTATTGATAAGATGCGGGAAACATCTGTACTTACGCCCACTCTAATCAGAAGCAACTGTAACATCGGGGTTGAGAAAACGATTACAGCAGACAATACTAGGAGTATCTCTTTGAGGGGCGGTGGGGTAAATTTCCCGCCTCTTGTTGAGAGAATGTATGCAGCAATCCCTATTGAAGCCAAGATGATTGAAGCTGAGACCGGCACTGTAGAAGCCCATCCTCGAGTAAGCATTTGCAATACCATGATTATAGATGTTATGAAGCTTGTAGTAAAGCATCTGAGACCTATACTCCTAAGCCTCTGACTAATCTCCGCCTCCTTAAGGATTATTGGTATACCTGATCCTGCCAGTAGAAGGAGTGAGCTTAGAATGTTGATTCCTGTTCTCGATAATCCTGAAACACTCGTTGCCGGAGGCAAAAGTGTGAATACAACGAGTATTACAATACCTATCAATGTTAAGAGGTTCCCAATCGAATAGACTAGTTCCCTTTTCTGCAAGCTAGATGCCTACTGCAAATCCTTTTTTTAAATGTTTTCCTTTAATATCTTTGCTCCGATCATAAGGTATGCTGTGTGCCCGATCATAATCGACTCTGGCCTTACTCTGCCTTCGAAAGGCCTTATTCTACGGAGCATTATCTCAACAGTCTCTAAATGAGCCACGTTGGTATCTAACATCGCACGGTATACTTTCTCAAGCTGATTCATAGTCGGTACGATTATGCATATCCTAGCAGAGGGTTTTAGGAATTCCACTATCCTACTTAAAACATCCCAGGGATTGGGAATATCCATTATAGCAGCATCAAATGAAACCTTGAAATCGATATTCTTAACATCTCCGTGTATTAGTTCAACGTAATCTATAAGCCCAACTCTTTCAAGATTTTTACGTGCAATCTTTATGGATTCTTCATTCACGTCGCAAGAGAATACTCGTCCATTAGGCTTTACGAGGCTGGCGATTACCATGGTGGCAGCACCGCTTCCAGTACCGGCTTCTAAAACGACGGCGCCTGAAGATATTCCCAAGCTTAAGACCATGTATCCAATGTCCTTAGGGTACATTACTTGAGTCCTCCTAGTCAACTTGGGAATATAGTCTGCTACAGAAGGCTTCAAGGCAAGCATTTCTTCTCCAACATGTGTTTTAACGATTATCCCAGGCTTTCTACCTATTATATCACGCGTAACGAGATAGCCTTTGTGAGTATGAATCCTATCTCCCTGTATCTTCACCACGCGCCGCTTGCCTTTGGAAGACACGAGGAGAATATCGTCACCTTCTTTAAACACGTCTAAGCCTTGGCTCAAACCCGTTTAACAAGGGTATTGAACCCCTTATATCTTCTTCTCTTGCTCCAAAGCTTATTCTCACATGCCCTTCACCAGATGGGCCGAATCCCTGGCCTGGGGCTAGGACTACTCCGGTTTCTCTAGCCAATTCAAGACAGAAGTCGAATGACGTGAACGGTATTTCTGGAAATATGTATAGAGATCCTTGTGGAACGTATGTTTTCAACAAATCACTTCTCTTAAAACCGTCCATGAATATTTTAAGCCTTTTTTCAACAGTCATCCTTACGTAACTAGATATTTCGTTGATAAACGGGAGTGTTTTTAGGACTACGTATTGTCCAAACGCGTTGGAGGTTAACGAGGTAGCGTATCTAACTGTAGAGGCCTTAGCGATTATGCTATGTTCTGAAGCTAAGAAGCCGACTCTAAGACCTGTTACGCCCATGTTCTTAGAGAAACTGCTCACTATCATCGTATTCTCAAGCTTATTGTCAAAACTGCCTGGGCTCGCAGGCTTATTGTCGTTAAAGAATATTTCGAAATAGGTTTCGTCGGAAATTATTATAGAGCCTGTTTCCCGAGCATATTCCACGAGCCTCTCAACATCCCTAGAGGAAACAATCTTACCAGTGGGGTTATTAGGCGAGCATAAGAGTATGATACTGCGTTCTCTAGGAACCTGATCACTAACACTCTTATCTTGACTGTAATAATCAATCACGATATTGTCGAAGAGGTTTGTAGCCAGGAAATGCTGTGGATAAGTTGGATCAGGCAGGATTATCCTGTCTCCAGAATCTAAAATAGTCATTAAAGCTATTAGAAATGCTTCGGAAGCCCCCGCAGTAACGAGAATGTTTTCACTACTAGCTTCTATCCCACGGCTATTCCTCAAGTATTCAGCAATACTGCTTCTGAGTTCGCTTAATCCCTCTACTGGAGGGTAGGTTATACTTGTTTCATCACAGGCCTTCCTTATAGTCTCCTTTATTAACGGATGCGGGTCTATGAAGATATCGCCTACGCTTAGATTCATTATGTTTTTCCTACTAGCCCTTGCCTCTTTCAGTATTTTCCTATGAGGGGGTTCGACAAGCCTGTTGATTCTTGAAGCGTGCTTCAACCCGGGAGCTCATGGAAAAAGTGTTTTTAAACATTAACTAATATTCTAGTCAAAGTATTTCTGGGAGAATATTTTTCATCAAGACGCGTAATGAGCTTCACAATGCCTACCCGGGATTATATTCTTAACAAGCTCCCTTAACCTAACAACTTCCCTGCGGGGCAGAGACCTATCCTTAAGAAACTTCTCAACTATCCTAGATGCTTCCTCATCTTTATTCTTGCTTCCAGGGATTACGTAAGCGTATCTGGTGCATTTCGACTTTACCTTTTCAAAACACCCGTATACTATCTCGTTTTCCTCTGTAATCCCAACCCATAGTTTCATTTCAACATTTCTAATGAAGTTTTTCTCGCCGTATACCATGAAAGCACCCTTAGGAAGATACTGGCCCGGGGGTGCTTGTTTACTGAGCTGATTCCCCCTAACCCAGTAGACGTCGAGAGAAGCATATTTGCTCTCCCATGCTCTAGTCGTGTAGCATGCAGCCATTAATGCTGCTTCTCTAAGCTCCTCTTCTGAAGGGTTTTCAACACCGTAGATGGTTACGAACGGTGCTCCGATGAAGTCTGCATGGAGAACAATGCTGTTTTCACTAACGTATTTCTTAACAAGCAGCTCGTTTGTCCCAGCGTCCTTTCCGGCTAGAATCAGATTCCCATTTACAGAAGTATTCCAGCGGAATTTTTCATACCACTTCTTTTCTTCAATCCTCTTCTCAGGAACCATCCTGCCTGTGCAGACAGTTTTTTCCTTCAATGCAGCTATTTTCGCATCAACTTCTGAAACATGCTTCTCTATCTTCTTAGCTTCTTCGAACATTCTTGAAGCATTAGACGCTGCCGATGAATTCAAATCCAACAAGTATTCGACATTTTTGAACAATACCCTGATCCTATTCTTAACATAGTCTCTTTCAACAACCTTAACTTCTTCGGGGACCTCCTTACCATTTTTCACGTTTTCTAGGATTGTTTGGAAAAGATGGAGATTATCCATGATGGTTTTAGCCTTGAGCTTAAGCATATCTGCTTGCAAAACCATGTTCTCTCTAGCTTTAAGCAACCCCTCTAACTCCTTAGAAGCCTTGTCTTCAACCGTGGTTTCAAAACCTAGTGTAGCGTAGTATTCATCAACCGCTTCTGAAAGGGTTGTGAAAACTTTTTGTTCAAAGTCCCTCATGAAAGTTAAGGATATGCCTGAGACTTCTATTGGAGAAGCATTCGAGTAATAAAGCCTTGGGCTGGCTTTTTCCTCAGCCTCTCTTATCAACATCCTGGCAGTATCTATTATTGTCTGCATATTCCCATTGACCTTTGTGTTTTGGGCCAAGCCTGTTCTCGCACAGATTTCATTCATGATTTTAGTGCCGAAGCCAAGCTTCCCCGCTATGAAACGGTCTATCCTCTCCGAGGCGAATTCACTAAGACTCTGGAAGTCCCCCAAGCTTCTCGGATCCATTATGTTAGAGGGCGGGAATACGTATCTCCTCCCTTCTTCAAGCACTCTAACTCCAGTCTCCAGCCTGTAAGACGTGAAGAGTATAAGCCAGTCTTCAGATACTAATACTAAGGCTCCTTTTTTCAAACACTCTATTATCAGCCTACCGCGAAAGCCTTTCCCAGAGAGGCTTATAATGAGTATTCTGTCGAAATCATGCTGCTCAACATTTTCGACTCTGAGGTTCTGCACGAATTTTCTAAGCCTCATTAAATGTGCAGGAGGCTTTTCGGGGACCGGGTAATCGTATCTGGTTATGAAAACAGCCTCACCAGGTATTACTATAAGCTTCTTAACGACGCCTTCAACCCTGAATTTGAAGAGATAATAGCCGTACTTGGGCTCATAGTAGACGTTATCGACCCAAGCGCCACATAGCTCCCTGGAAAGCTCCCTAGCTAGGACGAGGTAGTCGATACTGGAAAGACTTATCTTACGAGTCTTATCCAATCCTAAGAATTGTAGGCAGTATGGGATTTAAACCTGAAACCATAATGTATTGGAGCAGGGTACTATTGGGGGTTATACTCGGAATATTGCATGCTTTTTTCTGGAGACCACCATTGTCGATAATATCGTCATTCTCAATAGCCCTACTAGTATACATCATAACCTACCGTGTTTTCAAAATGGTTTATGGCAGGGTTTTAAACGATAAGAGTGCCGCTTGGAAAGAGGGCTTTGGAAGCTTCTTCCTATCCTGGTTGTTCACTTGGTTTCTCCTTTACAACATCTTTTTTACCAGCGGATAGTTTCTTCAAAAAGTCGAGCCAAGCCGTGAAGTAACCCTCTTCCTCCTTGTTTAAGAGGTGGGTATTAACAGATTCCATCATACTCTTTAAATGCGCTTTAGGGTCTCCTGATTCAACTATGCTTCCCTCTACGGGTTTACGCAAAGAGTGTATAATGCCTTTCAAGCCCCTTAAGTAACCCTTTTCGTAATCGTCGCTGGGCTTGAAGCTTTCAATTTCCCTCTCAGCTTCATCCAGCCTCCTGTTTACAATCATTTTCAGAACCCTGTTTAGATCATTTGCATCCTTCCCCAAGCCTCGTTAAGCCCTAAGACGGGCGTATAATTAAGGTTATCTAAACGATGGCTTTCGAAAAGTTTTAAAAAATTGCTTTTCAGCCTGATAGGAGTGTTTACGTATTGAAGTACCTCGTAGTAGTTGGAGACGGGATGGCCGATTATCCAGTAGATGAAGCTGGTGGAAAAACCCCGCTCCAGCTGGCTTACAAGCCCAATATGGATTACATAGCCAGGAAGAGTAGGATGGGTATGCTCAGGACTCTGCGTCCAGACCTTCCTAAGGGAAGCGATATCGCAAACCTGATCATACTCGGATACGACCCTTATGTATGCTATACAGGCAGGGGACCTATTGAAGCAGCTGCAAGGGGCATAAGGGCCGGGGAGGACGAGGTTATTTTTAGATGCAACCTAATAACAGTGGAAGGAGGGAGAATAATCGACTATTCAGGAGGACATGTCACGACAGAAGAGGCTAAGCTTCTAATTTCCGAGTTGAACGATAAGCTTGGTGAATACGGAAGGTTTCACAGCGGGGTAAGCTATAGAAACATCTTCGTATCCAAAATAGGAGAGAAGCTTGTATCGACACCACCACATGAAGTAATGGGAGAACCATATGAGAAACACTTGTTAAAGCCGGACAATGAAGAGTCGAAGAAGCTTAACGAAATGATGTTGAAGTCTATAAGCATACTTTCTGAGAGCCCTATTAACGTTAAGAGAGTGAAATCGGGTAAGAAGCCAGTGAATATGGTTTGGATCTGGGGTCAGGGGAAAACACCCAGGCTCCAGCCCTTCTTGGAAAAACACGGATTAAGGGGCATTGTGATATGTGCAGTAGACCTGATAAAAGGCATAGGTGTTCTTGCAGGCATGGACGTGCCTGAAGTACCGGGGGCAACGGGATATTACGATACTAGCTATGAGAATAAAGCACTCTATGCCGTCAGGTCTTTAGAGGAATTCGACTTCGTATACCTGCATGTTGAAGCTCCCGATGAAGCAGGCCACGAGGGGTCTCTTGAAACTAAAGTCAGAGTTATTGAAGAAATGGATAAGAGACTGTTTGGTAAAATATTGGATAATGTTAATATTGACAATGTTTCTATAAGCATTCTCACGGATCATCCGACACCCATAAAGGTTAGGAAGCACACTGCCGACCCCGTGCCGTTTTCAATAATGAAGCCAGGCTTAAACGGAGAAGGGAGGGTTTTCGATGAAGACTCTGGCAGAAAGGGGGTTTTCGGATTGGTTGATGGAATTAATTTTGTAAGATTGCTCAAAGAGGTTTAGCAATGAAACATTCTAAGAGAAAGGGCTACTTGGTTGAGAGGAAAATCAGGAGCCTCTTAAACAAAAATGGTTGGACGACTATAAGATCAGGGGGAAGCTTTGGTTTAGCAGACCTCGTTTGCTTGTGGAAGGGTAAGTGTATTCTGATTCAAGTTAAATCAACAAGGAAAAACATTATCTACACTCCTAATGTTCCAATTGAAATTCAGGGTTTTCCGCTTTACGTCGTAGTTGATTTCGGATATGGCAATATCAGAGTTTTTAAGCCAAGTAGAAAAGCAAGTAAAGAAGAAGGAATACCTCTAAACGAGTTTTTGAAAAACATTCAGAAAGAACAGCGATAAGCATTGGAAATGGGTTGCGAAATACTTATAGAGTATACTTAGCGGATAAATAAGAAGGGCGATGAGGAAATTAGATAAACAAAGCGCTATTGAAAGTTTGAAGCAGAGCTGCTCTGCAGAGATTCGGTCTACTCTAATTGAGGAGAAATGACGACACTGGAAAAGATAATTCATAGGCTTCCGTTTGAAAAAATTATTGGACAGACGATAATTGGATATGTCAAAGATGCTAAAAGCCTTGGAGATTTTAAGAAGTTAGTTTTGGAAAATGCTTTAAGCGGATTAATAGTAGGGAGGGAGGTTGTATCAAGTATTCGTAGCATTGGAAAGGAACTTAAAGACTTAGCTGATCTTTACAAGAAGACATACGGTTTCTCAATAATTCTCGCAACTGAGCGGGAGGGTGGTAGAATGGAGAAGCTCCCACAGCCTTCTACAGAACTCCCGAGCCCGATGGGTATAAGTGCTACTGGAGACGTTAAATCTGCTTACATTGCGGGTTACATAACAGCCCTTGAGCTTAGAACTTTGAGCATTAACGTAAACTTCGCACCCGTGGCAAACCTCTACCCCTATGAGACTACACGTGGCTTCAAAGAGAATAGTTTTGGCGATGATCCTGAGGAAGTATCTGAATACGTGTCGAATTACATTAGGGGATTGAGAAATGGTGGAATCCTCTCTTTTGTTAAATACTTCCCCAGAAGGTTTTTCGATCAACGCGATAAAAACTTGGAGAGCCTTAGCGAACTCTACAAAAAGGAGTTCAAGCCTTTTCAGACCGCTGTTAAAATGGGTGTTGAGGGCATTATCATGGGGCATACCCCGCTTCCTGCAGTCGATAATATCAACACCCCCTCATCGCTTTCACTCAAAGTCATTGAAAAAGTTGTGAAGAGAGGATTGGGCTTCAAAAACATGCTGGTGACTGATTGTTTAAACGGTGAAGACCCCGATATAAGCATCGACCCGGAAAAAGCAACCATAACCGCTTTAAAAGCCGGTAACCATATTGTCGTACCATCTTCAGATGTAGACGAGGTTAGGAATACGCTGGATAGAATCATAGAAGAAGCTGAGAAGGACAAAGATTTCTACAATAGGGTTAGAGAAAGCGCATTGGAAGTACTCGGATTTAAGCTTAGGAAGCTGGATAAGTTTAAGAAGACTCCTGATAAAACTCGTGGCAGCCTTATAAATAGGACTAGGGCTTGGAAGCTTTTCTTGAAAAGCATATGCGTAGTAAAGGGTGTTAGCGAGCTCCCCTTAAGGTTCTTTGGGAAGCCACTAGTCATTATAGCTAACAAGCTTAGAAGCCTGTTAGAAGAGTCCGAGAAGAAGACACTCTTAGAGACGTTAGGAGAAGAGTTGAATAGTTTTGAGCTTCTCGAATATGTTGACGAATTATCAAGCAAGAGGTTGAACGAGCTATATAGAAACACTCCAAGCAATACTCTACTGATGGTTTTAACCTATAATCTGGATGAGGACAGTAAGGAGACTTCTGTTTTAAAGAAATTTGTCGAATTCTTCAAGGAAAACGTCGTAATATCATTAGGTTCTCCTGAGGATTTGAAGCTACTTAGCAATGCTAAGATATGCGTAGCAGCCTTTACGCCGAGCATTACCGCAGTTAAAGCAGCCTTTAAAGCCTTAAAGAGTAAAAATCCTCCATCCGGCAGCCTACCCATTAAAATAGTCTAGAATCATAATTACTTCAGTCAGAGAGATTAATATATTGCTTACTGACTCCACTAAGCTGTTGAAGTGGTGGAAGGTACCGTTTAAAGCAGTAGATGGAGAATCATGCTCCAATACCTTCAGGCTTGTGAACAATTTTGTCGAAGCAGGATTCACCGTTGGAAGATTTATTACTCTAAGGAGTGTGAAGGGGACAGGTCTGCAACCTGGCGACTTCGTCATAGGTATCGACGACCATTACTCCGAACATCTAATCAACGATACTGCTGCTGAACATGAAGTTGAAATCAAGTCATTGAAGTCTTTTGACCCGGGAATAATTGCCACTTTAAGCAGCCCCCTGATAGGAGTTTACTGTGGTGAAGGAGCAGAATTATCCTATGTCCAGGATTTAGTAGAGGCTTTAGGAGGAATGGGTTTTAGGAGAATATCCCTACTAACTGGGCCCCTTACTCCTGGAGACTTAAGCAATCTGGACGTACTTATCTTTGGTGGAGGCGATAGTTTTAGGATTTTACGCTCGATACAGCCGGATGAAGCTAGACTGATAAGGCGGTTCGTAGAATCTGGGGGAATTTACATAGGTATTTGCGCAGGGGCAATGCTCCCGGTTAAGCCAGTTAATATTCTTGACGCTGCATACGGAGGGCTTGAGGCATGGGGGGAACTACAGCTCGTTGAGTGCGAAGTCTTAAGCGACAGTACCTCGGAACCGCAATGGCCTGTTTTCTCAAGTAGGAAGCTTGGAGAGGTCTTAAGGACGTATCCGGTTAAAGGACTGGTTAAATCTAAACTTACTAGAAAGGGCCTTTTAACACTGGGGTATGCGGGAGAAGTGGCAATGTTTCACACAGGACCTTTGATTAGAGCAATCGACCCGAAGAAAGTATTTGGGAGAATAGAGTCTGTAACTGAAGATGTTGAGTATGGGATACCGTGTGAAGAAGCTGTTAGAAAAATTCAAGGAGCCAGTAGTATTATCATGGCTGAATATGGCTCTGGCAGGATAATACTCTTCACTTCGCACGTTGAAGATAGTAAGACACCGGCTACACGCGGCCTCTTGGGAAACGCTCTTTTTTTGAAAACATACGGTAGTGAGAAGAAACACATACAGCATGCTGAAGAATTCAAAAAAGAGGCTTTTACAGAATCATCAGAATCCTGTAGGATTTTGAAGCTGATTATAGACGCTATTGGAAAGTTAGCGGATCAGATTGAAAACGTAATACCCTGGTTATACGCCATCCAATTTGTTCAAGAAGCAACTCGACTAACAATGCTTAGGCAAGTACTCAAGAAAATCATAGTGGAAAACGGTGAGAAAAATGTTGTATTGAGGTCGATAGAAGAATCCGTTAAGACAAGCATCATAGTTCAAGAAGTCAAGAGGAAGGGGTATGCGAACCGTCAAATAGAAGCCCTTTCTAATAGCCTTGTAGAATGGGGCTATGTAGTAAGCAAGGCCAGGAAGGCATTGCCTCCAATACTGGAAAAAATAATTGAAAGTCAAGAGCTTATAGCGGATTTGTCTACGACCGTCATATCTTCCGATAAAAGCGACGTGGAGAGGAAATTTACCTACTTATTGAATTTCTTAGCAGGGGGCAGGGCTCATCCAGAGAAAGGTATTTCAGCATCACCCGGCGTATTGCCGCCTCTAATCAGCCTATTGCTTAACTTCAATGATTCTCTTGAGAAAATGAGGTTTCTGAGGAGAGTATTAACATACTTGCAATACTAAACGTATTTAGAAAGGGGAATATCTTTGTGAAACTCGTCAAGCGACATTGGAGTATAAACAGTTTCACGATTATTATTCTTAAAATGCATAGCCTCAACTATCTTCTCGGCTACTTCAAGGCTTGTAACCACGGGTATTGCAAACTCTATAGCAGTTCTCCTTATGATGTACATGTCTCTAAGGGTCTCTTTATCTCCAAGGTCTGGAGTATTTATGACGAGCCCAACCCTACCGCTTGTGAGAAAGCTTATTGAATCCACACCCTCGTCAGACTTCTCACTAAGCCTGTTAACAAGTACAACATTCATAAGCCCATTTGAGAGTAGGAAGCTCCTGGTACCTCTTGTAGCAGCTATCGTAAAGCCCATTTCCACTAGGCTCTTAGCAATTCCCACTGCCCTAGACTTGTCCTCGTCCCTAACGGTTATGAATATAATGCTATTTTTCGAAGGTAGGCTTAAGCCTGATGAAATCCAAGCCCTTATGAAAGTATTTATGAAATCGTAGCCTATGCATGCGACTTCTCCGGTAGACCTCATTTCAACACCTAGAACAGGGTCAGCGCCCTTAAGCCTGACGAATGAGAAGACTGGGACCTTTACTCCAATAGTCTTATCGTTCCGTTTAATGAGATGGGAGAATTCTCTAATCTTACGGCCAGCCATGACCTTCCCCGCAAGCCATATTAAGGGTATTCCGGTAACCTTGCTGACGAATGGCATTGTCCTGCTTGCCCTCACGTTAGCCTCTATAACATAGACTTCCGAATTCTTAACCAGGTACTGTATGTTGAATGGACCGACGATACCAAGCTCTTTCGCAATCCTTACAGTATAGTCTTTAACCCTCTCCACAACATGGCTGGGAAGCCTCTGTGGTGGAATAACTATTGTCGCATCACCGCTGTGAGTACCGGCATACTCGATATGCTCCATAACACCGCCTATTAGAACATCCTCGCCGTCACTCACTGCATCAACCTCAACCTCGTAAGCCTGTTCGAAAAACTTGCTTATCACCACCGAGTGCTCAGGCGAGATCCTAGTGGCGTTGCGAATATACTCGACAAGCTCCTCCTCATTGGCTGCAACGTTCATCGCAGCACCGGATAGGACGTATGACGGTCTTACTAAAACGGGATATCCTATCTCCCTAGCCTTGGAAATTGCTTCTTCAATACTTGAAACCATTGTCCAAGGAGGCTGTTTTATACCGAGCCTGTCTAAGAGCAGGCTGAACTTAGCCCTGTCTTCTGCACGGTCTATGCTAACCGGCGAGGTCCCCAGTATCTTAACACCATACCTGTGAAGCTTAGGGGTAATGTTAATCGGATCCTGGCCGCCGACGCTTACTACAACGCCCTCAGGCTTCTCAACCTCGACAATATCCATAACCCTTTCGAATGAAAGTTCTTCGAAATACAGCTTGTCAGACATGTCATAGTCTGTTGAGACTGTTTCAGGATTATTGTTTACTACGATGACTTCGTCGAAGCCCTCTTCCTTCATCGACCAGACAGTATGCATAGTACAATAGTCGAATTCGACGCTACTCCCAATCCTATTAGTGCCAGCGCCCAATATCACAACCTTCTTTTTACCAGGTTTTTCAGGAACATCGCTAGCCTCATCGCCGTAGGTGGCGTAGAGATAGTTTGTAACAGACTCCCATTCAGCAGCCATCGTGTCTATCAGTTTGAAAACAGGCTTTATACCATGCTTAATCCTAAACCTCCTAACCTCGTCCTCACTCCACCCGAGCCTTTTGGCTATCTGAATATCCGAGAAGCCAAGCCTCTTAGCCTCTCTAATCTTCTCAATAATCTTTTTCTCATCCTCAACCCCACGTAGGGATTTAAGTTCAGAATCCATTCGGATTATGTTCATTATCCTATAGAGGAACCACTTGTCTATACCTGTTATCCTGCTTATCTCATCTACGCTAACACCCGCCTTTAAAGCTCTAACTATATTGAAAAGCCTCTCATCAGTTGGTTTTAGAAAATCCGATAATTCCGAAGGCACACCATCCTCCTCCCCCTCGTTGCCAACAACCCCGATTTTACCTATTTGAAGCATTCTAACAGCTTTTTGCAAAGCCTCTTCGAAAGTCCTGCCTATAGCCATAACCTCGCCGACAGACTTCATCATAGTCCCTATTGTCCTATCTACTTCACCCGGGAACTTCCTAAAGTCCCACCTTGGATACTTTACAACAACATAGTCCAACGCGGGTTCGAAGCTAGCCTTAGTAATGCCAGTAACCTTATTCGTTACTTCATCAATCCTATACCCGATTGCCAGTTTAGCTGCAAGGTATGCCAGAGGATAACCAGTAGCTTTGGATGCTAAGGCACTAGACCTTGAGAGCCTAGGATTGACTTCAACTACTATAAGCTCCCCGCTCTCAGGGTCGAGGCCAAACTGTATATTGCATTCACCAACAATACCCAGCTTCTCCACAATCTTTAGCCCAGCCGTCCTAAGCCTGTGATACTCTTTATTAGTAAGGGTTTGAATGGGTACAACAACGATTTTCTCACCAGTATGCACACCCAGCGGGTCGAAGCCCTCCATGGTAGCTACTGCAACAGCATTACCATAGTAATCACGCATATACTCGTATTCAAGCTCTTTCCAGCCGAAGTAAGACCTCTCGATAAGAACCTCGCCGTTGAGGCTCCACCTTAAAGCCTTAGATACTGCTTCATAAAGCTCATCCCTATTTTTAACTATACCCGAGCTCTGGCCACCAAGCGTAAACGATGTTCTGACTAGGAGAGGAAAGCCTAATTCATCTGAAATCCTAACAGCATCCTCAGGAGACCTTGCAACACCGCTTGGGGGAACCTTTAAACCTATGTCCCACATAGCCCTCCTGAAAAGATCCCTATCTTCAGCAGTCCTAATCGTTTCAATAGAACACCCGAGTACCTTAACGCCATATTTTGCTAAGATACCAGCATCGTGAAGGGCTAAACCAAGGTTGAGAGCAGTCTGACCACCAAAGCCGAGCAGAATACCATCAACACCTTCCTTCTCAATGATCTTGGAAACAGAGTCTACGGTTAAAGGTTCGAGGTAAACTTTATCAGCCATTCTCCTACTAGTCTGAATAGTAGCAATATTCGGATTAACGATGACAGTCTCAATACCCTCTTCCTTCAAAGCCTTCAACGCTTGACTTCCTGAATAATCGAATTCACTCGCTTGAGCAATGATGATTCCCCCGCTTCCTATGACGAGCGCTTTCCTTATGTTGCTCAACCTAGGCATTTGCACCACCTCTTGTTTGAATAAGTCTTGAAAACCTTCGCAAGCGCATAAAGAAGATAAATACAGATTACTGAAAACCTCCTCACGTCTGTTCTTCCACTACCCCGTGTTGCTTTCACCACTGAATTATCTGAGGAGTAAGAAAATGTTTTTATCCTATTTAAACATT
>Ga0209394_1000290_pt1 | contig 44249 bp, 46 predicted proteins | sample JNZ201metaG_FD_184122 | JGI IMG/M metagenome (GOLD analysis project Ga0209394, IMG submission 184122) | Hot spring microbial communities from Jinze hot spring, China to study Microbial Dark Matter (Phase II) - JNZ 20120812A (SPAdes) (version 3) ...
AAGCTACACCTACCATATGCTTCCTACGTGCTTACAATGTTTCGTTTGAAAACAATCTGGGTTTTTTCTCTCCCTCGGGTGCTTTTGGGTTTACCCCAAACGGTTTTAAAAACTCGTGTGTTAACCTATCTAGCCCCGTAACTCTAACTGCAAACTTGAATGTTAAGGGCTCTTTTAAAATGAGCTTTATGATGAAGATAGATGCTAACGTGGTTTTCAACTTCACAAGGCTTCGTTTAAGTTTAGACGAGTCAACAAATTATGTTGAAGTGGTTTTGGGTAGGAACATCAATGGGAAAATCGCTATTTTCAAAGATAAAAGCGTGAGAGAAAGTGTCAAACTTGACCCTGAGAAATGGTATAACATTACCGTGAGTCTTGATGTTTCAAACGACTTCCTCAGCATTTCTGGCAACGGCAGCATGCCTGTTTCCATTTCAACTGGAACCAATATACAAAACCTTAAGGCAATCGTTCTCCAACTGGGAGTTATAAATCCGAATAGCACTTTTAAAGCATATTTTGATGAATTTTCAATGCTTGTTTCTCCAATAGTTTTCACTGACAGACCGGTATATGCTTCTTCTGGCAACGTTATAGTAAGGATCTCTGGAGACCAGTTTCCATCATCAAACATGGAGATTAGCATAATTAGGCCAGATGGTTCAACAATTGAAAAACGCACTATACTAAATGTTAATAACAGTTATGTACCGGGGTTTTATGGGTTCTCTTATTCAACTAGTTTAAGCAATCCTGTCCCCGGAACTTACACAGTACGTGTAAATGGCACTGGTTTCAGAGTAGAATACCATTTCGGCATCTGGAATATACCTAGAGTTTGGGAACGTAAATCCATTGTCAACATAAGGGCTGGAGGTTTTGCACCCAACTCATTCGTAACACTTTCAGTTAGAAACTCTACCCATGAAGTTATGAATCGTAAATTAAATGTCGATCAGCATGGGAGAGTTAATCAGAATATTACCATTCCAGTAGACCTCCAAATCGGTGTTTTAAGAACCCTCTTGATATACGATGGTGCTTATGACTTTTTGAAAATGAGTGGAACTACTGATTTTATTGAAATAACTGTAACAAAAGCCGTTATAAATGTTACAGTATCTACTGACGCCGATATGTATGAGAGGGTCAGCCCGATAACCATAAAGGCATATACCAAGTATAAAGATGGGTCAATCATTCCATGGAATAGTGCCGTCAAGCTCAGCTTAATCTATAATGATGCTGTTAAGCAAACGATGTATATGGATTATACTCACGATAGTTACTGGTCTAAAACTGTTAAGCTTGGACCATTTGACGAACGTGGAAACTACTTGATTAAGGTTGAGGCCTCAGACCCCTATGGCAATTTCGGAACTGGGAACAAAACAATACTCGTCACCGTCGCTAAACTGATTATTGCCCTTATGAATCAACTTGAAGAGAGTTATCAGAGGTCTACTAAGCTAAACATCTCGGTGAATGTAAAGTATAGGGATGAAAACCCGGTAGAACATGGTATGGTAACTCTGGAAATGACTATGGGAAGCAAGAGGATCGGCCCGCTCAACTTCATTAAAACCGGCTTGGGTAAATGGGAGATTTCATATAAGATTCCGATAGCTGAGCAAACGGGCAAGTGGGATTTGAAAATAAATGCTGTGGATAATTCTGATAATAATGGAGAACTTTCTCTAAGCATACTCATCGTCCCAGCTGAATTAATCGTTGGAACAACGGAATCGATTGGTCAAGAATTCTCCAGGACGCAGAGCATACCCCTCAGCATAACGGTAAAATACCCGTCATACGAGCCTCTCCGAGAGGAAACCGGAATGGTAAATGCCTCATTAATACATTCCGAGAAGGGAATAATATCTAGTAGGTTCCTCAGGTTTTCAGCAGGAAATTGGCGTGGTAATATTACTATTCCGAAGGACGCTCCCCTCGGAGAATACGTTTTAAGGGTTTCAGCAAAAGACCCCTATGGAAACCATGGTTTTTTCGACCATGCTATACGGGTGTCTAAAGCTATTCTTAACGTGAAAATAGAGGATTTAAAGAATGTCTATCAAATTGGTTTTGATACTGTCCAATTAAAATGCACAATAAAGTACTTGGACGGGTCGATCATGGATACTGGAAATGTCACTGCTACCATCTCCTCGAGTACAATGTCTTCCGGCATAATTCTAAAATACAGTAACGGGGAGTGGATCGGAGAATATGGTCTACCATTAACTGCTCCGACTGGAGACTATACGGTGAGAATAAACGTCGAGGACCCTTACGGAAACACTGGGGTATACGAAGATAATTTCCGAGTCAGTAACCTCTACATTGTTCTAATAGTAATTAGTATTGCAGTGGCACTGGGCGTTTCAGTTTCTATATTGGTTATAAGGAGGCGTAGGTCTAGAGAGTCTCCAATCCCCATAGCGGAAGATTATGAGATATACGGTTGATGCGGTAAGGCTTAATATTCTTCTGTAGCTTAAGTAAGAACACTACCATGCCGCGTAGGGGAAGAGTAAGAGAGGAACGTAGGGGTACAACGATTCTCTTTAAAGCGGGAAGGGTACCGGCTACTGTTGACGAGATGTTTTCAAGGATTTTCTGGAGAAGCCCATTGCTAGCTTCAGAAGCGAAAGTATTCTGCGAGGAGCTGGTTTCAAGAGAACCTTCCGGTATCAGCACTAAGGAATGGAAGATTTGGATTAGAAAAAGGAGGATTACAGTAGGTCAGTTCTACAATATGATTAGAGGTCTCATTGGGGCGGGGATAGTTGAGAAAAGAGAAGGCTGCTGGCATATAAGCAGCGGGTTTCTAAGAGAACTCGAACAGTTTATAATAATATATACTTCTCTAACAAACTTTAAGCATAGGCTGAGTTAATGCTTCCTTCTTTTCTTCTCATTCTCCACTATTAGCTTGTCTGACACTATCCTCACAACAAGCCTACCCTTCTTCTTTAATGGAAATGCTGAATCGTTTACTATCTTGCTTGGCAGGTAAAGTATTGTTGCAGAATAAATTTTACCACCGAGCTTCTTTCTAAGAGTGTATATTCTAGTCGTAGCTTCTTTGACCATCCTATCGTAAGGATTAGGGGGTGTGTATTAAATGTTTATCTAAGCATTTGAAAACTTTCCTTCAATGGAATTGAAACTAGTGGATTCTCATGCTCACTTGAGCGACAGCGCGTTTGAAACGGATTTAGAGCAGGTCATTCTCAAAGCTAGGGAAAATGGCCTAGTGGCGATTATTGATTCCGGGCTTGGTAAAGATGGTGCATTAAGGTCTTTAAGCATTTCAAGAAGATTCGAAGGCTATGTTTATTCGACTATAGGTATAGATTACGGCGCACCCTTCTTGGTTGACGTAGAGGAATTAAAACGTTTGATCTTGGATAATAGGTATAGAATAATAGGAATAGGTGAAGTAGGCTTGGATTACTACACAGTTAAGAAACGGGATGAGAGAGCTAAGCTCGTAGATTATTTTAGGGAATTCATAGACCTTTCGAAAAAACTAGATCTTCCACTAATAGTGCATTCTAGAAGCGCCGGTCGAGAAGCTATAGAGATACTCCTTGAAAGCGGTGCTAGAAGAGTCCTTATGCATGCTTTCGACGGAAAGGCTTCGCACGCTATGAAGGGTGTTGAATCAGGGTTTTTCTTCAGCATACCCCCTTCCGTAGTAAGGTCGCCGCAGAAACAGAAACTGGTCAATAGGCTACCTATTGAAAACATCCTCCTAGAGTCGGACTCGCCAGTGCTGGGCGTAAACCCTCTTGAGAGAAATGAGCCTGCAAACATAGTTTTCAGCCTGAGGGAAATAGCCAGGATAAAGAATCTTGACTTAGAGCTTGTTGCAGAGGAGACCACTAAGAATGCACGTAGGCTCTTCGGGTTGAGAATATGAAATGTTCTTCGTAGGCATAGACCTTGCTGGTGTTGAGACTAGGCCGAGTGGATTCGCAGCTTTAGATGAACACATGAAAGTAGTGGCAACCACTCTTTACGGTGACAACGAGATTCTGAATGAGGTTAACCGTTTTAAACCGGTTGTTGTAGCCATAGATGCTCCCCTCTCACTGCCAAAAGGAAGGGCTAGCCTGGATACGAGAAGCAATATTCACTTGAGGGAATGCGATAGGGAATTGCTTAGAAGGGGTATAAGGTTTTTCCCTATAACGCTTGGTCCAATGAGGGCTTTAACGAAAAGAGGCATTAAGCTGAAGAACATGCTAGAGTCTCTTGGTTACAGTGTTATAGAGGTCTATCCCGGAGGCGCTCAGGACGTATTGGGAATACCCCGGAAAACGGTAAGCTTAGAAGGACTCCGTAAAGGCCTTATCCACCTTAAGATAAGGGGGCTAAGGGGTTTAAGGTCCCACCATGAACTCGATGCTGTTACCGCAGCCCTGGTAGCAAAAATGTTCTACGAAGGAAATTACGAAGCCTATGGCGACCCTGAAGAGGGCCAGATAATAATGCCAGTTAAAAGGAAATAGATTAGGAGAAGGTTTATCAATGCTTATTCTAATAGGGGCTTAAAAGAGTAGGATCTCATGTCAACGAGCCCGTATAAGTTCTACTCTGTCAAGAGTAGGTTCGAAGAAATCGTTGGGCTACTCCACCCTATTGTGGCAGAATGGTTTAGGAAGAGGTTTAAGGATTTGACTCCGCCCCAGGCATACGGGATAATTCCAATTGTAAAAGGCGAGAATACTCTAATATCTGCACCCACTGGAAGCGGGAAGACGCTTGCATGCTTCCTCACAATACTCAACGACTTGATAAAAAGCGGTTTCGAAGGCAGGCTTGAAGACAAGGTTTACTGCGTCTACGTCTCGCCCTTAAGGTCTTTGAACAATGACATTAGGAAAAATCTCTCGCAACCCTTAGAGGAGATTAGAAAGATCGCAGAGAATAGGGGCTACGGTTTTCCAGATATAAGGATTCACGTTAGGACTGGGGATACTAAAACGTCTGAGAGAAGTAGGATGTTGAAGAAACCTCCTCACATATTGATAACAACTCCTGAAAGCCTCTCGATAATACTCGTCGCGCCCAAGTTTAGATCCTTCTTGAAAGAAGTTCAATGGGTTGTAGTCGATGAGATCCACGAGCTTTGTAGTTCGAAGAGGGGTGCACATCTCTCTTTAAGCCTTGAAAGGTTGAGAAACTTTGTAGGCAGGGATTTTCAGAGAATAGGCCTGTCTGCAACAATCCATCCTTTAGAGAAAGTGGCTGCTTACCTAGTCGGGTATGAAGATGGTTCTCCAAGGAAATGCACAATAGTAGATGTGCATGCTTCTAAGAAGTTTGAGCTTAAAGTTGTATCGCCTCATCATGACCTTGTCCACACTCCTGCTGAAGAACTCAGTAGAAGGATGTACAAGCTGATTAACGACATAATAAGGCGGAATAGGACTACGCTAATATTCACGAATACGCGTAGTAGCACTGAGAGAGTCGTATACCATTTAAAGAAGCTAAGGCCGAAGAGCGTTTTAAACGAGGATGAATATGCCGCCCACCATTCATCCCTTTCTCGTGAAGTCAGGCTCGACGTAGAAGACAAGTTGAAAAAAGGTAAGCTTAAGGCTGTAGTAACCAGTACTTCCCTAGAGCTCGGTATCGACATTGGCTACATAGATTGCGTTGTTCAAATAGGTTCTCCTAAATCAGTTACGAGAGCTATCCAGAGAGTCGGCCGTTCAGGCCATTCGCTGGAAGCAGTGTCAAAGGGAGTCTTCATACCCATGGAGAGGGATGACCTTGTTGAAGTACTGGTAATGTCCAAGGCTGCCGAAGCCGGGAAGCTCGACGAGGTCTATATTCCGGAGAATCCCCTCGACGTACTTGCTCAACACATAGTTGGAATGTCCATTGAAAGGAAATGGAGTATTCAAGAGGCCTACAGTCTCGTCAAAAGGTCTTACAATTTCCGGAATCTGAGCCTGGAAGACTTCATGAGCGTCCTAAGGTATTTGAGCGGATACTATAGACAGTTAGAAGGCTATAAGGTCTACGGGAAGATATGGCTCGACGAGGAAGATGGTGTTTTCGGTAGGAGAGGCAATCTTGTTAGAGTCATATACATGACTAACACTGGGACAATACCTGACATGGCCATGGTTAAAGTCTTCACTAAAGACAATAAGCCCGTCGGCAATATTGAAGAAGAGTTTTTCGAAAGGCTCTCGCCGGGAGACATTTTCCTCCTCGGCGGTAGGCCCTACAAGTGTATTAAAAGCAAGTTGATGAAGCTTATCGTAGAGCCTGTTGAAGGAGAAAAACCCACGGTGCCTCAGTGGTTTTCGGAAATGCTCCCGCTTTCCTACGATTTGGCCAATATGATAGACGAATTCAGAATAAGGGAGCTTCAAACAATACTCTTCGATAAGAAAGAGGATAGGATTAGACATTATATGGAATACTTTAAGATAGATAAGAAGACGGCGAAAGCCCTCTACGAGTACCTTAGGGTAACGGCTGAATACTTCAATAATATGGGTATACTCCCCTATTTGAGAAAGGGCTCGCTGATAGTAGAGAATTACATCGATGAATCCAATAGGCAGATAATCGTCTTCCATAGCCTCGTGGGTAGAAGGGTTAACGATGTCCTCTCCAGAGCCTTTGCAGTTTCAGCCTCAAACCTCTTAGGATCCATCTCGGTGCAAATCTCTGTTGGAGACAACGGTTTCCTCTTAATACTCCCACCCAAATACAGGATTGACCCGGATAGGATAATCAAGTCCGTCAATTCCTCAAACCTTTACAGTTTAGCAGTATCTTCAATAGAGAAGACTGAGATGTTGAAGCATAGGTTTAGGCACGTCGCTGTAAGGAGCTTCATGATACTCAGAAACTATAAGGGCCATGAAGTAATGGTTTCAAAATTACAGCTCAACTCTGAGCATATTCTGAAGGCAATAAGAGATTTGAAGGACTTCCCCGTCATGAAGGAGACTTACAGGGAAATACTTGAAGACGTTATGGATATTAATAATGCTTTAAGATTCATATCGGAATTGGAAAATGGCTTCAGGATTCCAATCATCTGTAAGCCCAGTAGGGTTGCTTCGCCGATTGCCCACTCCCTATTGTTATCAAGCTTTACGGACGTGGTTCTCATGGAGGATAAGAGAGCATTGTTAGAGAGGCTCTACAAGGAGGTTTTAGCAGCTATTCATGCAACTAACTGAGGATATTGAAATAGTCGAGTTTGAACCAGCTTTATATGTTAAAAGCCTAGACGCTATAGTTGTAGCAGATATACATCTCGGTTTAGAATGGGAGCTGGAGGAGAAGGGGGTTCACATACCCTTTCCAACGTATGAACCAATAGTGAAATCCCTAAGGAACATGTTCAATTACAAGTCTGCGAGAAGACTGATAATCTTAGGGGATATAAAGAACGAGTTCGGAGACATAAACCCTGAAGAGTGGACTCAGGTCCAGGACTTCGTAAACGATGTGCGTAGCCTAGGTGCAGAACCAATTCTAATAAGAGGCAACCATGATAATTTCGTTAGGATCGTGCTTAGGAGATTGAACGTTGAATTTAAAGACCCTCCCGTTAGGATGGGGAAATACCTTCTCATACATGGTGATAAGGACCATGAGCTTGGTGGGGATGATATTGTTCTAATGGGGCATGAGCATCCAGTAATATCCATAAGAGACTCGATAGGCGTTAAACACAGGTTTAAGAGCTTTTTATACGGTGAGCATTACGACACCAGGATAATCGTACTACCATCCATGAACCCTCTTACGATGGGGACTGCTGTAAACGAGGTTGAAGTAGGCGAATTGCTATCCCCCATCCTAAGGAAGGTGGACATAACTTCTTTTACACCAATACTTCTAGTTCAGGGGGAAGTGTTGAAAAGATTTCCGAAAATAAGTAATCTGATTGCTTATTGATTTTAAGGATTAAGCATCATCAGTGTTAAAGCAGTTACTATAAGCCCTACAAGGGCTCCTAAAACTGTTTGTAGATAAGTATGTTCACCCGTGTTTACACGCGCCCATGCTAACAGTGGTAGAAGCATCAAGACTATCAGCCCCGGGAGCCCGTAGAAGTAGTAGATGAGCATACCCACTGTTGCTAATCCGGATACGTGGATGCTAATCTTCGTCTTTAGGGTGAAGAAGAGGAGGACGAGGGATGTTGAAAAGTAAGCTACTGACGTAACCGCCAACAGGCTCATCCCCCTCGATTTGAAGAAGAATGCTGATAAAGTATATCCTAATAGTCCAGGAATGAAGTGCCTGGGTCTTCTTGATCTCTCACTCATAAATATGTCGGTCTTACCCTTTAACCTAAGGTAGTACACGCTTGAAAATGGCAGTATGCTGTAAAAGAAGATGATCATGACGATGTATAAGGCGAGATTGTTAAGCACCGCTTCCTTGTATAATATTGCCAATCCGCCAAATCCTCCTGTGACTGGGTTTGACAATACGTAGGAGACGATTTCAGCAATCCTCTGTCGCATAGGTTTTCGGGAGGAGAGGATGTTTTTAAAAGGTTCATAAGATGCTGAATTCTTGTTTAACAAGATGTTTATTAAAGAATTGCCGGTAGTAAAAAGGGGGATGTTGTTTAAATGTAGGCTTTGCGGACAGAAATGCTGTTGCCTAAATCCTGAAATAAACGAGGATGAATTGGAGAAAATTAGGAGAATCTATCCTTCTTTTAAGCCATACGTCTCACCTGAAGGGAGGATGCTCCTATTGGGTGAAAAAGGGTATTGCCCATTCTTAAAAAATGGTTTATGTGCAATACACGAGTATAAGCCTATTGCATGTCAACTCTACCCTTTCTATCCCGTTGAAAAAAGGATTCTAGACGATATATTGGAATTACCCAGGGACGTTGAAATAGTTAGATACGGATCAGAAGAATACGTCTTCCTCTTCGACGAGGAATGTCCCGGGGTTGGAGAGGGGGAGCCAATTAACTTAGTGGAGCTTCTCGAGAAATTTCTAAGGGCGAAGCGCTTTTTGAAAAACCCCTTATAAGATGTTTACCGTAGGTTTTACTCTTTCAGAAGGCGGGTTCTCCAGAAACGTTTTTACCTTCCCGTGAAATGGGTATTCCATGGTGATGCTTTTTAAAGAAGTCGCGGAGATCATGGAGCAGGTAGAGTCTACTACGAAAAGGCTGGAAATGACAAGCCTGTTAGTGGAGCTTTTCAAGAAAGCCAGCCCCGCCGAGCTTGAGAAGCTTGTATACCTCCTCCAGGGTAAGGTTAGGCCAGATTACGAGGGTTTAGAATTCGGCGTTGCAGAGAAGCTTGTTTTGAGATCACTGTCAGAATTCTCCGGTGTAGACGATGAGACTGTGGAGAAATTGTACAAGGAGACTGGCGACCTGGGCAGCGTCGCTGAAATGCTTGCGCAGAGGAAGATTCAGAAGAAGCTTTTGAGTAGGGAACCTACCCTAACAGATGTCTATGAGAAGCTCTACAAGCTTGCAAAGCTGGGTGGGAAGGGCTCGGTTACTCAGAAGACGAGCCTGCTTTCCTCCCTACTCATAGACATGTCTCCTAAGGAGGCGAAGTATGCTGTTAGAATCGTCACCGGGAGGCTCAGGCTTGGAATCGCTGACTACACTATTCTCGACGCAATCGCCCAAGCGTTTACTGGAGACAAATCCAATAGACCGGTAATAGAGCGTGCTTACAATATCTCCAGCGACCTAGGGGCGGTTGCGAGGGCCGTTGCAGAAAAAGGGCTTAACGGAGTTTACGATTTCAAAATAACCGTAGGCAAGCCTATTAGGCCAATGCTGGCAGAACGACTTACCACTGTACAAGAAGTCTTAGATAAGATAGGTGGCGAAGTCGCTGCAGAATACAAGCTTGACGGCGAGCGTGTTCAAATACATAAGAATAATGGTAATGTCCTACTCTTCTCTAGAAGGCTGGAGAATATTACAAGCCACTATCCCGATGCAATAGAGATAGTGAGGAAGAACGTTAATGCCAGGGAAGCTGTTTTAGAGGCTGAATGCGTAGCAATAAACCCTGATACTGGTGAACTCCTCCCATTCCAGGAGCTTATGCATAGGAGGAGGAAATACGGTATAGAGGAGGCTATGAAGGAATACCCGATTGCCCTATTCTTCTTCGACTTATTATATGCGGATGGTGTCGACTATACTGAGAAAACATATTTGGAGAGGAGGGAAGCTTTGAAGAATATCATTATCGAAGACGAGAGGGTTAAAATAGTCAAGCAGATAATATCACGCGACCCTGAGCAGATAGAAGCATTCATGGAAGAAGCGATTTCCGAGGGTTGTGAAGGCCTCGTGGTAAAGGACCTTAAAGCATCTTACAGAGCTGGGGCTAGAGAATGGAGCTGGATAAAACTGAAGAGAGAATATAAGGCTGAAGTAGCTGATACTTTCGACCTCGTCATAGTAGGAGGCTTCCACGGCAGGGGTAAGAGAGCAGGGAAATACGGCGCATACCTTTTGGCTGCATACGACCCTGATGAAGACGTTTTTAGAACATTCGCTAAATGCGGCACGGGTTTCACAGACGAGGATTTAACAGTCTTCACCGAAATGATGAACAAATACAAAATCGGTCATAAACATCCTAGGGTCGATTCAAAAATAGAGGCGGATGTCTGGTTTGAACCCAGAATAGTGGTTGAGATAATAGCCTCAGAGATAACTCTAAGCCCCGTCCACACCTGCGGGCTTGACGTAATAAGGAGGGGTTCCGGGTTGGCTGGGCGTTTCCCAAAGTATACCGGTAGGCTTAGGGACGATAAGGCTCCGGAGCAGGCTACTACAGTAAAGGAGATCGTCGAAATGTATAGGAATCAGTTAAAGAAAGTGGAGGAGCAGCCTCAGGAATCCACGTAAAACCCACTATTCTTTAGTAAAAAGCTTAAATTTAGGCATTTAGAAGGGCTTTTGAAAATGAGTGAAATACAGCTTTTAGTTGCTGAAGCAAAGCCTAGAGACGCTGGGAGGAGGATTGTTAGAATAGGTAGGAAGGAGATGGCTCAGATAAAGGCTGATACGGGAGATGTTGTTGAGATAATAGGTAGGAGGACTGCTTCCGCTGTAGTTTGGCCGGGTTACGCCGAGGATGAGGGTCAGAAGATAATAAGGATGGATGGGTTGATAAGGAGGAGTGCTGGAGTTGCAATAGGCGACTACGTTAAGGTTAGGAAGGTTGAGAAGGTTGAGAACGCTAACGAAGTTGTTTTCGCACCCATGGGTGTCAGGGTATCTCATGTTGACGAGGAGTTTCTGAGTTATGTTAAGGATAAGCTTATCGATACGCCTTTGACTGAAGGCGATATTGTTGCAATACCCGTTTTCGGAGGACAGGCCTTAAACTTAACCGTTGTAAGAGTTAGGCCAAGAGGCGTAGTAAAGGTCTCGCCCGATACCAGGTTGCAGCTTGTAAGCGAGGAGGTTGCTGAGAAGCTTACCATACCCAGGGTCACTTACGAGGACATAGGCGGGCTACACGAGGAGATTCAGCGGATAAGGGAGATGGTTGAATTGCCCCTTAGGCATCCAGAATTATTCCAGAGGCTCGGCATAGAGCCTCCTAAGGGAGTTTTATTACACGGCCCGCCTGGGACGGGTAAGACACTTCTAGCCAAGGCTGTTGCAAACGAGTCTGATGCGACTTTCCTCTCGATAAACGGCCCTGAGATAATGAGCAAGTTCTACGGCGAGTCTGAAGAGCGGCTTAGGAGAGTATTCCAAGAGGCTCAAGAAAAAGCTCCCAGCATCATTTTCATAGACGAGATAGACGCGATTGCTCCAAAGAGGGAGGAGGTAGGTGGCGAGGTTGAGAGGAGAGTAGTAGCGCAACTCCTAGCATTAATGGACGGTTTAAAGTCCAGGGGAGACGTTATAGTCATAGGTGCTACCAACGTACCCAATATGCTGGATCCTGCTCTCCGTAGGCCAGGAAGGTTTGACAGGGAGATTGAAATAGGCGTTCCAGATAAGCAGGGTAGGCTTGAGATCCTTCAAATACACACTAGGTCTATGCCATTAGACAGCGATGTAGACTTAAAGAAGCTTGCGGAAATGACTCATGGTTACACCGGCGCCGACTTGGCTGCGTTATGTAGAGAAGCCGCGATGAAAGCTCTGAGGAGATACCTTCCTGAGATAAAGCTTGATGAAAAAATCCCGCCGTCAGTTCTCGAGAAAATGGTTGTCAAATGGGAGGATTTCCTAAATGCTTTCAAGGAGATAACTCCAACCGCTATGAGAGAGGTCTACGTTGAGGTTCCTACTGTGAGATGGAGCGATATCGGAGGCCTTGAAGAAATAAAAATGAGGCTTAGAGAAATGGTTGAGCTTCCAATAAAGAATCCTGAAAAATTCGAGAAGCTTGGAATAACCCCTCCGAGAGGAGTACTGCTCTATGGGCCACCGGGTTGTGGTAAAACCCTCCTTGCCAGGGCTGTAGCAACAGAGAGCGAGGCCAATTTCATAAGCATTAAGGGTCCGGAGGTCTTCTCAAAATGGGTCGGCGAATCTGAGAGGGCTATTAGAGAAGTTTTTAGGAAGGCTCGTCTCGCAGCTCCTTCGATAATCTTCCTTGACGAGGTTGACGCTATAGCGCCTCGGAGGGGTATGAATATTGCCGACAGTGGGGTTACTGAAAGGGTTGTAAGCCAATTGCTAACTGAAATGGATGGCTTAACCCCAATAGAGAAAATAGTTGTAATAGGTGCCACCAATAGGCCTGAGCTCTTAGACCCTGCAATAATGAGGCCTGGGAGGTTTGAAGTGGCTCTCTACGTCCCGCCGCCAGACGAGGCTTCGAGGCTTCAAATACTTAAGATCCACACTAGAAAAATGCCGTTAGAAGGTGTTGACCTTCAGGAAATAGCCAAGAGGACAGAAGGGTATTCTGGGGCAGACCTTGAAGCTGTTTGCAGAGAAGCAGGCTTAAACGCATTGAGAAGGGATGCTGACAAGGTGACGAAGGAAGACTTTGAAAAGGCTCTTCAAACAGTGAAGCCGAGCCTGAGAGAGGAGATTCTAGCGAAATACAAGAAGTTTGGCGAGAAGGAGGATTTTTTTCTCGTCTGAACTCTGAGAATAGCTGAGAATGTTTAAAGCTTAAATTTAGGAGCATCCTAAATTTAGGGCGTGCCTAAATCAGAAACGTCTTCGAAAAGCCTAACGGGAAAGGAGATAGAGTACCTTAAGACGGTTTACAGGCTTGTTTCTGGGAGAGATGTCGTTGGCAGCCTTGAAGTAGCGGATGCCATGGGAGTTTCCTGTGCGACTGCAAGCGAGTATCTCGAGAGGCTTAGAAGAAAAGGTATGCTTAAAAGATATCGTTGGAAAGGAGTATGTCTTTCAGAAAAGGGTTTTGAAGAAGTCAACAGGGTGATTAGAAACCATAGGGTTTTTGAAACCTACGCTTACAGGTTTCTCTCAGTCAGCCTCAAGGATGCTTGCGAATGTGCAAGCAGAGTTGAACTATATCTCTCAGAAAAGGTTGTGGACTCGATGTGCAGTCTCCTAGGGCATCCTAAAACCTGTCCCCATAACAATAGTATCCCAGGGGGTAAACTGTGTTGCAGAACCTGAAACTCAATATCATCATGGCTGTTTCCATCATAATCACTAGCTTATTTGAAAGCCCGGTTTTTAATCAACAGACTGATGTAATAAGAATATTGGTTACGATGGATATGCTTAAACTCCTCGTCTCCCCGATAGTCGGAGGCAGGGGTGAAGTGGTGTCCATAGTTCCAGAAGGCGTTGAGCCTCATGGTTTCACCCTAACCCCCGGGGTTATCCGAGTCGCTTTAAACTCAGACCTGATAGTAATAACTGGCCATATGGAGTGGGAGATGGATCTTGTTGAAAGAGTAGCTAGGGAAAAAGGAGTTTCTCCGGATTCTATGTCGATCAACCTGCTTGAATTGGTGAAGAGTAGCGGTACTATTCTTAAGATCAACGGGGAAGAGAATATTCATGGCTTCTGGCTATTGCCAGATAATGCTGTTCTAATAGCTGAATCTTTGAAAAACATGCTTTCGAAAATAAAACCAGATTATTCCGGAGAATTTTCTTCAAACTATGTTTCCTTCAAATCCAGGGTTTCCAGCCTTAAGGGCTTTTTAAAAGGGCTTTCCGAGAAATACGTTTCAGGAAATAGTAAAGTGGTTATAGGGTTTTATGCTGAACAGTATATTGTTGAAGCATTAGGCTTAAGGGTAGGTGCAGTTTTGATTGGTGAAGAAGAGGTTGTTAAACCGGATTCGTTAAGCAGGATTTACGAGGGATTAAGGTCTGGAGAATACTCTTGCATAGTCGTCTCAGATACTGCTCTTTTAATGGGCAATGTTAAGAATGCTATTCAACAGGTCTCTGCAGATACCGGGTGTCAAGTAGCATACGTGTCTGTTGTCTCTTCAAACGGTTTGGAGAATTACGATTCGATGATGTACTATAACGCTGGACAAGTCTACAGTGCTATTCTTTCAAGCCGTAAACCACTATCAACGGGATTTGACATATACCGTTTAACAGCATTCATAGCTCTGTTCATAATCTTAATCGAAACTATAATAATAGTCAGGGGGATGAGGAAATGAGCCAACCGGTAATATCCCTCAGGGATGTTTCGGTAAGACTGAATAATCATACGGTTTTAGAGGATGTTAGCTTTGACGTGGAATCGCCTTCTTTCATAACGATAGTTGGCCCAAACGGGGCTGGGAAAACAACCCTGATAAAACTGCTCCTAGGGATGATCAAGCCGGTGAAGGGCAGTGTTAAAGTCCTCGGTATGGATCCATTTAAGGAAAGCGAGAGGTTGAGAAGCCTAGTTGGCTACGTTCCTCAGAGGGATAGGGTTTCCTATGAGACGCCTTTAAGAGTATGGGAGGTTGTGCTAATGGGGGTTTTTCTGAAGAAAAGGTTTCCGAGGACTATTTCCTCAAGCGACCTGGAATCTGCGAGAATAGCCCTAGAATACCTTGGGATGAGCGAGTATTGGGAATACTTCTTCAACGAGCTCAGCGGCGGGCAGCAACGGAGGGTTCTAATAGCGAGAGCATTGGCGTCAGACCCTGTTCTCCTACTGCTAGATGAAGTGTTCTCCGGGCTTGATTCTGAAAGCCAGCAATACCTGCTTAACGTATTCAGAATGTTGAGAGATAGGAATAGGACGATACTCATAGTAGAGCATGAAGTAGATCCAATAATGGAGCTTACTGAGAAAATACTTGTTTTAAACAAGACTGTATGTGCCTACGGAGATCCGAATGAAGTATTGAGCGAGGATAAATTGAAACCAATATACCCCTGCTTGAAAATGATTGAGAAAGAGGGCAGGCGGATATTCATTCTAGGTGATAAGCATGCTTGACCCGTTTGTCCTAAGGGCATTACTGGGAATTATATTTGCATCTTTCTCAGCGCCTGTTTCAACAATAATGCTTCTTAGAGGTGCTCTATACATGTCTCCAGAGGTTTCTCATGCTGCTCTGGGGGGTGCAGCGTTAGGAGTCCTCTTACAAGTATTCATCCCGGGATTAGCAGACCCGTTCCTCTTCGCAATAATCTTCTGCATAGCGACTTCCATATGGATCTCGCGAGTCGGAAGGAGTAGTCAACAGGCCTTGAGCATGATGCTGAGTGTCTCCCTCGCATTAAGCGTCATGCTCTATGCGATAATAAGAAGCTACCTTCCAATTGAAAAGAAAATCATGGTTGATAGTTATCTTGTTAGCGACTTACTCTTGATTTCGGAAACCGAGGTTTTAAACCTAGCGATTGCTTCCACAATCTCCATTTTAATGACTATCGTATTCTATAGGGAGTTCCTCTACATTTGCTTCGATATGGAGACTGCAGAATCACTCGGGCTTAAAGTAGGATTGTACGATTCCCTACTCTTCGCAACATCCGCCATAGCTGCTGCAGTAATAGCGAGGACCATGGGAGTACTCCTATCTGTCACCCTACTAGTCATACCTGCAGCGGTTTCAAGGTTAACGACACGTCGAGTAAGCGGGATGCTGATAACCTCTTTTGCAACTACCATCTTCTCAGGACTCTGCGGATTAGCCTTATCGTTACACTTTAACATTCCCACGGGCGGTTCAATAGCGCTCGTATCGATAATAATTTTTTCACTAGCATATCTAGCTAGGTTCATTAAGAATAGGCTTGTCTGAATCCTTACCTAAGCTGATAAGCGAGGAAGAGGCTGTTGAAAGGGCTGAGGCACTGAGGAAGACTTTCAGCATCCTGTATGAGACTGATTTCAAGAAGGTTCTAGACAAGATCCCGGTTGAAATGGCTATTCCCACGGAAGACTTTCTTGAAGCAGATAAGCTTGTAGCAACTTTCAAAGCTTTCCTCTACGAGAATTATAGGGTTCCAGCAATATGCCTAGAATTACCTAATAAGAGAATATACGTGATCGATGGGCATCACAGGCTTCTAGTCCACAAGCTCTTTAAAGAAAGCACTATGAGCTCCTATGTATTACTGCCTGCGGGTGAGATCGAATACTACAAGCCTTTGAAAAGCATAATGGACCTTAGCATAATTAAAATGCCGGTGTCAAGAGAGAACCTTCCCTTTCTCAATACTGTTAAAATAATCCTATACTATAGGAGGATCTACGGTGACATTTTCCACTTAGAGCATAGGAATGTCGATGTTCTAAGCCTTGTTCCAACGCAGCCCTTGATAAGCGCAGAGGGGTTAGAATACTGGCGTGACAAGTATTCTCCAATAACATGTCTCGAATATCTCGATAAACTCTATATTCTCGATGGCCATACGAGGGCTTTCGCGAGGGCCCTCAAGAGAGAATATTTAGTAGAGGTTCTTGTAATAAAGAGCGCGGTCAACATAAGCTTCAAAATAGTTGAAACAACTAGAAAACTTGGCCTATCCAGTATAGAGGATGTTAAGGTCGTTGAATAATACCTTAATATTTGCCTTCATATAAGGCAAGCGATTTATTCTCTGGAGAATTTGAGAGTGCATGCATCCTATTGAAAAATCTAAAACTAGGCTCGTAGCTTCTTCAGCACTATCAATAGCACTTGTTTTCATAGCGACTTCGTCAATATCCATATACATACCCGCCACCAGGGGATATTTCAACCTTGGAGATTCTATGATATTTCTGACGGCGATATTGTTCGGCCCCATTGTAGGGGGAGTGGCTGGAGGAATCGGTTCAATGCTTAGTGATGTTTTCCTCGGCTACACTATTTATGCTCCCGCAACCCTCGTGGTAAAGGGTATTGAAGGCTTCATAACAGGAATGCTCTACAATGCTATTATTAACAGGGAGAAAACCGGAAGAGCTTGGTTGGCCATGGTGCTTTTCTTCACGCCAGTTGTAGCATTAGGGATGATCGTGGCTGCCTTGATGTTTATGGGAGAGGAGGCTGAAGTATCCCTGTTTGCAACGGGCTCGATGACTATACCGTCTCAACCATTGTTTTTCACAATACTCGTATTACTGGCTATTCTCGTAATGTTTGGATTGAAGTTTCATAAGAGAAACCTGTCAACTGTTATCCCCTGCTTCATAGGTGGTTTCGAGATGGTCTTAGGATACTTCATATATGAGCTATTCCTAGTAGGTCTTGGAGCAATATTTGAAGTGCCCGCTAACTTTGCGCAGACTTTCCTGGGGGCAATGATAGCGAGCACCATATACATAGCTATAGAGAGAAGGATAGTCAAGCCCACTTAGACAATGCCCTCCAAAGCTCGTCTTGAGGAGGCTCCTCTATTTCCATTTCCCTACCTTCAAAAAGACATATCTTCTTGACTCCCTTAGTCACCCTTCCTATTACCGTTGCTTTGAAACCCTTGGCTCTCAGCTTTTCGACTAGTTTAACGGTTTTATCTCTACCCACAGTTGCCAGAAGGGTTCCGGAGCTGATCAGCTTAAGAGGGTCTAAACCCAGCTTCTCACATATTATCTTAGTCTCACTCCTCACCGGTATTGATGAGAGATCTACTAGGCAGCCAGTGTTGGATGCTTCACACATCTCGTATATTCCTCCTAATACTCCTCCTTCAGTAGGGTCATGCATTGCTGAAACATAGTCTGCAGCAATAAGCGCCTGCTTGACGACGCTTATACTCTTAACAAGCCTACTGGCCCTTTTTATAATGACTCGGGGAATCCCCATGTTCTTAAGCTTCTTTTCCAAGTCTGAGGCAAGTATTGAAGTGCCTTCAACACCAGCATAACCTACGATAACTATGTTTTCACCTGGCTTGGCTCCTCCTGACGTTATTATTCTCCTACGCCTAGTCCAGCCTATTGCTGTTCCTACGAAAACAGGATTTTCAACTATATCAGAATACTCTGTGTGTCCTCCAATTATGCTTACTCCAAGCCGCCTAGCCTCCGAACTGGCCTGCCTCATTATATATCTAATACTCTCCTCCCCAGTGCCAGGGGGGAGTATGAGAGAGACTAATAGGAATTCCGGCTTCGCTCCGCTGAGGGCAACGTCATTGGTTGACACGTCGACACCTATTTTACCGAGGTTCTCCTTAGCGCCAGTTACTGGATCCATTGAAACAATTATCTTAAAACCATCCAAGGATATCACCGTATTGTCTATGCCTATCCCTGGGCCAACGATGACCCTGTTACTCGGAGCACCCAGGTTCCTAAAAACAATCTGCCTCAATATTCTGGGGGGAACCTTACCGAGCATCTTGGTCAATGCTACGAAAAGTTTGCGTAAGAAAGTTAAAAACTTTCTTTAATCAACTCATTCATCAAAATTATTGAAGCCTTTAGAACATTATCGTCTAATTCCAATTTGCCGTATTCATGGATTTCAAGGATTAATGGATTACGATAGTCGATTTTACGGAGCGTTTTCATTAAAACATTCCATTGCATAGAGCCCATCATCGGGGGTAAATGCTGATCTTCAAAACCATTGTTATCATGGATATGTGTTGCTATCAGGAATTCCCTTATACTTTCTAGGGTTGATTCTAAATTCAGCTTATTAACGTGAGCATGTCCAGTATCGAAGCATATCCCTAAATAATCACTGCCGACGTTGTTAACTAGTTCTATGAGATCCTTGGGTAGAGCGCCATAACCGTTTTCAAGCCTGTTCTCAACAGCAACTTTAACACCGTAATCTGAAGCGTATTTGGAGACTTCTCTAAAGAACCTAATGTTTGCCGATCTGCTCTTCTCCAAAAGACTCAAAGAATTATATTCATGCGAGGGATCTATTCTCGCAGTGTGGAGTATGAAGACTCCCAATTCGAACTCACTGATGTACTTTATCCAATTGCATAATTTCCTCAATGCCTTATTTCTACGGTTATCATCTTCCGAAGCAAAGTCGAATTCTATGTTTCCAAGGGGGCCGTGTACCTGGATTATCTTAAAACCTAGGCTTTCCTCAAGCTCCCTAATCCTCTTTAAAGCATTTGAATCGACTTCATTGTTTCTAGAGATTTTGGAAAGGTGTTCAAAAGATATTTCGATAAACCTAACACCGTTAGCACTGAACCTTTCTAAGGCTTTCTCCAAGTCGAGTATGGAGTATATCCAGCTGTCGAATCCGTAATCCATGCGTAAGCTTTTTTTAAAGCATTAAAAAACTTTACGAAAAACTTTCTTAGAAAAATTATCGGTCCAGAAATTTAAAGCAAATAGCTCATAACACAGAGTTAAAAATAGTTCTCTGAGGAAAAATGTAATATGTTGTATTTTTCTGTAAGATTGTTTCGAAAAACTTATATTCAACTCTAATCATATAAAGTTGTATGCAACAGAATATAGACATAAAACCATATGTTAAACAGGCTATTTCCCTAGGGATCCTTCTCCTCATAGCTCAATCAGGCATAGTATCCTACTTATTAGGTGTCCCCATTTCCTTAGGTTCATCAGAATTAATAATCGGAATAATTCTAACGGTTATCCTTCATGAAGGCGTGCATGCTATTGTTTTAAAGATGTTTGGAGCCAAAAGCATAGGAATAGGCTTTAAAGTGCTTAAGTACGGTTTACCCATATTTTACGTCAAGTCTAATGCACAAATACCTAGGAATAGGTGGATTATAGTCGCTTTAGCCCCTCTGATTCTTTCACCGATCCTCGTAGTGATAGCCCTGTTGCTTCCAGACGCCTCTTTGAAATCTACGTTGGCTTGGGTGAGTATTTTCAACACTTCAGGAGCTTCGGGCGATATGATTCTAATATTGTTCTCAGTGTGTTTCTCTAAAAACGCTCTATTCATAGATATGGGAGAATACGGTATAGTGGAAGGTGAGGAAAATCCTATGCGTAAAAAGACAGTATACCGTATACTAACTGTTATGGATTTGATTGCCTGGCCCTTAATAGCAATACTACCAATAGTGGCGATAATCCTCATGATGAGCTTTGTAACTCGCAGCTCACTGTATCTAGGAGGAATACCCATCGTAGAATTTATCGAGGAAAAAACAAATGGTTATAGCTGTTATTCGCAAATAGGAGCAGGAGGATTCGTATTTTCCTTTACTTTGGTACTAGCTATGGAATTACTTGTAAGGACTATAATAAGAGTTCAAAGGTCGAAGAGCCTAAACTCTAAACTTCAACATTTAAAGACTTAAGTTTCCCCATCAATTCCTCGATGCTTCCATATTTCGCGCTTTCCGGCAACCCTAGGAATGCTATTTGAATACCGGAATTGCTCATTACTTCTGACAAGACCTCGGTGAAAACCCCCGTCCCCTTCTCAGCCTTATCATCTTTGAAATGCGTCCATTGTACGCCGCACGAGGGGCTTCCCTCAACACCTATGTAAGCAATCGTCTTAACACCTTCCTTCTCGTATTCTTTAACGAGTTTTACAACCTGCTCTGCTATTTCTCTACAGACCTTTTTAAAATCCGGGTTGTCGTATAGGCTTCTTGAAGCAGGTCTTCTACCTAAACCTGCGTAGAGCATTTCTGGGCATTGAAGCTGAACTATCCCGAGGTCAGGATCCTTAAGGAGCTCTTCTAAAAACATCCTCGAAGCCTCTATCTTCTCCCTTCTAGCCAACCCCCTTGCTTTACTGTGGGGGTTGATTATGCAGTGGGAAACCAGTAGGATTTTCCTCATCAGTATCCCAATGCTACGCTTGTAATTAAAAATTGCCCTAAAGCGTGAAAAAGCATTGCAAAAGCTGAGAAATTTTCCTTATAAATCACAATGTTTAAAAAGAGTTCTAAAAACGGCTCATTAAGGTAGTTGGAAAAGTGACCTGGTTTGAATACAACAGATTATCCGGTGTCGCCGGAGCTGATAGTTTCGGCATCGGTTCTAGCTAGCATCCTAACAATAACGTTTCTAACGCTCAGGGTAATCCGTCAAAAGGTTAGAGACCCTAGGGTTTCTAGAATAGCCGGCTATATAGAATCGGGCGCTTCAGCATTCCTACGAACCGAGTACTCGGTCATAATGGTGTTCGACGCTCTACTAGCCTTAATACTATTCATTTTCCTAGGGTTTAAAACAGCCGTTGCATTCATCCTCGGCGCAGCTCTATCACTCGCCTCTGGATTCCTGGGTATGAAAATAGCTGTAAAAGCCAATTCAAGGACTACAGAATCTGTTAATGGCAGTGTTTCAAAGGGTCTAAAAATGGCTTTAAGCGGCGGCTCGGTAATAGGGCTCTCAGTCACAAGCCTAAGCCTGCTTGGAATACTGGTTCTCGTCTCCTTAGTGGGAAGCTCTTCGACGCTGGAAATAGGGTTTTTAACAGGATACGCTATGGGTGCGAGCTTGACAGCAGTATTCATACAAATAGGCGGGGGAATTTTTACTAAGAGTGCTGATATCGGAGCCGACATAGTGGGTAAGATAGAGTATAGGCTTCCCGAGGACGACCCTAGGAATCCGGCAGTAATAGCTGACCTTGTTGGCGATAACGTGGGTGACTGTGCAGGAAGAGGTGCTGACCTCTTTGAAACCCTTAGTGGAGACCTTGTCACCAGCATAATAATAGGACTGGGGTTCATAGATAAATACGGCTATATTGTCCTACTCTTTTCCCCGCTTTTCCTCTCAATAGGAATATTGTCAACGCTGATAAGCATTTTCACCGCTATGCGGATAAGCGATCCAACGAAAAGTTTCCTAATAAGCCTCTTTGTTTCCACGGTCTCATCATCAATAGGCTTATACTTCGTTTCCACAGTGTTCATGAAAGATATAACATTGTTTTACGCGGGATTTAGCGGGTTATTGGTTACTTTACTCATGGCACTCGTTTCAAATCACTACACTGGGGTTAATTCCTCTCCAGTCAAGAACATGTTCGAATCAGCTAAGAGGGGTGCGGCAATAAACATGATAAGCGGATTCGCCTACGGTTTAAGAGGTGCAGTGATACCTGTCTTCTTAGTCTCAGTATCAGCGATATTCTCCTATCTTGTCACTGGAAGCATTTATGGTCTCGTAGCTGCGAACATAGGTACAGACATACTCATAGGGACTGTAATGGCCTGGGATGCTTTTGGACCGATAGTTGATAACGCTGGTGGGATAAACGAGATGTCTGGAGCAAGCAGCCACAACGAGGCTTTCGATGCGTTGGATGCCATTGGAAACACTACTAAGGCATATACTAAGGCATTTGCCCTTGCAAGTGGCACCTTCACAGCTTTCATAGCCCTAATGACCTATTACCACGTCGTAGGTAAGAGGCCGGTTGACTTAACGAACCCGTTTCACACAGCAGGCCTACTAATAGGCATAGCAATACCCTTCTTATTCTCATCATACATAATGAGCGCAGTCAACTCTACAACAATGGTAATGGTTGATGAAGTCAGAAGACAATTCAGGGAAAATCCTAAAATACTCTCGGGGCATGATCCTCCAGCATACGATAAGTGTGTAAGAATAGCAACGCTTAAGGCTTTAAAACAAATGGCAATTCCAGTTTTAATCGCCGAAGCAGCGTTCATAGGCTTCGGCATCCTCTTTGGAGTAAACGCTCTAGCCGGAATGCTCATAGGACTACTTGGTTCAAGCGCTATCCTAGGCATAAAATGCATACTAATGGGCGGTGCATTCGACAATACTAAGAAACGCTTCGAACTATCCAATAATAATGGCGACGAGTTCCTACAGTCCGCAGTCGTCACCGGCGATACTTTCGGAGACCCGCTTAAAGACGTAGTAGGCCCCTCACTAACGATCCTGATGAAAAGCATCATAATGACTGCACTCACCTTCGAAACAATACTGCTTAAATACGCAATATTCCCCGTTTAATTTAAAACAGCATTTGATTTCCCGATTCAACCTTAGCTGAAAAATACTGAGAGGAAGCAAGCGTTAAGAAAGCTTTTTCCCTCGAGCTAAGCTCTCGTTTCTTGATGAACATTAAGGGCTTCTCAGCGACAAGAGAACGAGGTTAGCGGTAAAACGCTAATCCGTATGCTTTTAACACATCGTAATGCTTAGTGTTCCTTGTTAGCAGCTTAAGTCTTTTCACCATCGCCGTAGCCCCTATTATAAGATCCCGGTCTTCAACAAGCCTGCCTGAAGCCTTTAAAGCCCTCCATATTTCTGAAGCCTTCTCCAGAATCTCATTGTCTAACCAAACTATGAAAAAGGATTCTTCAAGGATTCTCTTCGCCTCCTTAATATTCTTTGTCCCCCTGATGAACTCGTAAACAGTTATTTCAGAAATATGATGAGAATCATCAGGGTTTAGCTCCAACTCCCCCTTATAGTAGTCGATCAGGCAATCAGTGTCAACTAGTATTCTCTCGCCCATTTCCTAACCCTAGTATCATCATATTCCATTTCCAGTAGCTTCTGCATTCTTTTCCTATGTTTAAACCTCTTCTCATTCAAAGCCATGTTCGCAAGCTCGTTCAGAAACTCGTCCCACGCTTTATTACCCTTAATGCTCTCCAACCTTTTCTTCGTTTCCTTGCTCACCGGAATAGTACTCATTATTAATAGATCATGAATCATAACTTATAAACCTTTTTCTCGTAGCAAGAACCTAAACCCCTTCTCATAAGTGAAAAACACTGTTTTTTCATAATTTTAACCAGTTAGAAGCAAAATACCCGAAAGACATCTCCTATGTTTAGAATATAAAATCTGGGGAATGACTTGTAATGCAACAGACATTGCTGAAGCGTGATTTAACATGAGGACTATTTTAGAAGCAGTTTAACATATTTTTTCTGATAAGTTTTGCTTTAAAGAGTTTAGGTGAACTCGGAACAGAAGACGCGCTCTCCTACTTTAAGGAGCTTGGATTATAAAAAGAATAGGATTTATAAAGCATGCTGACAGATTTCCAAGAATCAAATTCGCATAAATCCCATAGCTGGCCGGCATAAGAAGATGGACGAAGAAGAACATTGACGAGTATTTCAAATAGTATTTGCTCGCTTTCTCCCTATTAACTACAGAAGGGAAGATAATCAATAGCATCATTTACCAATTCCACAACCTCTTTTAGAACTCCTTCGCATTATTTTTCAAAAAACTGTCCATGGGGCAGGTTGTTCCTATTGGCTGATTTTGAAAGACTGGTTTCAAGCCGGATTGTTACCAATGAGGTTATAGAAAGAGTTTACGGGGAAGCGGGCTGAATACTGTTCGCAAGTTAATAGTATAACTGTTTAAGAGCAAGAGGGATATATTGTTGCGGAGAAGCTTCTGGACAGGATTGGAGGCTCGAGTAGCGTTTTTTCTTATTTCTTCCCAGTGGTATACGGCCTCTGTGCACAAGATGGGGGATATTAGTAAGGAAGAGGTGAAGAGCCAATAGACCCTGACTCGAGTCTGTTGATGAAACATGATTCCTCCTTAGCAAGAGCTATAAGACACGTTCAACTATATTAAAGACCAGATGGTGAAAAAGGATGCAGATTGTTGCTCTTTGAACTTTTTATGGCCATAGGTTTTATAAGGAGAATCGGTCTTCAAAATAGCGGAGGGAGTTGGCTGAGGTAACTGTAGCGAAGGTTAAGGAATTGTTCGACCCTGAGGATGAGCTGGTCTTCATAAGGGTTGGCGATGTTTACATAGTAGAGAAGCTTGACTATGTTCGTATCTTAGAGAGGATGAGAGTGAAGTTTAAGGATCTGTCTGAGGAGGAAAAAGAGAAAATTGCCCTGGAGGCTAAAAAGTGGGCGAGGATAAAATAGTTTTAGACACTTCTGTACTGATAGCTGGAATCATCGGGAGCAACGCATCGAAGAGTATTCTCATTAGGATACTTAATGGCGAGCTTATTGTAGTGATTTCAGACAGCGTTTTTTAAAGAGTATTTGAAAGCCATCCAATTTGACAGGGTTTCCCATAGGATTGATTTTTCCAGAACCTACCTTATCTTGGATAAACTTTAGAGTTTCTTTAAAAGCTACACCAAAGGAGAAATTTAGGCTTTGCAGAGATCCAACTGATGACGAATTTCTCAACGTCGTCTATGAGGCTAAGGCAAATTGCATTATCACACTGAATAAGGATCTGCTCAACTTATGGAATGAGGCTAAGAAGCTAAAGCTTAAGGAGCATGTGATTAAAATACTCTGGCCCGAGGAATTTTTGAAGGAATTAAACAAACAGGCTTAACGAGGGCGTTCGGATAAGCCTAGTTTCTTCTAAAGTGCTTTTAAGCACTTCTTTAAGGTGAATATGGATATTGGCTGAAAAATATAGCTTGTTATTTCTCTTCAAAGTTGTCAGGCTCCACTGGGCTCGGGGGCTTTATGAAAAACTTGTCGTTAGGCCTGTGCAGGTTTTTAACAATTTTCCCCTTTCCCTCCTTGATTTTCTCAGAGCTGTGAATCGCCACTCCGACTGCTATCGCAATATACTCTTCAGAAACAACAGCCACAGGATCTCCTTCGTTAAAACTGCTGTGTTTGACTACTCCAGGTATCATGACATCAGCACCTTTAACCACGTGTTCAACAGCCCCCTTGTCGACAACAATTACTGGGCATGTGGTTAATCTTCCAAGGCCCTGAAGATGGGGAATGATTTTTCCGTCTTCAAAGATTATTAGGGTTGGAATATTGTCTAGGAGAAGTATGCTAGCGTTTTCGAGCTCTATGATTTCAGCGAGTTTGAATTTATCCTGCTTAAATGAGATTTTCTGAAGCTTAGCGTTTTCTATAAGTTTAATCGCCTCCTTTCTCCTTACTTGCTTTCTATGCAATCCTGCTCCTCGCTTCTTCTCTATACAAAAGTATTTTAAAATATCGTATGGAAAAATGACAGTCCTATGTTTTTCCTATAAATTTAACTACGTTTGAACCAGGTTTAACACCTAGGCTCTTTGCAACGACTTCGCATTTTGTTCTTAAAACGTAACACACAGGCTTACCAATGTTTTTCTCTAATCCGATTAGGGATTCGAAATTACCCTGTCCCTTGCATATTATTATGTCTGCCTTATTCAATTCATTCTTAAATTCTTCAGAAACCCTATCCATTGCGACGCCTATGGTATCGTCGCCAGTTGTTATTAAATTACTGCAGGCTTCATCCAGTTTAACATACTTTGCATCTTCAAGAGTAGCATCGTTTAGAATTGGTCCTCCTTTTACAACCATAGTGACTTCGCAACCCCATTTCTCCCTTAGGCATTTCGCTACAAGCTTATCGAAAACTATTTCACCGGCATTATCAGTTAAGTATAGCACTTTTACCCCTTCTCTAATATTTTCACATAAAATTCCTACATCATCTATCGTAAGGGGTTCTGCTAGATAGCTTCTTATTCTAGATAGGAAATCTTCAAAACTAAAACGATGCCCGTGGACTTCGAAATCTATCATATTGCCGATTATAGAGGATTTAAGGCTTAACCTCAAAGCCTCCGTTTTATCATCGGTCTTTTCAATCATATTCCAAAGATCACTGTAAACCGTTAGAGCAGTATCGTTAGAAAGCTTCTTCAAATCCCTAAAAGGGTCTTTAACTCCAGTTAATTGCTGGACAATTTTAAAAGCATGAGAGTGAAGAATATTGGGGGAAGTGTCTTCTTCTATGGCTTTTGGAAGCCAGTTTAAAACTTCAAAGAGGATTCTCTTAATTTTATCCGGGTCGTCAGTGGCTCTTGAAGCCATGTCGAAAGCTGCGTTAACAGTACATGGTATGCATAGTAGGCCGGGTTTCATGGGTGGATGCAAAAACCCTTGCCTAATAAACCTATTTGAAAAATCAGACGAACGATAATTAGAAAAATGATGTAAAAGTAGATTGGAGGTTTTCTAATGCTAAGCTTAGGAAGATTTATTTTATGCTTTTTTTAAAAACCTAAAAGGATTGAGAGTAATAGTCATGGCCGGGGGCTTCGCTAAACGACTCGGACAACTTGGGGTAAACATGGCGAAGCCCCTTGTCAAAATCTGCAATAGGCCAATCATAGACTATGCTATGGAGAAGATAATGGTGTTAAATCCGAGGGAAATAATCGTCACCATAAACAGAAAGTTTGAAGAAGATTTCAGAGAATGGCTTGAATCCAGAAACTATGCTAATACGAGGCTCCATGTTGAGAGCAGTACTCGTGAAGAGGAAAAACCTGGGGCAGTGCTCTCGCTTGCAATGCTTCTGGACAAGATAGTTGAAGACGAGTATTTAATAATTGCCGGAGACAATCTTTTTTCTTTAAACCTGGAGGATTTTGTAAGTTTTTATCTAAAAATGAAGGCTCCGACCATTGCCCTGTATGATGTTGGTGACAAAGAACTGGTTAAAATGTATTCTTGCATAAGGCTTTCGGATGATCTAAGAGTAGTGGAATTTACTGAAAAACCTTCCAATCCCACTTCGACTCTCATATCGACAGCTATCTACATGCTTCCATGGCGTTCTTTCATTAGGATAAAAGAATACCTGGAGAAAGGTGGTAATAGAGATGCTCCAGGACACTTCATATCATGGCTATGTAAGAATGAGCCTGTTTATGGTTATGTTTTTCAAGGATACTGGTTCGATGTAGGGACACCGCGGACTTATGAAGAAGCCTGTGAATTTATGGAGAACCTTATGAAGCAAAAACATTCTCCTTAAAGATTTAATAATTCTACATTGGAATAATCGTGCAATGCCGTCTAAGTATGAGGAGCTTGGTGTAGATGTTAGTAAGAAAGGAGTAGAGTTTTTGAAGAAAATTACCGATGACATGTTTCCTGAAGCATTCTGCTCCATAGTAAAGGATCCCTTGAACCCCGAATGGGGTATAATACTGCATACTGATGGAGCTGGTACAAAACCCGTAGTATCCTACCTGTATTACAGAGAGACCGGCGATGTTAGATTCTTCGAGACCCTTGTTGAAGACATTGTTGCAATGAATGTCGACGATGCTGCGTGCGTGGGAGGTTTACCTATTGCTTTTTCAGACTACGTTGCAATCAACCCCTTTAAGCTTTCAAAACAGGATCTTCTAAACAGTCTAGCTAAAGGCTTCTCGAAAACCTTCTCAAAACTCAGAGATTACGGAATCAATATTCTTTTCAGTGGCGGTGAAACTGCTGACCTTTCTGACATAGTCAGGACCTTTGACATATCTGGAACAGTATTAGCTAGGGTTGAACTCTCCAGGGTAATAACTGGTAGAAATATTTCACCAGGAGACATTATAATCGGCTTGAGAAGTGGAGGTAAAGCTAGATATGAGGAAAGAGAGAATAGTGGAATAATGTGTAATGGGATTACGCTTGCAAGACATTGTCTGTTATCCAATGAATATCTAAAAAAATATCCAGAGATATCCTCTGAGGAGACTAAAGGATACTATGGCCGTTTTAAAATAGACTCTTTCATTGACGAGTTAAGTATGACTGTTGGAGAGGCCATACTATCACCAACTAGAATTTACCTACCCATAATAATAGAAATACTCAGAGAGATAAGGGTCAAAGCTATGGTTCACAATACGGGTGGAGGATTGACGAAATGCCTGAAATTAGGAAGAAACATAAAGTACGTCAAGGATAATCTTCCAGAACCAGATCCAATATTTAAATTAATACAGAATGAGAGTGGAGAAGACTGGAGGAATATGTACCAGAATTTCAATATGGGTGTTGGTTTAGAAATTGTAGTTGAGAAGGGTGATGAAGAAAGGATTATTAATATCTCTGAGAAATTCGGGGTTAGTGCTCAAATAATCGGCAGATGCGAAAAATCCTCAGAGGGGAATTCGCTGACCATTATTTCTAAATATGGAAAATTTAATTACAATTAAAATGTGTTTGTCGAATTTCGACATTTTCGATACTTCCATTTAAACATTACTTTTTAAAATTGTTTCTGAAACATTTTAAAGAATCGTTCTAGAATACTGGAACGCAATATATATATCACAAAAGCATACAGGTGGGTGGTGGGGGAGATGGGAGAAAAGCATACTCTAATACCTGCTTCCAATTTCTTCAAGAAAGCTTTAACTAGTATGGGTTTTCTCCTCCTAGGCCTATTGCTTTTGAGTTCTATGCTCAACCTGATTACTTACGCTACAACAGCTCCAGGTATTAAGAATATCCAGTACTTGGATTTGACAATATCGGTAATAGACCATTATGGCGCACCCGTTGAAAACGCTTACGTAGTAGTATTCGAGCTCGCAGAAAACGGTCCAATAAAGCTCTCAGAAGGCTTCACAGACTTCACAGGCAAGTATAAAGCCAGCTTCAAAATACCCAGGAAAACAATCTACTTGACCATGTGGAAAGTTGATGAAGCCGGAAACCTCTACATTGACTCTCATTCTCAAGCAATAGAAGCATACGCTCCAGTAAACCTCTGGATAATCACCCATAAGACAAGCGAAGAATCTGGAAAACAAACCTTGGAAATCGGAACACTAACATTCTCAATAGACCCCTCGGAAATGAAACACCCAGTAGACAAGCTGGAGAAAACAATAACAATCTCAAAAATAGAACCGCAAAAACAGAAAACAGAAGACTCAAAAGACATAGTAGGCGCATCTAAAACAACCACAACAACATCCTGCCAAATACCAACATACCCATACCAAGAAGAGAAGTGGGAATATACATCGGTACTAAAATTTGCTACTTGGGATAATATAAGTGCGATATTCACATTTTTACCAGGCTCTAATATTTTTGTTGAAAGCAAGGAGAGGTATTTCCTAATCAGCAGCTGTAGTTATACTTCTTGGAATAGTGGTTATACTACAATCAAGTTAGACTATGGTTTTGGCATAAGCGAGCCGGTAACTGGCAGGTATATATATGATCAAAGGGTCAAGTTAAAGTACTACTTTATTAGATTCTGGCCTCCATATCAAAGCTCGGTACTGGTAGAGAAGGTCTATGCTGTGGACACTAACGTGGATGGGGCGGAAATTAGTGACATCAAAAACGATTACAAAACAAGCTGGAGTGGCTTACTTCCAAGTTGGAGTTACTTTATAACATTGCCTCAGAAATACAATAGGATAATAGAAATAACTGGCAAATCCGCTAGCTTTACAATATCGACTGGCGTAAGTCTCAGCTTCTACATAGGAGTCAGCGTTTCCCTTGGTGTGGGAAAAGCACCTAGTCCAGTTTCATACCTCATTATTACAGCTGATAAATGGATAGACAATTACAAGGTTAAGATAGTTTCGAATGACGGTACCTTCTTGCAGACTTATAGTAACTGGGTTCCACCATAAAGCGAGGCTTGACTTTTAAATCTTTTCTATAGGGAAAAAGATATTAACGTCTCAGTATGTTCTACATGTTCAAGTTTCTCCAAGACTTCATAGATGGTTTTCTTAAGCTCTTCAAGGTTTTTGACTTCAATTACAAGCACGGCATCAAATCTACCAAAAACAGAGTTCGCTAGTTTGACGCCTCTCACTCTCCTTGCCTTCACTACTTCTTCAGATGTTCCTGGTTTCGTCTTAACTAATACGAATGCTCTAATCATTTCTGTTCACTATAGCACAATCGAGGTCTCTGTCCTGAGTATATTCGGAACTTTTTCAATGACTTCATAGACGAGTTTGCTCAATGCCTCAGGGCTTTCTGCTTCAACAGTTGCTATAACGTCGAATCTTCCGTAGACAGGGTCTGCTGAATACACGCCTTTAATCTTACTTACTTCCTTAGCTACTTCTATAGAGGTTCCAGGCTTCGTGACTATGAATATATATGCTTTAACGACCATGTTTTGAAAAGTCTTGAGGATGTATTTAATCATTTCTAAATCGAAACGTAAATTATAACCGATTAGTCACTATACGAATACTGCTGTTCCAACAGCGGTTATTACGATAAATCCATCTAGGATCTCCTTGAAACCTATTCCAAAAACCCCGTTTGCACCCATGGTTGTTGCTTTCTTAATAAGATCCTCCAAGGCTTTGATCCTCGCTTTTTCTATTTCAGAAAAAGAATGCTTCACATTTACCACCTACTAAAGCCTCTATACCTACCGTAAGCCTTCCCCAAGAACCCTCTTGTCATAACCGTCTGGCCGAAGACAGTGCCTAGGTCCCTCACTATTTTCTTCCAGGGAATTTCTGGAGTAGTAGAAAGATATGTTGTAGCTGGAGGTGATGGAGGCGGGTAGCTCATAGTAATATTTAGATGACTAGATAAAGTTTTTAAACCAATGTTATTTTCAGGTTGTGATGGAGTTAACTGAAGATCCTTTAACTGGTGAGAAAGTAAGGCTCGTAGGATATTCTAATCTTAATATCGGGAAGCTGAGGAGGGGTAAAGTCAGGGACGTATACGACTTGAACGATGAGCTCCTCATATACCATACCGACAGAGTCTCAGCATTCGATATTGTCCTTCCAACTTTAATACCCCGTAAGGGTGAGTATTTGCAAAAGCTAACTGTGTTCTGGATGAGAAAGAGCAGGAAGGTCTTTCCGAATCACTTGATAGATGTTGTCGATGAGAGGAGCATCTTGGTTAAAAAGGCTAGGAGGATCGATATCGAATGGGTCGTCAGGAAATACCTTTACGGCTCATTGTGGAGAGAATACAAGAATGGTAGGAGAGAGATGTACGGCATAAAGTTTCCAGAAGGCCTTAAAATGGCTGAGGAACTACCTGAGCCAATTTTAACGCCTACTACGAAGTCAGATGTTGGACACGATAGAGAAATCAGTAAGGCTGAGGCCATAGAACTAGGTCTCGTCGACAAGGATACGTGGGCTACGCTGGAGGAAGCATCATTCAGACTATTCGAATTCTACGAGTCAGAGGCTAAGAAAGCCGGTATAATAATACCCGATTTTAAACTGGAATTCGGATTCTATAAGGATGAGCTTATTCAAATAGACGAGCCTCCTACGCATGATTCTGCAAGGATGTGGGCAATAAAATATTACAATGTTGGCATGCCCCAAGAATCTCATTGTCTTGACAAGGAGTTTCTTAGAGAATGCTTAAGGAGAATGGGTTTTAGTGGCGAAGGTGCTCCTCCTGAAATCCCCCAAGTAGTTGTTAGAGAAGTCGCTAAAAGGTGTGCAGGTTCCTACAAAGTGCTTGCCGAAGGCGCTAGATTAGAAGACTTGGGTTTGCTTAGCGTAGATGAAATTTTTGCAAAAAGCTGTTAAATTTAACATGCTCATGTAATTTAAATTTAAAAACATTCAGTAAAAACTGAAACTCGTAAATGCCAGGAGAGAAATGCGGGTTATTCGGGGCGAAGTGTTTTAACAATAGATGTGCTTTTGACTTTCTCTACTGGGGGCTTATAGCTCAAAACCATAGGGGACACGAGTCATATGGGTTCTTAACATGTGATAAGGGTTTCAGGAGGCATGTAAACGTGGGCCTGGTTCCTCAAATATCTGGAAGGAGGTATTCAAGATGGCGTAACTTTCTCCGTGGAAGCGTTGGGATAGCTCACGTTAGGTATGGTACCTCTGGTGAAAGAGGATTATCCAAGTTGGATTATGCTCAGCCTTTAATATCTTCGCATGGTAATGAAAAAATAGGTTTCGCATTCAACGGAAACATAGTCAATACTTATGATCTAAATAATCGTTTAGCAGATAAATTCGGAGAAAATGAGGCTTTTTGTGACGCACTCGTCTTCTCTAAATACTTAGTCAGTAATATTGGCAGTGGTTTAATAAGTGCGATAGAAGATTGTATGAAAAACGTGGAGGGTGCCTTCTCAGTATTGGGGTTGAGGAATAATGGTGAATTGTTTGCTTTTAGAGACCCATTGGGAATAAGACCCTTGTCAATGGGCGAGAGCGAAGACGGTATGATTAAGGCATTCTCTTCAGAAACCGTTGGATTCAACATAAATGGATTAAGATTCATAGGTGATGTTAAGCCCGGCGAAGCCGTTGTCATAACTAAGGATGATGTGAAAAGGGAGAGGCTCGTTAAAAGCGAGAGGACTGCCTTCTGCGCTTTCGAATACGCTTACTTCGCCAGGCCCGACTCATTCCTAAACGGTAAATATGTTTACAGCGTTAGAGAGGAGTTTGGAAGAAACCTCGGTAAAAGGTTTAAAGACATCGTGGAGAAGGCTGACTTAATCCTCTCAATGCCTGAAACGGCTGAAGACGCTGCATACGGCCTACATGAAGAGACCGGTTTAAAATGGGAGAGGATTCTAAGGAGACACAGGTATGTTACTCGAAGAGCATTCATACTTGAACCGGATGAAAGAGTCTCTACGGTAGATAAGAAAATAAACATTATGGACGGTGGGTTGAATGGTAAAAGAGTTATAATCGTTGATGATAGCATTGTAAGGGGGGATACCACTAGGACTGTAGTTAGTAAAATCAGGAAGGCTGGAGCCGAGAAGATATACGTATTCGTAACGTTCCCTAGAATAACTCACCCATGCTTCTACGGTATTGACATGGCTACTTTCAACGAACTCATAGGCTTCAGATTCGACGAAGAAGGTATTGCAAAGCAAATTGGTGCAGACGGCGTATTCTACCAGCCTTTGGAAGACTATATCAGAGCCACTGGAATGAGCGTCAATGAGCTCTGCACAGCATGCATAACTGGAGAGTACCCGACTGAAACTGCTCAAAAAATGGCTGAGGCAGCCAAGTCTTCAATGAAAATCGAAGATCAAAGAAGGATTTACGAGAGGCCTGAACTTTTCAGAAAGTAGGTGGTGCCAAGTGACTGGAATACTAGGAATATATCTCTTCGACGAGAAGTGGAATGCTGGAAACTTCGGCGTTTACGGTTTAATGGCTCTCCAACACAGGGGTCAGGAGACGGCGGGGATTGAGCTATTAGGTAAGAATAGGAAGAAGATCGCGGGTGAGGGCCTTGTTGAAGATGTTTTAAACAGAGTGGATGCTGAAGGGCATATATGCATAGGCGCCGTTTCCCCCTATCCCGTAGAAGTCAAAGAAGAAATCCCTCCTTTCATGCTAAGTGATAAAGTCTCAGTGGCGATAGACGGTAGGGTAACTGGGATTGAGAACTATACATGGGAAAACCACCTCAGCTACGAGGAAAACCTGAGGAGAGCATTTGAAAAATACTCTAAGGGCAATAGTAGCATAGAGATTGTTAAGGAGTTCTTCGACATTTGCAAGGGGGGTTTCGCCTATATTGCTGTTAACGATAAGAATGAGATGGTTGCAGGCCGTAGTACCTTAGGCGTTAAACCCCTTTCCTTGGGTAAATTCGGGTTTGAAGGGGGTATAGTTGCATCTGAAACATGTGTCATGGATGTTATTGGAGAGAGAGTGCCGATAAGCCCTGCTGAGAATGTTGAACCGGGCTGGGCGATGATTTTCACACCCTTTTCAGCGAAATGGGTTAAAAGGGATTCTTGCAAAAGAGCATATTGTAGCTTCGAGTATGTCTACCTTGCCAGGCCGGATTCCTACGTAAACGATATCCCTATTTACAGAGTTAGGAGGAACATAGGAAAGAAGCTTGCTGAAGAGGGTAGGGTTGATGCAGACGTGGTAATAGGCGTACCTGAGACCGCCATACCCTTTGCAATGGCCTATTCTAATGAGACGGGGATACCTATAGAGAAAGGCTTTGAACTTACAGGTAGGAGGGTTAGGAGCGCGCTTAGGCCAGACCAATTCGAGAGGCTGAAAGGTGTACAGTTGAAGCTTAACGTAATAAGCGAGGCTGTTAAAGGCAAGAGGGTTGTGCTGATTGATGATAGCGTTGTAAGAGGCAATACTCTCGCTAACATAGTTTACCTGATGAAAGAGAAGGGAGCTAAAGAGATACATGTTAGAATAGGTAGTCCTCATATAATTTCGCATTGTCCATTCGGTGTCGAAGTGCCTCCTGAAGACGAGCTCATAGGTAGACATTTGTCTGAGGAGAAGATAGCTGAAGTAGTGGGTGCGGATTCCTTCAAATACCTTAGTATAAACGGACTCGTGGAAGCAATAGGTTTGAGAGAAGAAGAATTATGCCTAGGCTGCTTCAACTGTATTTATCCGGAGGTGTAGGCTTTGAAAATACTTCTCGTTGGCAGTGGTGGAAGAGAACATGCTATAGCAAAAGCCTTCTACAAGAGTAGTTATGGGCCAAAGCTCTTCTGCATCTCGGAATTGGTAAATCCGGGCATAAACAAGATCGTTAAGGAAACTGGTGGAGAATACTACGTTGGTAATCCGAACGATCCTGAAGCAGTTTTCCAAGCGGCTCTCAAGGCCGGTGTCGACTTCGTATTCGTAGGGCCTGAAGAGCCCAATTTCCGGGGAGTTCCAGATAAGCTCGAGGAGGAGGGAATTCCCTGCATAGGTGCTAACAGGGAAGTTGCCGAAATAGAAATGTCTAAAGCAAGCATGAGAGATCTTCAATGGAAGTATATGATTCCCGGGAGACTCTGGTACAAGAAGTTTAGGACGTTTGAGGAAGCCCTGCCCTACGTTGAGGAGTATGCTGAGAGTGTTGCATTGAAGCCTGCGAGACAAGTAGGGGGCAAGGGCGTTAAGGTAATAGAAGACTTTCAAGTCTACTTGAGGGAGGACAAGAAGAAGGTGAAGAAGCAACATGTCGAATCCATCTACAAAGAATACATGAAGGGTTACGACGATATGGATTTCAAAATCCTCATAGAGGAAAGAGTCTGGGGACCCGAGTATACTCTACAATGTTTCACTGATGGTAGAACGGTGGTTCCAATGCCGGCTGTTCAAGATAATAAGCATGCTTTCGATGGCGACCTCGGTCCTGAAACGGGCGGAATGGGCTCTATAGCATGCGGTATGAATCTTAAATGGGGTGCTAACGATGATAGGTCAATACTCACCGAAGAGGAGGTCGAGAAGTCTACTGAAATAGTCAGAATGATGGTTGAGGCGATTCAGAAAGAAACTGGACGTAGATACCATGGCATTGTCGCTGGGCAGATGATGCTCACATCCATATGGGGGCCAACCATAATAGAGATGTATTCTAGGCTTGGAGACCCAGAGGCCGTTAATGTCCTGGCTGTTTTAAAAACCGACTTGGTTGAAATATGCGAAGCAATAATAAGCGAGAGGCTGAACAGTATTAAAATCGAATTCGAGGAGAAGGCGACGGTTGTTAAAGCAGTCTCGCCGGAAGGATACCCTTTAAGCAGGGATTTAGCAAAAGGACACCCTGCTATAGTTAGCGAGGAAGAAGGTATTTTCTGGGCTTCAGCCCACTTGAAAGAAGACGGCATAATAGAGACTGGTGGATCAAGGCTTATAGAATGTTTAGGAGTTGCCGATACGATTCCAGAGGCTAGCCTTATTGCCGAAAGACTGACTTCTAAGGCTCGGTTAGCAGACGGCTGGGGATTGTTTCATAGGAGTGACATCGGCTCAGAAAAGTCCTTGGAGAGGAGGATAATGCTGGCTAACATGGCTAGGGAGATATACAAGTATAGGGAGAGAAAGGGCATTCTCGGTAAAAGGATAATATGGATCCCTGGAAAAGGCTTAGAGGAGGTTGGCTAGAAGTGGCTAAGGTGGCTGTCGTCATAGGAAGCAAGTCGGACGAGGAGCTTGGTAAAAACATAGTCAGCCTCTTGGAAAGTTTTGGTATTGAATGCGACTATAGGATCTTATCTGCTCACAGAAACCCTGAGGAATTGGATGAGTTTGTCAAGAATAGTGATGCTGAAGTCTTCATAGCAGTCGCAGGTCTCTCGGCAGCTCTACCGGGGGTCATCGCATCTAAAACAGTCAAGCCCGTAATCGGCGTTCCGAAGGAAGTTAAGCTCGGTGGCCTTGACGCCTTGCTCTCTATCGTCCAAATGCCTCCGGGAATACCCGTTGCCACGGTTGGAGTGGATAATTGGAAGAATGCTGCTATACTGGCAGTCGAAATACTGGCATTGAAATACCCGAGTCTTAACGACAAGCTTCTGGAGGAGAGGAGGAAAAAATGAAGATTAGAGTTGAAGTTAAGCTTAAACCGGGACACTTCGATCCAGAGGGGGACGTTACTGCAAAATCCCTCAGGGACTTGGGGTTTCCGGTTAAAGATGTTAAAGTTGGTAAATTATACATCGTGGATGTTGAAGTCGATAATAGTAAGGAAGCCTTGAAGATTGCTGAAGACATGTGTAAAAAGCTCCTAGCCAATCCTGTCAAGGACGATTATAGCATAGAGGTGTTACCGACCTGAAGCCGGGTCTCAGGAAGAAGCTATACGAAGACCTGGAGGTTTACACAATAGACCTTTCCATAGCAGAAGATAAGGATCTTCTAGAAATAAGCAGGGGAATGGGGCTTAACATAAGCCTAGATAGGATGAGATATTTAAAGCAGTATTTCAAAAACAAGCCTCCTACAGATGTTGAATTAGAAATGATTGCACAAACATGGTCTGAGCACTGTTTCCACAACGTTTTCAAAGGAGACGTTGTAACGGATGATGGGCGAGTAATCAACAGTATTTTGAAGACGTACATAATGAGGGCTACGAAAGAGCTCAATAAAGAATGGTGTATTTCGGTATTCGAAGACAATGCTGGCATAATTGATTTCGATAAGGGTTATGCAATAGCCGCAAAGGTCGAGACTCATAACCATCCCTCTGCAGTAGAACCTTTTGGCGGCGCTGCAACGGGCGTTGGAGGAGTCATAAGAGATATTCTAGGAGTATGGGGTGAACCCATTGCCTTAACAGACGTGTTATGCTTCGGCCCGTTGGATACTAAGTATGAAGACCTGCCACCTGGTGTTAAGCATCCACGCTACATATACAGAGGAGTCGTCGCTGGAATAGGTAGCTACGGTAATAACATGGGTATTCCAACAGTATCAGGCGCTATTTTCTTCGACAAGGGTTACACAGGTAATGTAATTGTCTACTGCGGTTGCATCGGGATTCTCCCAAGAGATGCGTATGTGAGAAATACGCGAGAAGGAGATTTCGCAGTCCTCGCAGGCGGTAGGACTGGCAGAGATGGTATTCACGGCGTAACATTTGCCTCGGTTGAGCTTACTGAAGAAGCTGAAGAACTCAGGTCAGCTGTTCAAATACCGAATCCAATAGTGGAAGAGAGGCTTAGAAGGGCGATACTTAGAATAAGGGATGAGAAACTAGCCTCTGGGATAACTGATCTAGGCGGTGGCGGATTATCATGTGCTGCAGGGGAAATGGCTTACAGATCGGGCTTAGGTGTAGACATCGACTTAGACAAGGTTCCATTAAAAGCGCCTGACATGGCCCCTTGGGAGATATGGATTTCAGAATCGCAAGAGAGAATGCTACTTTCAGTTCCTGAGGAGAATTTAAAAAGAGTTATTGAAATATTTCAAGAAGAGGACGTTGAAGTAAGCATTGTCGGAAGGTTTGTCAAAACTGGTAGAGTCAGAGTCTTTACAAGGGGGCGTGTTGTCTGTGACCTTGACTTAAACTTCTTATTCAACCCTCCGAAAGTAGTTAGGAAAGCAAAGATACCGAAACTTACACAGTTAGGGGTTAATCTAGACGAGCCTAAGGACTTGGGAGAAGAAATACTCAAAATCCTTTCTGAACCGAACATTAGGAGTAAAGAGGAAGTTATTAGGACATACGATTATGAGGTTAGGGGTTGCACCGTTTTAAAACCAATATATGGGTATGAGGCTGGGCCGAGCGATGCCGCAGTAATAAAGCCCCTTAAAGACTCTTGGATGGGCGTAGTAATATCTTGCGGGATAAACCCTTTCTATCCAGACCCTTACTGGATGGCTGCTAACTCGATAGAAGAAGCCATTAGGAATAATACTGCCGTCGGTGGGCGTAGAATTGCGCTATTGGACAATTTCGTCTGGGGAAGTCCAGAGAACGAGGAGAACATGGGCAGTCTCCTTAGAGCTGTTGAAGCATGCTACGATTTCTCAAAAGCTCTGGGAACACCATTCATATCTGGAAAAGATAGTTTGTATAACGAGTCTCCGTTAGGCCCTGTCAGACCTACTCTCCTAATAACCGGAATCGGCATAATCCCAGATATTAGAAGAGTAGTAACTCCAAGCCTGAAGGAAGAGGACAACCCTGTTTACATAATTGGCTTGACTAGAGAAGAGCTCAGGGGCTCTGCATACTTGAGGCTTAAGGGGGTCGATGGTGGTGAAGTCCCCAGGGTCGATGGGGCTCTCTCCAAGAAGATAACTGATGTTCTTATTAAGGCTATGGATGAGCAGATTGTTTTATCTTGCCACGACCTTTCAGAAGGGGGTCTCGGAGTTGCTGCGGCCGAAATGGTTGTAGCGTCTAAAAACTTAGGGATGGAGATCAATATCGTTAATGTACCATCTGAATCAAGTAGGAGCGACTACATACTCTTCTCTGAATCAGCCTCAAGATTCCTGGTGGAAGTAAATAGGAGTAAAAAGGAAAGGTTTGAAGAATTGTTCTCAGGATTGCCATTCGGCAGGATAGGTAAGGTGGTTAAGGGGATTGGCCTACGCATAACCGATTTAAAAAACAAGACATGCGAGTTAAGCAATTCCGAGATTAAAAAAGCCTGGAGAGGGTATTGAAAATGAACAGTAAAAAATTCAAAGCGATCGTCTTAAGAACCGGCGGTACTAATTGCGATCTTGAAACCAAAATAGCATTAGAAGAGCTCGGCGTTAAAACAGAGATAGTGCACATGAATAGGATTGATGATAAAAACCTTTTAGACTACCACCTAATAGTCTTCCCCGGGGGTTTTTCATATGGTGATTACGTGAGGGCTGGTGCAGTATGGGGTAAGAGAGTGCTTACCAGACTCGGAGGGAAGCTCGAGCAATTCATAAGCGAGGAGAGGCTGGTACTCGGGATTTGCAATGGTTTCCAAGTGCTTGTAGAAGCGGGGGTATTGCCTGGAGACGGTATTAACGAAACCCCGTCGGTAGCTCTAGCCAACAATTCTTCTGCAAGATATGAATGTAGATGGATATGGCTTAGAGTCGAAAATAATCAAACACCATTTACCCTAACGATGAAGAAAGGAGATATACTTAATATTCCGATTGGACACGCAGAAGGCAGATTCTTAGCAGACGAAAATACTCTGGAGAGGCTTAAGAATAATAGTCAGATAGTATTCAGGTATGTTCTTCCAAACGGAGAAGACGCTAATGGCATATACCCCTATAACCCTAATGGCTCAACCTACGATATTGCTGGAATATGCAATGAAAAAGGAAACGTCATGGGCATGATGCCTCATCCAGAGAGAGCATTCTTTGGTTGGCAGCTTCCAGAGTGGAACAGGGCTCCTCTGGAAAAAGGCGATGGAAGAAAAATCTTTGAAAGCATAATCAAATACTTAGAAGAGAAGATGAGCTAAACTCAAATTCCTTTTTATGAATTTTATACGCTGTTATTTAACTAGAGTGTTCCAAGTAATTTTGTTACTAGCACCCAACCCCGTTAAAAGAAATATATGAAGCTCCTAATCCCTAGTGTTACTTTCATGGGAATTAATACCACTAATTATAATAGTTATGCTTATAAATGAAGTTTCTTCATTATTATTGAGAGGATCACATTGGCTTCGTCTTCGAAGCTGAAGAGAGAAATAATCCGGCTACTGAGAGAAGACGAGGAATTTAAATATGCTGTAGCTGGCCTAGTTGGGCTCGATGAAGTTCTGAAGAGAACTTCCGAGCACGATAGGAAGTTTAACGAGATTCTGGAGAGGCTGGCTGAGCACGATAAGAAGTTTGCAGAGATCTTCGAAAGGTTTGCCGAGCACGATAGGAAGTTTAACGAGATTCTGGAGAGGCTGGCTGAGCACGATAAGAAGTTTGCAGAGATCTTCGAAAGGTTTGCCGAGCACGATAGGAAGTTTGAAGAGCTAAGCGTGGAAATAGTTAAGCTCAGGGAAGATATGAACCGTGGCTTCGCACTCGTGGAGAGACATATCACAGCCATTGGGGCAAGATGGGGGATAATGAGCGAGGAAGCATTCAGAGAAGGAATAAAAGCACTCTTAGAGAAGGAACTCGGCTTTAAGGTTGAGAAATGGAGGGATTACGACGAAGAGGGAATAGTATACAACTATCCTAGTGACGTTGAAATAGACGTTGTAATACACGACGGAAAGATTATACTGGTTGAAGTAACATCTCACGCAAGAAAGTCCGACATTTCGCTTTTGAAAGCAAAAGCTAATTTCTACACAAAGAAAACAGGTAACTCTCCCACTAGGATCATGTTAGTAACTCCTTATGCTGAAGAGGAAGCCATGAGTGCGGCAAAAGAACTAAACATTGAGCTTTATACTAAAGTCTAAAAAATTTTAAATCTGAGTACGTTAATTTGATAATTCTCTCTTATTACTCTAACACTAAAGGGATTTTTATTCATGACAGAAAATACTGAGTCCATTGAATGATGTCAGATGAAACCTAAGATCGCTTAAGAATCGTTATAAATTTAAACTTAACGAATTGCAGAGAGAGTATGAAGAGAAAAATCTTAATCCGTTAATATTGTTTTTGAGACCATACTTAAAGAAGAAATCAGAAAGATAGTTTGGGCTCTTTCAAAATAATTCCTGTGCTTCTATAATTCTTCCAAGGATAAGATCTATCCCGTTTCTCTTAGCCTCTTCCTCGAGCTTTTCTAAAGCTTCTTTCGAAACATTTCCAATAGCGAGGAAAGCGTATTCTACTTTTCTTCCCAATTTTTTCTGTGCAAGGTTTATTCTCTTAACAACTTTACTTATCTCATCTACTGCCTTTTCCTCACTCTCAACACATGTAGTAACTTCACCCACTACCAGCGGGTCTTCGTTAAAAATGTTTATTTCCTCCTCTTCTTTTTCATGAATTATTTTCTCTCTTCTAAGTCTTATTTTATCCTTAGCATAGCCTTTTTCTTCTAAGATGATTTCTACAAAAGCCATAGTATAGTCCTCAAGGGTCCTTCCGACAGCTCTTCCAAAGCTTTTGACCTCTGCCCTCATACCCTTCATCTCATTCCTTATACTCTTAACCTCCTCCCACAACCTATTCTGCCCTTCTCTAAGTAATTTAACTTCCTCCCAAAGCTTATTCTGCCCCTCCCAGAGCCTCTGCTGCCCCTCCCATAGTTTATTCTGCTCTTCTCTTAGTGATTTAACCTCCTCCCACAACCTATTCTGCCCTTCTCTAAGTAATTTAACTTCCTCCCAAAGCTTATTCTGCCCCTCCCAGAGCCTCTGCTGCCCCTCCCTAAGCCTTCTAACCTCTTCCCACAGCTTGACTTGGTTCTCCTCAAGCCTATCGAGCCTCCTTAAGATTTCAGATAATTCAAGTCTGCCTGCTACAGCGTAACGGAATTCCTCGTCTCTATCGAGGAGGTCGAGGAGAATCCTCTTCAGTTCAGTGCTTTCAACACCCATCTCAAATAAGTGAAGTCAAAAAACATATTTAAGCATATACGTTTTGAATCATAAAACGAGAACCTAAACATGCTAAATGAAAAATCGTTAAGTACCGCCCCCGTTCTGAACTGCTGTAAAATACTGTCTTCCATCGTATTAAAAAGAGCCTCTCTCTATTCTTATATTCTCAACCGCTACTGAGCATCTTCCAGAGACTGTTTGTTCTGAATCGTTTTCCCCTTCATGTAGTTATACTCTTAGTCTTAAGCCTAACTCCTACTTATTCGCTTTTTTAGAACCAGTAGTGTTAAATTTTATATAAAGTTCGCAGTTTCAATAATGAAAGAAGTAAACGCATGTTACTATGTCAAAGGTCGAAGCTTAGAATGCGAAACACTCTTAGCTATGAGTCATCGGAGTGGTCTGCAAATGGACGATTATGAGGAGCTGCATATTTCAGCCAAGGAGTACTTGAAGGAGGCCTTCCGTATGATAAGGGATAAAGTGCTTAAAACTAGGGGAATAGGGAAAGTAAGGGCAATAGTTGCCTTCGGGTCCTCCGCTAGGCCTGAGGACTTTGTCATAGGGTCGAGCGATATTGACATCCTAGTCTTAACGGACCGCAAGTCCAATAAAAGGCAATACTTCAAGTTCCGCGATTCCAGGGTCGACGTTACTTACGCTAGCGTCGAGGAGGTTAAGAAAGCATTTGAGCTGGGTCATCCGTTCGCCTTCATACTGCATGATGACAACGTAATTCTGAGGGATGATGGGACATTCTCTTCTTTAATGAAGATTAGGCCCAAGGTAACTGGGCATACTCTAAGGGTCCTGAGGAACTCGGTCTTCGTTGCCCTGGGACTTGCGATCGAATCGTACTTTCATGAGGACTATGAGAGAGCTGTTTCGCATGCTTACCATGCGATCAGACACTTCGCTAGGTACAACGCAATCAAGAAGAATAGGGAAGCCGGAAGATTCCCCATTTCAAACGAAGAAGTCAGCAAGACATTAATCGGCGAAACGTCAGACCTTTTCATTAAGCTTCTGAAGAAGCGCGGGAAAGCCGTAGCCAAAGAAGAATGTAAGGAGATGCTAGAGAGGACAATCCGCGCGATAGCCTCGGGGCTAGATTTGAAGCATCCAACGCTATCTTTTGTGGAGGAGAACCTGCAGGGAGAGGTAAGTCTGATCCTTACAAGAGAAGTTGGAGATTCGATGGTCATAATAGTTGAGGCCATAACGGAAGAGGGGATTAAGAGGCTCGAAATCAGAGAGAGTTATGTCAAAGAGATCAAAAACCTATCCAAATATGAGAAAATTTAACATACGACGATCTGGATATCTGTAGAGGGAGGAGGCATTGTAACACACTAAGATCTGAGTGAAAAAGCTTTTGCATAAGCCTTAATGAGTTTTTTCGGATTTCCGCTCGAGAAGCTGATAGCG
>Ga0209394_1000295_pt1 | contig 43929 bp, 43 predicted proteins | sample JNZ201metaG_FD_184122 | JGI IMG/M metagenome (GOLD analysis project Ga0209394, IMG submission 184122) | Hot spring microbial communities from Jinze hot spring, China to study Microbial Dark Matter (Phase II) - JNZ 20120812A (SPAdes) (version 3) ...
TATGGGGTCTTTCAAGACCTAAAACCCCTAGATTCTAAGAGCCTCCTAACCTTTGGGTTAGAATACTCCCTAAACGAGTCACCTAAAAGATTAAACCCTAATACTGTAATGAATAATGCTAGACCGGAGAATAGGCTAACCCACCATGCTATCCCTATCAACTGCCACCCCTCACTAATGCTAAGAATAAGAGCATTAGTCCTGCGACTAGAATAATAAAGGATGAGTCTAAGAGCATAAAAGTATGGATTAAATACACAGACCCACAACAATAGAATAGATAGAAGCCTCTAAAAGCATCGAAGAAATAGTAAGCTACGAATGCTAATCCTAAAATTGAACCCAGCAACCCATATAATCCAGCTAAGCTTAAATTAGCCGCTAAAAACGCTTAACTTGGACACCTTAATATGAGATAGATGCTACAACACTTAAACCTAACCTCTATAAGATTAGCTGATGAAACCTAATCTAATACACCGTTTCTCAGTAGATGGCTTTTCATAGGCTTTCATATCTAGCCTCATAGCCATCTACCTCTCAAAAATCTCCCCCAAGGCTCCTTACTGTAGAGGCTTCTATGTAGTCGCCTACAATTCGCCGCCCTACAGGTCTCGGAACCCTGAGCGCACAATTAACTATAAGAGTTTTAAAGCTTAAAAAGCTTCATAGAAATTCCCAGTAAGAGTTATGTAATAATTATTCTTCTATCTAATACTATTAGTAAAAACTCTTTACGGCGTGGCTGTCCAAGATTACAACCCATAAAGTATCATAACATGAGCAACTCCAAAACATATATCTCTCGGCTCTTTTCTGTGATGCTTGATATTCAGCTAACTCTATTATGTAGCTACGGTGGTGCTCGGTGGTTGTATTTGTGGTGGTTTTAATTTATAGAATGCTATTGCTAGTAGAATAAATCCTATTAGTATTGCTAAGCCTCCTATTAAAGTTATAAGGATTCCTATTAGTATTATAGTTGTTAGTAGGCCTATAAATAATACTATACTCCCGCCTAATAATGTCAATCCTGATGTCTTGAATAATCCTTCACCTGAAACCTCAGCTAACTTACCTAGAGACTTATAGAAGAAATAGAATCCTATAATGCTAATTACGCCAGATATAATTGCTACTATTAGGAATAATAGTGTTAATGTAATAGAAGTAAAAATTGAGGGTAGCTCTTCAGGAGAGGAGATAGTAGCGGGAATTAAAAGCATAGTACCAGTTATTAAGATAGAACTAATGAATAGTATAGCGCCACCTATAAGAAATAATACTATGAAGTATAATGCATTTTTAAATATAGAGTTATCACCATAAATTTTAGATAGATTATAGAGAGAATAGACTATTAATATTAAACCTATAATTGCAAGGAAAGGTAAAATAATGCTAGCAACCATAAAGATAGAACCCAACAGCCCAAGTAACCTAGCAGGCCCAAACTCTACCACTAAAATCACCCCATCTTGAATACTAAACTAGCTAGTGTTAAATCTACTATTTAAACTTAACTATTTCTATGTAAACCTGTTTAAACATATGTATTCTGCTTTATCAAATAACATTTAACTTTATACTTTCTTTGGGTTCTTCTCACGCCTCCTCTTACTTAATCTACATCTAAGTAGTTACAGAGGTACTTAGCGGCTGAGCTTGGGGCGGTCTAATGCTGTAGAAGGCTACAGCTAGTAGGATGAATCCTACTAGGAATGCTATAGCTCCCCCTATGATTAAGAGGAATCCTACTAATATTATAGCTGTTAGTAAGCCAAAGATTAGTGCTACGTAGCCGATAACTATTGCTAGTCCAGAGAGTCTAAATAATCTTTCACCTGAGACCTCGGATAGTCTAGTAAGTGACTTATAGAGGAAATAGAATCCTATGAAACCCACTATACTAGATGCTAATACTAAGAGTATCAGTAGTATGACTGCTAGCATAAATGATGCGAGAGCTACAGAGACAAACTCTTCTAATGAAGCTGTCCCAGACGAAGCTACTATGGGGGATATGATCATAAATACTACTATTAAAACAGAGCTAACCAAAGCTATAATTATAGCTAGGGTAAGTAGTCCTAGGAAGTATGTAGCATACCTAGAAATAGATGCATCCTTAAAAGTATTAGATAGGTAGCGGAGAGATAAACCTATGAGTATCAATCCTACAACTGCGAAGATAGGTAGAATATATCCTACTATAACCATAATTGAGCCAATCACGCCAAGTAACTTAGCTGTATCAAAGTCCATCATAGAGGTTACCTCACTACAACTCACCAGCTATTAACACTAGGAGAAGCTTAAAAGCAATGATTCTCCTACCTCTATTATAGGGTAGGCTATTATGAAGATAGTAATTATGGCAAATAGCGGATCCTATAATATATAAGCTTTTCGTGGAGAATAGAGTTTGTTATCTTAAGGCTTATTAGGTTAGAGTTGATGTATCCTCTTAGTTTAAATCTCTATGTATCTATGGGATATGATTTTCTTTTGTTAATGATTATTAGTTTTCTTGGATTCGGTAATCTAATGGTGTGTTGCTTGGATTCTGGGCTGGTTGATGGTTTTATTATTGAGAAGATGAGTGAGTATAAGATGCCTGGTGTTAGTATTGCTATTGTTAGAGGCGGTGAGGTTATCTATGCTAGAGGCTATGGGTATCGTGATATTGATAGGATGGTGCCAGCATCTCCAGGTACTATTTATGGTATCGGTTCTATAACTAAGTCTTTTACTGCTATAGCAGTCATGACATTGTATGAGAGGGGCCTCTTAGATTTATGGGATCCGGTGTCTAAGTATACTGGTTTTGATTTAAGTGTTTTAGGAGAACCTGTAACTATACATCACCTACTTACTCACTCCTCAGGTATTCCAGCTCTAGCATATGCTGAGGCCTTCATTAGAGGCTCTCTAGGACTAGACTCTAAATGGCTTCCCCTCTCGAGCCCTGAGGATGTTATAGCATTTATGAGCGGCTTTAATGAATGGATTGAGGATAGGCCTGGCTCTAAATTCTTCTACCTCAATGAAGGCTACGTTATCCTAGGTAAGATTATTGAGAGAGCCTCTGGGGTAAGCTATGAAAAGTATGTTAAGAAGAATATACTAGAACCTCTAGGTATGCATAGGAGTTATTTCAGGAGAGAAGATGTTGAGAGAGACTCTGATGTCGCTGTAGGCTACATAGTTGATAGGGAAGGTAAACTCATACCCAGTAAGTTCCCCTATGGAGTAACAGCTGATGGAGGACTCTTAAGTAACCCAATAGATATGGCTAGATACGTATCTATGCTCCTAAACTGGGGATTATATGGGGGTGTAGAGGTAATTAGTAGGAAGAGTATTGAGGCCATGGAGACCCCCCACATTAAGTTGCCTTATGAGAGTGTAACTGCAGACTACTATGGCTATGGGCTCATGATTAAAGCAGATTTCTACGGTAGGAAACTCGTAGGCCACGGAGGCTCTGTATTAACGTACACAGCATATATGGGCTACATTAGGGGAGATAATATTGGGGTAATACTCATGGCTAATAGCTCTGGATACCCGTTATCATTAATAGGCCAGTATATACTAGCACATTTAATAGGAGTAAATCCTGAGAGTATAGCCCCAATAAGAATTGAGAAAATTCTATCAAAGCTTTCAGGCAACTACGAGACATTCAAGGGGACGCTAAGATTAACAGTAAAGAAGAAGCAGGGCACACTAATAATAGAGTATAAGGATAGATATGTTGAGGAGATAACGCCTCTAACACCACAAGTAATAGGAGATGACTACTCACTATTCCAAGCATACACACTAACAGGGAGAATACCAGTAGAGTTTAGGATTAAAGGGGATAGAGTAGAAATGATATATGAGAGGTATAAGCTAGTAAAAACAAGATAGTAGACATCAAATCATACCATCAAGGTAGTAATACTAAGTATCCTCCTCTAGTTAAGTACTATACGTCTATATAAACCATTTAATTATCTAAGCAAGGCATAGATATGGTTTAAGGGGTTAAGTATTTGTTTAGAATTATAGGTAGATTACAGGTAGCTCCCCGAAGGTATACTAAGTATATTGTTAGATTCTCTACTAAATGGCCTGAGAATGCTGTGAGGCTCTACCTCGTATCAACCTTTACATCCCTCTTCCCTGGGAGGTTTGAGCTTAAGAGAGCTGGAGGAGAGGGATTCATTGATGTTTACTTATGGAGTGGAGTTTACCCATACTGGTTTTCTATCAACGGGTTTACTCATATGTTAGACTATGAGAATACTGATGCTATAACTATTAAACCATTAGGTTACAGTAAGCCTATTACCGCTTCTCTAGCTAGTATAGGGGTCTCTGAGTATATTAATGCTATTAAGGGGTATAGGGATTGGTTTGACTTAGTAGTTCATGATGAGAATAATAGTGTGTTCATATCTACTCTTGCAGAATACACTATTATAAGACTATGGGCTCCTAGGGGTATCCTAAACTCGGTAATACTAGAGTATAGGAGTGGGGACGGATCTACTAATGAGGCTGTAATGGATTTAGTTGGATCTGATGATATTAGGGATTACTATGAGGCTTGGGTTAAAGGTAACATTAAATCGTATAGGTTTAAGCTTTTATCTGATACTAACTTTAAATACTTTGGCTTCTACGGCATTAATGATGCTAGTTTCATAGTGCCAAATAATATTATATATTATACCCCTAGCTGGTGGCTTGGATCAGTATTCTATATGATTTTTGTTGATAGCTTTAATAGAGCTACTTCTAAGAAGGTAAGGCTTATTAGGAGATCTGCTCCGAGAGAGAGGGGTTACTATGGTGGAGACCTCCTAGGTATTATTGAGAAGTTAGACTACATATCTAGCTTAGGTGTAGAAGCCGTATACTTAACCCCGTTATATTTAGCGGCATCATATCATAGGTATGATGTTATAGATCATTTAAGCATAGACCCGATTGTAGGTAGCTTCTATGAGCTTAGAGATCTTATAGGTAGAGCTCATAGCATGGGTTTAAGGATTATATTAGAGCTTGTAGCCCACCATACATCACCATGCCATAGTAGTTTCATAGAGTATTTGAAGAGTGGAGAGTTTAGTAGTGATAGCATGTATAGGTTCCTGGTTAGTAGCTTATCTAGCATACCTACGGATATACTAGAGGATTTAATGGATTTTATAAGTAGGAGATGTAAGAGGATACCTAGGAGACTCCGCAGGTATAAGCCATTCTATGAAGCATTCTTAGGCTCATGGAATATGCCTAAGCTTAACCATGAGAGTCTTAAGACTCGAGATTATATTAGGGAGGTAATTAAGGAATATGTTACTAACGTAGGAATAGATGGTTTTAGAGTTGATGTAGGTCACGCTATTGGAGATGAGGCTCTCAGAGAATACTATTCATACTTGAAATCTCTTAGGGAGGATGCTATTTTAATTACTGAGGTAACATATGGGTTAGAGGATTACCCTCTAGGATATAATATGGATTCAGCGACAAACTATGATTTAAGAGAGGGTATAATAAGGTTTATTGTAGAGCATAGTATAAATGCTCATGAGCTCGCATCATTAATAGCTAGACAGTACTCTAAAATCCCAGTGTTGACATCACTTAGTGTATTAAACCTTATAGGTAGCCATGATACCCCGAGGATTAGAACATTAGCTTCACACTGTTACCCTAAATGTGTTAAGCAGGCGTACGCTCTACTATTCATGCTACCAGGATCTCCAGCAATATACTATGGTGATGAGATTGGAATAGAGGGAGGAGTAGACCCAGATTGTAGGAGGCCAATGATATGGGATCTTAATAAGTGGGACTTGGAAATGCTTGGATTCATAAAAAGACTCATAAGCATAAGGAGGAGCCTAGCACCTCTAAGACTCGGTAGCTTAAAGATAAAGGCTCTAAACAATGATACGTTAATGATAAAAAGAGTGCTTGAAGATGATATAGTCTACGGATTGATATGTAGGAGTAGAGAATATACTATAGATTTAGATGCTAATACTCGAGTTTTAATAGGCGAGAGTATAGGGAGTAATAGGTTTAGGACTAGTGATGGGGTAGCCTTAGCTACTACAAATATTTAAATTCCCATACACAGTTTAATAACCCAGACGGTGAGATCTTGAATATAGGCAGGTTTCTATTAGCTGTAATTCTAGCTATTATTCTTGGAGTTCCAGTTCTAAGTCATGCTCAGAGAGTTATAGTAGATATAAGTGATCCTGAAGCAGATGATAGGGGTCCAGGCTACTATGGGTACCCTGCAAATCCCGTATTTAAGCCTGGAGTCTTTGATTTAATTAGATTCCAAGTTGTTGATGAGGGGAAATATGTTGCTTTTAAGTTTACATTTAAAGATTTAGGAGGTAATCCTTGGGGCGGACCTAATGGTTTTAGCTTACAGAGTATACATGTCTATGTTAGGACGACTCAGACAGGTTTACCTTCTAGAACTGATACATTAGGCTTAAATATAGTTTTCCATCCATTATTTGCATGGCATTTTGCGATAATTATTGTTCCAGGCTGGGAGGAGAAGGTAGTCCCTGAGGGTCAGAGATCTGGGATATACTATTATGGTCGTAGTATTGTTCAGGATGATGTTTTGAGAATAATAATTGAAGGTGATACTATAATTGCTAGGGTCGATAAGGATATACTAATAGATGTAGAGAATATAGCCTCATGGACTATAGTAGTTGCTATAGCAAGCTACGATGGCTTTGGGCCTAATAGAGTTAGACCTGTAGGTCCTACAGGAGGAGAGTGGGTCTTAAATGGGACAAGGTATGCTACACCTGAGCAGAGGACTAAGATAGCTAAGGCAATAGCCGCGGGGATAGAGCCTAGAGTATTAGACTTAACGACATATAGTCCACAGTATAAGGGTGTAGATGTAGCTACACAGTATAGATGGCTTGATAGCTTTAATGTAGACCTTAACCTAATGGCAATGATACCGCCAGTAGAGTTAAAGCCAGTAACTATAACTGCGGTTACAACTGAAACTAAGACTGAAATTAAAACCGAAACATTACCAGTTACTACAGCTATAACTCAGATTAACTGGCCAATATCAATCGTACTATTAATAGTAGGCCTTATTGTTGGAGCTATTGTAGTACGCTTCATATTCAGGTAGCTATATCTTTAATATATAGGTTCTCAATAATACTTTTTCCCTCCTTGGGTTAGTGGTTTGAGAACACGCTGGACACCTTTACTTATCGTTATACTTATAGTATTGCCCATAGTGTTACCTAGTCTGAACGCTATAGGTTCTGAGCCGTTATATGTAGTATTTATATGGCATTACCATCAGCCATGGTATTATAGTGTTGAGAGTGATATATTCGTTTTACCATGGGTTAGAATGCATAGTGTTGGGAATTATTATAAGATGGCTCATATTTTACTCAAGTATCCTGATGTTAAGGTTACATTTACATTCTCAGGCTCGCTACTAACACAGCTCTTAGAATATACTTATGCTAATAAGACTGATTATAGGGAACTATTATCTCGTAAGCTAGCTTTAGGAGAGAGTCTTAGTTTAGAAGAGAAATTCTCTATACTAAGTATACCTGACGGATTTTTTGATATAAACTGGAATAGGTTTGTTAATGTTATCCCAAAATATAGAGAGTTAAGAGATAGAGCTCAGGAAGCTCTAAGAACGTATATAGGGCTACCAGATGATGAGATGAAGAAAGCTGTTGTATCAAAGTTTACAGATCAAGACTTTATAGATATAGCGTGTCTCTTTAACTTATTCTGGATAGATCCCCAGGTCTTAAGAGAGCTATATCCAGACCTATACACTGTTAGAGAAGGCTTCTTAAAGAGTAGAGATTATAGCTGTAATACTAGTATTCTAAAGTCTATACTAGATACTCATCGTGAAATAATGGGCAGGACACTTCAAGTTTATAGAGAGCTTATTGGTAGAGGTCAGGTAGAGTTAATACCAGTACCTTATAGTCACCCCCTATCCCCTATATTGACGGCATTTGGTTTAGGTGATGATCTAGAGTTTCACGTTAATCTAAGCTTGAAGCTATTCAGTGAAGTATTTAATTATAAGCCTGTTGGCGTGTGGCCTGCTGAGTTAGGCATTAATGAGGATGTTATTAGAGTCTTTGCAGGACTAGGCTTACAGTGGACTATAACTGATGATACTATACTCTATAAAAGTATTCCAGGCTTAACAGTTAAGAGTATAGCTGGCGTCACATACGCTGAGAGGTATTTATGGAGAGTTAAGTTTGGAGAGTCGACTATACACGTATTGTTTAGGAATAGCTTCTTAAGTAACCTAGTAAGCTTCACTTATAGTAATATGCCGTCCAGAAGTGCAGCCCTAGATCTAGTCTCAAAACTTAAGAGTATAGCTAGAGAGTCCCCTGGGAATATTATAGTTATAGCATTAGACGGAGAGAACCCATGGGAGCACTACGAGGAGTTTGGCGATATATTCTTAAATGAGCTCTACAATCAACTATCAGAGGCTCAAAGAGAAGGTATCCTAAGGACTATAACGCCTAGAGAGCTCATTAAGATAGCTGGAGGTAAAGCTGGAGAGATGCCCCTAGGTAAGCATAGGTACCTTGATCTCAGAGACTATGATATATCGGATACTCCAGTATCATACTTCGAAGATGCCTATACACAGTTACCTAGAGAGGATAGAGATGCTAGGATAGCTGAAGGGTCATGGGCTGGTGGAGAGCTCACGGTTTGGATAGGTCAGAGGCAAGAAAATGTTGCATGGATGCTCTTAGCAAAAACACGCCAAGATATCCTTGAGTATCTAGGAGTAGATAGTCTTAGGAGAGCTTATGAGAAGAATCCAGAGGCAGTAAAGTATATTCTAATGGCTGAGGCGAGTGACTGGTTCTGGTGGTATGGAGGTGATGGCGGCGGAGTTTTCCCATCAAACATATTATTTAAAGAATATCTTAGTATTGCTTATAAGAGTATAGGTTTAAAGCCTCCACAATACCTGGAGGTCTTATTTAACCCTGAGGGGACTCCAGTTGGGAGTATTAATATTGAGCTCCCTAAACCTACAGATCATGTAGTTGACTTAGATGGTAAGCTCGTAGAACCGCTCTGGAATACAGCTATGTTAGTACCTGTAGGATTAAAGTATGTTAGAGAAGCTTTAGTTAGTGTAAGTAGCTCACATTTAATGTTAGGTTTTAGGCTTAGAGAATCTAACCTGCAAAATATCAAGATAGCTATATACATGACTAATTGGTGGAGGAGTGTTAGCCCATATAATCCAGGTTATAATAGCGTATTGAGGGATGGGAGTATTCCACCTATGGGGTTATTCTATGAGCTCCTCATATATCCGGATAGGGGAACTCTCACAGTAGATGTTGCTGATGGGAGAGGAGGCTGGCTTGAATTATTTAAGTTAAGAGTTGCGTTAGGCGATTCGATAGAAGCAGTTGTCCCATGGAGTCTACTATCCTTATCTCAAGGTGATTACAGTTACATCTTCATAGTGGTATATGCTAATGGATCTATAGTTGAAAGGAGTGATAGGCTAGGATTAACACATTTAATACAGGTTCCTAGAGCTCTAGTAGCTGTAGGGGCTAGAGTAGTATTTGAATTAGTAGACCCTGAAGGTGACGATGACGGAGCTGGAGGCTACAAGTACCCTCTAAACCCCGTGTTTAGAGCTGGAGTCTTCGACCTAGTAAGGTTTAGAGTATTAGATACTAGTGATAGTTTAAGATTTGAAGCCTATTTTAAGAGTCTAGGAGGTAATCTATGGAGTGGACCTAACGGCTTTAGTATGCAGTATATACATATCTATGTGAAAACAGCAATCGCAGTTACTGGTAGGAACGATACTTTCGGCCTCAACGTAGCCCTAGCCAATGATAGTAGATGGCATATTGCTATACTAGTAGCTCCAGGATGGGGGTCAGATCCTGTGCCGGGAGGGGAGAGATCAGCAATATACTATTATAATGGTAGTATAATAGTCCAAGACAGCTTATTTAGGGTTTATGCTGATCCATCAACTGAATCTATAATAGTTGAGATCTCAAAGAAGCTACTATTTGACCTAGAGAATATAGATAAGTGGGTGTATACTGTAGTAGTGACTAGTTATGATGGTTACGGGCCTGATAGGATTAGACCTTTCGGTGTTGAATCTCAAGAGTGGATTGTAGGAGTTGGTGCTAAGTATGCTCAAGCAGTACTCTTCAATGTCATACCACGTGTAATGGACGTGCTATCTCCCTCAGCTAGTAGACAGTATGAGATGCTTAACACTTTTGAAGTTAAGAGAGAGACTGGAATTGCTAAGATGGCAGTTATTAGTGGTGTAGGTAAGGTAGCTGTGGCTGAGCCAGAGGTAGTGACTCGAACAATTACTGTGACTACTCTACTCGAGATTCCAACAACTATAACTGAAACTATGGGTATTGAGGTTAAGAGAGTTGATACGTTAACCTTAATATTAGCATTAATTGTAGGATTAATCTTAGGCATTATATCTTCAATAGTACTACTGAGGAGATCCCACGCTAAACCCTAGCTTTATTAATCCCCAATACCCATATAATTCATAGGTGGATGTATGGGTAGAGTAGATCTAATTAATGTTACTAAGAGATTCGGCAAAGTTACTGCTGTAGATAGGGTTTCATTAAATGTTAAGGATGGAGAGTTCTTCATAATACTAGGTCCTAGCGGGTGTGGTAAGACTACTCTCTTGAGGCTTATAGCTGGGCTAGAGGTTCCAGATGAGGGTGAGATATACATTGATGGAAGGCTAGTAAATAACCTACACCCTAGAGATAGAGATGTAGCAATGGTCTTCCAGAATTACGCCCTATACCCGCATATGACTGTATTAGAGAATATAATGTTCCCATTAACTGTTAGGAAGAGAGAGCTTAGACTAAGTAGTGAAGATGTTAGAATGAGGGCTATAGAGATAGCTAAGATGCTAGGAATAGCAGACCTGCTAGATAGGTATCCTAGAGAGCTCAGCGGGGGTCAGCAACAGAGAGTAGCCTTAGCCAGAGCTCTAGTCAGGAAACCTAAGGTATGGCTCCTAGACGAGCCTCTAAGTAACTTAGACGCAAAACTCAGAGTTCAAATGAGGTGGGAGCTTAAAGCATTACAGAGGAGAGTAGGAATTACAACAATATATGTAACTCATGATCAAGTAGAAGCTATGAGCATGGCTGACACTATAGCTGTAATGAGCGAGGGTAGAGTTAGGCAAATAGGTAAACCTGAAGACTTATACCTTAAACCTATAGATACATTCGTCGCTACATTCATAGGAACACCCCCAATGAACCTAGTAGAGTGTACTATAGAAGAAGAAACTAGTAAGGTAGACTGCCTAGGATTTAAGATAAGCCTAAACCAAGAAGTAGCTAGCACTCTAGAAGCTCTAGGCTCAAGAGAGCTCTATATCGGTATAAGACCAGAGCATGTAATAGTATCTAAGACCATAGAGTATAAGAAAGCTAGAGTAGAGTGGTTTAAGGGAAAAGTAATGATAGTAGAGCCTCTAGGATCAGAGAGTATAGTTACAGTTAATATAAATGGCCAAATTATTAAAGCCAAAACCCTAGAAATATTCAAGGCAGAACAGGGAGAAGAAGTCTATGTAGGTATAGACTTAGAAAGACTCCTATTCTATGATAGAAGAACCGGTAAATACGTAGCATAATATATAAACTCCTATACCCTAATATTAAATTGAGGTGTTATATGTGAGTATATCATATAGAATCCTTATTCCAGTAGCTATCATAATAATCATATTAATCCTCCTAGGATTCTATATAGCATATAGGGGAGTGACACCTACACCAACTGTTACAACTCCAACACCAACACCGACAGTAACTCCCACGCCGACACCCATAGAGAAGACTATTACTATTGGAGCTTCTACAATAAGAGTTCCAGGTGAATTCTATGATTTTATTGGGAAGGTTAAGAGAGGAGAGTTAACTGTAACTATAAACTTCTGGACTTCTATGATGCCTTTTGAGGTTACAGTTATAGATAAGATTGTTAAAGATTTTATGAGAGAGTATCCTGGAGTTAAGGTTAATTATAGGGGTACCGTCGTTAATATGAAGGAGGCTATTAAGGCTGGGATAATTGCTGGCGATGTTGAGAACACAGCCCATGTATTCACTTGGGCTCATGACTGGACTGGGGAGATGGCTGATGGAGGCTTTATTGTAAGCTTATCTAAGTATTTGCCTAGGGAGACTATTGAGGATTTAAGGAAACAGTATGCCTCATATGCTTTTAGTGCTGGTATCTATAAGCTTGAGCTCTACGCTTTACCGTGGGCTGCTGAGAGTATAGCTTTAATATGTAATCTAGATGCTCTAGGAACTACCAGGATGCCTACAAAATTCTCTGAGCTTGAGGAGATTATGAGGAATTGGTATAAGCCTAGAATTAATTACTATGGGCTAGCATGGCAGATAGATCCATACCATATATATCCCCTAGTAACAGCTTTCAGAGGCTTTTACTATGATGAGGATAAGGATACTGTAGGTGTAAACTCTCCTGGTACTATTGAAGGATTTAAGTTCCTCCTAGGTAGAGTTTTCCCATACATGTATACTGGAGATTTAGGTCATGAAGCTCAACTCACTATATTTGAGGAAGGTAGGGCTCCATGCATAATTACTGGGCCATGGAATATACCTAGGATAAGAGAGAAGGTTAAGAATTTCGCCGTAGGCCCTATACCAGAGATAGACGGCTATACCCCTAAACCATTCTCTGGAGTAAAGCTACTATGGGTAACTAAGGCTGCAGAGGCTGATAAGAATAGACTCTATGCTAGCATACTATTCATATTATGGTTTACATTAAATGATGATGCTATAAGAACTTTAATGGATGAAGCTGGATTTATTCCTGTTAAATTAACGGCTATAGACTACCTGAGAGCTAATGCTCAGAGATACCCAGTTATATTTGGATTCGCTAGCTCCCTAACTAACAGTATACCTATGCCTAAATCTTTAAAGATGGCTAAGGTATGGGGTCCTGTAAGTGAAGCTCTCTCAAGCCTAATAACAACATATAATGAGAGAGGGCGTGAAGCTGCACTAGATCAAGTTAAACCGCTACTAGATGAAGCTCAGAGTAAGATCTTAGAAGCTTTTAAGGGTTAAATAATGTCTAGGGAGAGACTACTATACCCGCTAAGAGTAGCTGTAATACTAATAGCTGCAAGCATAATAGTGTATGTAGCCTTCTCAATATTCCCAATAACATACTCAATATACATAGCCTTCACAGACGCGAACGCTAAAAACATAGCCCCAGGACCTAGACTTAAAGAGCTATTAGAGAGTAGAGATACAATAGTTAAGACTCTCGTAGATAATAAAGATATTATCATATCAGGATCGGCTAAGGCTTACAGCACCGTTTCAAATATAATAGTTGATCTTAGAGATTTAAGAAGTCATATTGTCGAGTCTACACCTGAGACTATATCGGTATCTAAGATTACCAGTATTAAGGATTCTATAGACTCTAAGCTCCTAGAGGTTAAGAGTATAGTATTATCTAATGAGACGCCGTTACACCTTAATCCTAGGATTAGGACTCCGCTAGATAGAGCTATGAGAGTAATTGATTATAATGTATGGAAGCCTATAGAGTCGATACTACTACTTAGATTGGTCTTTACTAGTGAGGATTTAGATATGCTTAGGAGAGAAGTCATCCCAAGTATTGACTATATAATAGTTAGTTTAGATGAGCTACAGTTAGCATTAAAATCTGTAGGAGAAGATTATGATGGATTCGTGGAGAAGGCTGTATCAGATATTGATAGGGAGATTAATGAGTTAACATTACACTTTATAGGTTTAGATAATTTTAGGAAATTATTTAGTGATTCAAGATTCCCATACTCTATACTTAAAACGATACTATTCACAGCTACAAGTGTTCCTTTAAAGGTTATTGTAGGTGTAATGCTTGCCTGGGTATTCTCCTCAGAAGCTATATATGGTAGGAGGATGCTGAGAGCACTACTACTACTACCCTGGGCTATCCCCGTACTACTTAGTGTTACTACTTGGAGGATACTATTTACTCCTGAGAGGGGCTTTATACCAGTTTATATTAAGAGTTATTTTGGTATTGACTTTAATATTTATGGTAATGAGTGGCATGCATTCATATTATATAATATTGTTGAAATGTGGCTTGCATATCCATTTGTTATGACTGTTACAATGGCTGCTATTGCTAGTGTGCCTAGGGAGCTTGTAGAGGCTTCTCTAGTAGATGGAGCTAGTTTTATTGAAGTCTTTAGGAGAATTATACTACCACTAATTATGAGACCTGTAACTTTCGCAGCTATACTAACTACCGGAGCCTCTCTCCAAGTATTCATGGTCCCCCTACTAATTAATAATGGTGGACCAGCTAAGACTATAAGCCTACCGGGCTTCACCCCAGCTACAGGATACTCTAATGAGATGCTAATACTATATGGCTATAATCGGGCTTGGCTAGAGCAGGACTATGGTTTATCTGCATCTGTATTCTTAGTAGTAGTCTCTATACTACTAGTCTATGCTATAGCATGGTATTATCTCGTCTATAAGAGGGGTCCTAGGTATGGTTAGAGACTTTAGTATCGTGAGTTTAATTTTTAGATTAACTGCTACAGTCTCAGCTCTCATTATAGCCTTAGCCCTAACATATCCTATAGCCTATGTTATACTCACATCTCTCATTATAGGCCAGAGTCTAGCTATAGGATTCTCAGATATCACTGGGGGTTTAACTATAGAGAGGTACATTAACACTATACAGGATGAACAATTCATTAGAGGTGTAACTACTAGCCTAGTGACAGCATTTGCACACATAATATTCTCAGTACTCATAATAACTCCTTCAGCCTACGCATTCTCTAGATTCAAGTTTAGAGGTAAAGACTTCACACTAATACTATACCTCATCCTAAGCCAGGTTGGTGGAGGCTTCGGAGTAGCAGCACTAATAGCACTATACATACTACTCCTAAAAATAAACTCTATGGGATTACCAGTTATAGGCAACCCAGTAATACTAGCCCTAGTATATACGTCTTGGGCAGTACCATTCCAGACATGGCTAATAAAGAACTACTTCGACTCACTCCCCAAAGAACTCGATGAAGCAGCATTCATAGATGGAGCATCATGGAGAACCATAATCTTTAAAGTAATACTACCAGCATCGAAACCGGCAATGACAGTGATAGCCCTATTCTCATTCATAGGAGCATGGGGAGAGTTCATAGTTGCAAGCTTCATAAGAGTACCAACAGTAGCAGCATATATATACCAAACTGCAGTAGGACAAACAATATTCTGGGGAGACTTCGCAGCAAGAACAATACTATTCTCAATACCAATAATAATACTATTCATAGCATCACAGAGATACATAGGTGAAGCCATAAGGTACGGAGCAGGAAAAATATAATAGATAACTCAACCACTAAGACTTAAAAATAAGCTAACAAGTAAGCCGCTCCCACAACATGCAAATTTAATTGGGGGTAATTGTATCGTTTATTTTTGGTGTTAGTTTTGAGGTTTCCTGAAGATTTCTTATTTGGATTCTCAGAGTCTGGTTTTCAGTTTGAGATGGGTTTTAGGGGCTCGGAGGATCCTAATAGTGATTGGTGGGTTTGGGTTCATGATTTTGAAAATATTATTAGTGGTGTTGTAAGTGGGGATTTGCCTGAGGATGGTGTTGGTTACTGGGATCTTTACCCTCATGATCACGAGTTGGCAGTTAAACTTGGGATGAACTGTGCTAGGATTGGTATTGAGTGGAGTAGGGTTTTTCCTAAGCCTACATATAATGTTAGAGTTGACTTTGAGAGAGATGATGCTGGCAATATAGTATCTATAGATGTCGACTATAAGGCTCTAGAAGAGCTAGATAGGATTGCTAATAAGGGAGCCTTAGAACGTTACCTTAGTATTCTTAGCGATTGGAGGGGGAGGGGCGGTAGAGTCATAATTAACCTTAACCACTTCACTCTACCCATATGGCTCCACGACCCTATAGCTGTTAGGCGGGAGGGACCGGGTAAGGCCCCATCGGGATGGCTTAGTAGCTTAGCAGTAGTAGAGTTTGCTAAGTATGCCACTTATATTGCTTGGAAGCTTGACGATCTCGTAGACTACTATAGTACACTGAATGAGCCTACTATAGTATATGTTGCCGGATACCTTAATGCTAAGTCTGGGTTCCCTCCCGGGTATATTAACTTTGACTTTGCTCGAGAGGCTGCTAAGAATCTAGCTGAGGCTCACGCTAGAGCATATGAGGCTATTAAGAAGATATCAACGAAGCCTGTGGGATTAATAAATGCTACTATGGCTATAGAGCCTATAAGCCTCGAGCACGGTGAGCTAGCTGAGACTGCTAATTCAGTAATCAACTATCCAGTCCTAGATGCTGTAAGCACGGGTAAATCTATGGTTTTTGGGGAGAGGAGAGATCTAGCTAATAAACTAGACTGGGTAGGTGTAAACTACTATAGTAGGATAATAGTTCAACCAGCTAATCTACCTCTAGGATTTAGAATAGTAGAAGGCTACGGGTTCAACTGTAACACTATAGTATCACTAGCAGGTAGACGTTGTAGTGACTTCGGCTGGGAGGTTTACCCAGAAGGATTATATAAGGTCCTACTAGATGTGTGGAGGAGGTATAATCTAGAGATTATAGTTACAGAGAATGGGATAGCAGATAAAGAGGATATTATAAGACCCAAATACATAGCCTCCCACATGGCAATGACAGCTAAAGCATTAAAGGATGGAGTAAAAGTTAGAGGATACCTCCACTGGGCTCTAACGGACAACTACGAGTGGGCCCAGGGGTTCAAAATGATGTTCGGCCTAGCTAGAGTGGACTATGAGACTAAGAGGAGGAAGCTGAGACCCAGCTCTCTAATATTCAAGGAGATAGCGGAAAGTAAGGAGATCCCCGAGGAGTTAGGGGAAGCCTAGCAGAAGTCTTTTTAATTACATATCAAAACTTAAAGGTTCTTTCCTCTAAGGTCTTAACTAATTTAGCGTAATCGACCCTATAAGTCTTGATTAAAGGTAGCCAGAGTAGAACTGTTATAATCCAAGCTAGTGTAGCTGTTACTAAAGCATAGTAATAGGAGGAGACTCCCCCAACTTCTATACTCTTGCAAGCTACTATGATGAAGCCTCCGAATAATGGGGCTATAGATGAGTTAAGCCCAGCCCAGGCTGTTGGGGTGAATGTTATGAAAGCGAAAACCATTAGAGGAAGTAAAGCCCCTAATCTAATGTCTCCATATGGGTAACTATAGCTTATTAAGGCTAGCATTAGAATCATGCCACTCACTATTCCAGTAATAGACACGTATATCCTAGAGTTGAACACCCCCCTATTTTTCAAAGCATCAGATAACAAGCCTCCAATCAGCATACCGGTAAGAGTCCCTAAACCCGGCTAATATAACTACTATCGTGCTTGCCGACTCTGGAAGTCCACACCTAACGTTCATATACGTTACAGACCAATAAACTATTGTGCCCCATGGTAGTGTTCCGGGTATACCCTGAAGAAACAGGAAAATTATTGTGAGATTTCTCCTCAAACCACTTACCAGCTCTCGAACTTTAATCTTATACTCGTAAATATAACCTGCCTCATAAAGCCTCTTAATCTCAGGCTCTGCCATGCCTAGCTTCACGTTACCTAGAGTTATGTAATATCACACTTCCGGGTGTTAGTTAATGTAATAGAAGATTAAAAAATAGCTTAGGTGCTATTAGCGGAGACTGTTTTCTAGTATAAATTCTTAAGATGTTTAAGCTACTATATGTATTATGCTAGGGGTGAGTGAGAAGCTCTATAGAACTAGTGAGGTTAGTATAGCTATGTCTTAGAGTAGTATTCCTGGTGTTCCTTGAAGGTGTGGAGGGATTATTGTGAAGTTTGTGTTAACTAAGAGTGTTTATTACAGAGCTTTCTTGCTCATGAGGTCGAGTATTTGAGCTACATATTTTCTGACTTTTTCAGGGAGTATGGTTAGGTCTACGTTCATGAATCCTCTGATTAGTATTCCTTCAGCCTCTTCTCTAGTGAACCCCTTGCTTACTAGGTAGTTTATTTCATCTTCTGATAGTTTGCCTATAGATGCTTCATGTGTAAGTTGGGCATTAATGCCTTTAGCTTCAAGTTGTGGGAGCATTACTATCTTTGATCTCTCATCTAGCATTAGCCCAGAGCACTCTATATGGCCTTTACCTGTAGATCCTCTAATTAAAGCCCTCGTATAGATAGTTGAAGTATCTCTAGCCAGAACCCTAGAGATTATCTCGCCTGAAGAGTAACCATTAAGCTCTATGAGACTCCCAATATCTATGTTAGCTTCCCCTAAGCCTAGTATAATGGAGGCCATGTAGGCCTTAGCGTTATCCATGAGTTTAACTCTAGGATATGTTTGTAGTGTCTTGACATGGCTTAAATTCATATAGTATGACACGTATTCTCCACCCTCATCTATTAAGGCTGCTGTCCTAGGTCTAATGTGTGTTACGTTATTCCATGCATGGACCATTATGAATCTTAGCTTACCACCTCTCTCTACGTAGAACTCTGTAATACCAATGTGTAGGCCTGCACTCTCAGGCATTATTAGGCATCCTGTATATACTGTTACTTCAGCTCCCTCCTCAACAATAACAATATTATGTGGTGCTTGTAGAGAACTAGATCTAAGTAGTAGGCATGCCTGTACTGGTATGTCAATCTTAGATTTTCTCTTAACTCTTATAAAGTATCCTCCCGATCCTCTCAGTGCTGCTACTGCTGTATACTTATCTGTTCCTGGATCTATTAGCCTCCACACATAGTCTCTAGCAATATCAGGGTTACTATCTATAAATTCTTCTATCCTTGAAATCTCTAGTCCAGGTATTCTACTCAAATACTTGAATATTGCATGATCTACTTGTAGGTATAATGCTTCTCTACTAGCTTTCTCAATATCAATACCTACAATACTAGTCCTACTCAGGTCAAGCTCCTCTATACTCTCTAATCCTATAGGGTAATCTCTAATATTAACATCTACACCATAGGGTGAGGGCTTATCTAGTGCCTGTTTAGCCCTCTCTCTAACCCACTCTATCCAAGACTTTAAAGCCATACTTTAAAACCTCGCCTAGGAGACTACCTGAGCCACAGTACCTTATAGTACCCTCAACCATTATACATACTCTAGTAGGCTCTATAAATTTAGCTATTAAACCGCTATGTGTAACAATAATAATAGACTTATATGGTGAGAGCTCTAGAAGCCTCCTAATACCCTCAGCTACGAGCATTATAGAGTCTATATCAACACCACTATCAGGCTCATCAATTAAAGCTAGCTTAGGCCTCTGTAATAGTATAGTCGCCAGCTCTACCCTCTTAAGCTCACCTCCAGAAAAGCCTTTACCGAAAGATCTATTGAGGAGGTAACGTATATTAAGTAAGTCTATGGATTCACTTAGATTATCACACTTAAACCTCCTACATACATACTCTAAGAGAGACAAAGTATCAATATTAGATAATTTAGGAGTAAACTGGTGAGCAATAGCTAAACCTCTAGAAACCCTATACTCTATAGGTTTAGAGGTTACATCCTCACCATCAAAGACAATACTACCAGAGACAACATCATAACCAGGAAATCCAATAATACCCCTCAAAAGAGAAGTCTTACCAGAACCATTAGGACCAAGAATATAGAGGATATCGCCGAAACCAACACTTAAATACACACTAGAAACAACCCTACGACCATCAACACTAATAGAAACACCATTAACCTCTAATATACCCAAACAGACTCCCTTAGAAGAATTCTAGAAGCAGAGTCTATATTAACTAATATATACTCTAAACTAATAACTATAAATTTAAATACATATTGCGGATGATACTAGGATATAGCCTAGGTAAGAGGCCCTAATATAAAACTATGATAGTGTAGGCTATGGGCTACTTACTCGTTTAATTCTAGTTCTGGGTTTTCATACATCATGGTGTCATGTATCCTTATTATTTCTTCTAATGTTTCCTTGTCGATATCTCCTATTTTTATTGCCTCTATGTATTCCTCTAGCTTCTCTATATTATTTGCTATTAGTACTATCGTGTCAGGGTTTATTGATTGTATTATGAATTTTAAAGATTTTTGCCCCGGTGTTCCCCGTTTATCTTGTAAGGCTTTCCTTATCATATTACATGTATATTATATGTCTTGAGTGCCTGATGCGACTGTTACGGGTTTTATAGCTGTCTATATTTGTTGATTTCATTCTCCGGCTATAGAGGAAAGCTTACATACTACCTCTACTATTTCAAATATAGGATAAGCCGAGATGTGGGGGTTCCCCAAAACTGTGAGCCTGAGGGAAATCTATGATGGGGAGCTGTGGGTTGGGATTACCCTGAACGGGTAGAAGCCTATGATATGGCTCACGATGAAAGGGGGAGCCTGAGGTCTGTGAAGCCGAGGGTTGACATCAAATACCATGAAACTCAAACCCCTCGTATCACTAGAGGCTAGCCAGTAGACTAGGTAGGCTTCGAGGTTTAGAGAGTAGTATCTCCTACCAGCTATTAGATCATTACTTTTAACATTAAATCCTAGGATGTCATTTACACTTTAGCCAGGGTTCGGCGGCTGTCCCTTTTCTTTAGGTTTGTAGATGCTTAGAGCTCTTAACGCAATCGATATGTGCTAACAGTAGTGCTTTCCATGCTATCCTCTCTATGATTGAAATCCTCGTTACATAATCTAAATCCATAGGGGTATAACTCATAAGATTTATAAATCATGAGTACTTATAAATGTTTTAGTGAGCCTTGGATTCCCCGAGACCCATGGCAGACCTTGGGAAGGAAGCTCAGGGAAACCTAGGGTGGAAAACGGTTTAATATACGAGTACTATTAGATGTGGTGCTATAAGTATTAGTGTTGAGATTGCCACTATTAATATATTATCATCTATTGGCCCATATTCAAACCTCTCTACTATTGTAGCTACTACGGCTGCAATTAGCCCTGTTATATCTGCGTATATTAAGCCTATTGGTATGCATATTAGGCCCATAGCTATATTACCTATCCAGTGTTTAGTTCTACGTCTAAATAATGTATTCCTAACAATACCTGTTATAGCATCACCATATGATATAAATATTGCTGGTAGGACTGCCTTAAAGGGGTCATAGAGTATATGCCATAGTATGAATACACTTATACCCCATGCTAATACGAAGTTGACCTCGTAGAAGTTATCTCTAGACTGGAACCAGTACATAGGCTTAAACCTCCTAGCAGTAGTTAGGAGTATAGCTAAGAGTAGGGATGCTATGAGTGGGAATAGTGGAGAAGTATAGATGAAGGGTGTGAGAGTAGCTACAACACCACCAGCAAACATATGAATAATCTTCCTATTATAATACCTAGCAACATTATCACTAAAACCACGAGAAACTAGGAACAAGTATACTATAAGAGTAGAGAAGATAATAAGGAGGACATAGATTGATAAGAATACTGTGACTAAAGCCTCACCCCAAAAGTCGTAAGGCCAAATAATTAAAGAGAACACAAACTACCCACCTATACAGTACACCTAGAATAATTATAATTAGAGGTATTTAAGCCTTAAATATGATCAACATAGATAGGCGATGATTAAACTCTGCATACCTGATAAAATGGAGAAGAATCCGGGATATTAGCTCATACCGCCTCAGCATCCATATAGGTTTTGGTCATCCACAGGATAGCACTCATAGCAGAGTGTAGAATCCATTAGAAGATCTCTGCTAGCTCAACTCGCATGGAAAGATATAAAACATAAAAACGTCTACGTTAAGTGTACGTGAGGTTTTATAAATTATTTAAACTCTCTCTCCAAGTATTTAGGATGAATAGGGTGGCTGGTATGAGTGTGGATAGGAGAGATTTCATTAAAATTCTTGGTGCAGGTGCCGCCGGCTTAGTTGTGGGAGCCGTCCTCGGATGGGCTACTAAACCTTCTGAAGTACAAGAGATTACTAGAACAGTAACAGTTACAACTCCTGGGGTTGTCGAGAGGAGATTACCCAAGGCTACTGTTAAGATCGGAGTTCTAGGAATAAGGTCTGGTCTCTGGTCTACTTATGGAGAGTTTATAGAACAGGGCGCTAGGCTAGCTACAGAGGAGATCAACGCTAGAGGTGGCATCCTCGGTAGTAGGGTTGAGCTCGTATTCAGAGACGAGCAGGCTGACGTGGTGAAACAGGCTAGAGAGCTCGTCGACGTCGAGAATGTTGATTTCATTGTAGGCATAGACTCTAGCGGTAATGCTTTAAGAGTTGGCGGCATAGTCGATGAGTTAGGTAAGATAGTAATTGTTACACACGCTGCTACCCACAGGCTCACAGAAGAGCTGGTATTTAAGGAGGGTAAGAAGCTCATATTCAGGTCAAGCGTCCCAGTATATCAAGATGGGATCCTAGCAGCCTATATAGCCAAAGACTTGCCAGTGAGAAAATGGGCTGGAATTAACGGGGACTACGAGTTTGGAAGAGTTTCATGGGAACTATTCACTAAGACCCTTAAGACTCTCAGGCCTGACGTTGAGTTTGTAACTGCACATTGGCCCAAGTTCGGAACTGAGGATTTCACTCCATTCATTAGCGCTTTGCTAGCATCAGATGCTGAAGCCTTACATACGAGTATTTGGGCTATTGAGCTTGTGACTCTCCAGAGACAGCTAACAGCTATGGGAGGCTATAAAAAGTTTAAGGCTGTGATTTCGACTCTCGGCTATTCCATGGATGTAGTTTACGCTCTAGGGGCAGACTATCCTACTGCAGAGCTAGGTACATGGGTTAGCGCCAGGTATATGTGGCTCTACCCGCCTACTAAGATTAATAGGGAATTTGTAGACAGGTTTAAAGCTAGATGGGGCAGGCTCCCAGCATACTCTGCCGAGACTACTTACTCGGCGATTTACATGTTAAAGGCTGCCTTAGAGAATGCTGTATCTCTAGATCCAGATGCTGTAGTGAAAGCTTTAGAAGGCTTGGTAATATTAACCCCGGCTGGGGTTAGATGGATAAGGCCTGAGGATCACCAGGCAGTCTATGAGACGCCTTATGGAAGGATAACTCATAAAGGTGTTGAAGTGCCCCTCTTAGAGGATTTAAAAGCTGTACCAGCAATGCTTTATTATAGGCATCCACCCTTTATGTAAGCTTGGGGAAGGTGTTTTCCTCAGTGGATTTAACATCTTTTTTAGTTCAGGGTCTTATTAATCTCTATAAAGGTTCCCTCTATTGGATACTAGCTCTAGGCTTGGTCCTAATATTTGGCGTTGTTAGGGTCATAAATTTTGCTCATGCAGCCTTCTATGTTACAGGATCTTATCTGATGTATACGTTTTACACTTATACAAGTAATTTCATAGTATCTCTCATAATAGCTATGATAATAACGGGAGCTTTAGGCGCTATTGTTGAGATCACAATTATTAGGAGAGTGTATAAGCTTGAAACCATATACCAGCTTCTAGCTACATTCGGTGTAGCCCTCATAGCTAATGAGGCTCAGAAGCTCATATGGGGTAAAGGTGTGGTCTATATATCCATACCTGAAACTCTTGGTAGAAGTGTGGATTTTGGTGGGATTACCATAAACTATTATGTGGCATTGATAATAGTGACAGGACTCCTACTATTTATAGCTACAATAGTATTCATGAATTATACTATAACAGGTTTAAGAACTAGAGCTGTATGGCGGGATCCTGTGATGAGTGAAGCTTTAGGAATCAACACAAGGCTTATCTATACTCTAGTATTCTTTACTGGGACAGCACTCGCAGGCCTCGGCGGGGCTCTTACAGTACCCCTTATAAGTGTTGGCCCAGGGCTCGCCGACTATCTAATAGTTACTGCTTTCATAATAGTAGTAATAGCCGGGCTTGGTAGCATTACTGGCGCTTACATAGTAGCCATACTAGTAGGAGTTTTCTCGAGCATATTAGTCTTAATAGTGCCGGAGCTAGACATAGTAATATTATATATTATAGCAGCCCTCATACTACTATTTAGACCTCACGGTCTCTTCGGTGAAAGGTGACACTACATGTACATGCTTCGCCGTTTAAGGGCTTTAATAGATGGTAACATCATCGCATTACTCCTGCTCATAGGCCTCCTAGGTCTTATCTCATTTACTGGCCACCGTTTCTATATGTATATAGCTACTTTAATAATGATTTTCGGCATATTCGCTATGGGTTATAACATTCTCTTCGGCTATGCGGGGCTTCTATCCTTCGGTCATGGGCTCTTCTTTGGAGTTGGCGCTTACTCTGTAGCTTTATTTACATTGAACGTTTATAGGGATCCCCTAGTAGGCGTGCTTTTCTCGATTCCCATAGCTTTACTGACGTCAATAATTGTTGGTATTTTAACTCTAAAGCATGGGAGAGTATACTTTGCTATCCTAACACTAGCTTTAAGCATGATATTCTGGTCTGCTCTCGTCAAGCTACGCTGGTTAACTGGCGGGAGCGACGGTCTCGTAGGTATACCTAAGCGTGGCGTTCACGTAGATTTGTCAGCGCCCACAGTCTTCTATTATTTTACATTAGTATTCTTTGCCGCTATAATGTTAGGCCTCTACGTGTTAAACAAGTCTAGATATGGACTTCTTCTCAGGGCCCTAGGAACTAACGAGGATAGGCTACCCTTCCTTGGATATTCTACTTTCACGCTTAGGATGATAGCTTTAACAATTTCAGGAGTTGTCTCTGCTTTAGCGGGCGCCCTCTATGCTGTGTTCTATAGTGTTGTCACCCCTGATGTGGCTTACTGGACTTTTGGGGCCGAGCCCCTAGTAATGTCGCTGATAGGAGGTTCAAGCTACTTCCTGGGCCCCCTGGTTGGAGCTATAATATTTGTTTCTCTCACCACTACTGTAGCTAGGTTTGCAGAATATTGGATGTTCCTACTCGGCGCAGCCCTTATAGCGATGATATTATTCTTTAGAGGGGGACTCCTAGGGTTTCTCGAAAGCCTAGTTGGAAGGTTTAAATTGGGGGTTTACCTGAGATGGAGATTTTAAGAGTTGAGAATATAACTAAGAGGTTTGGACGTTTTGTAGCCGTAGATAACGTATCCTTCACTATAAGCAAGGGAGAGACTGTAGCCATAATAGGGCCTAACGGTGCCGGTAAGACTACCTTAGTTAATGTTATAACTAAGAAATTAGAGCCTGATGGGGGTAGAGTATTCTTCGACGGCATTGATATAACCCGCCTCCCGCCTCAGAAGATCTCGAGACTTGGCCTTATTAGGACTTTCCAGGTTGTCAACCTTTTCCCTGTCTTGAAAGTGAGAGAGAATCTTGCTTTAGCTGGTTTAAGAGCGGGTACTACAGGTGAGGTGGAGAGCGTAGCTGAGATTTTAGGGATTAAGAGATATCTGGATAAACGCTTAGTCGAAGTACCTCTGGGAGTACAGAAACTCGTAGAGCTAGGCATTTCCCTACTCTTAAAACCTAAAATGCTCATACTAGATGAGCCTGTAGCAGGTCTAGGTGCTGAGGATAGGTTTAACATGGTTAAGGTGCTTTCAGAGCTTAAGAAGTCGTTAAACCTAATAGTTATAGAACATGATATGGACGTTGTATTCACTCTAGTCGATAGGATAATAGTTATGGATAAAGGTAGAATAATAGCTGATGGGAAGCCCGAGAATATCAGGGAGAATAAGCTTGTGAAAGAAATATACTTGGGTGGCGAGTAATGCTTTCAGTAGAGAATTTAAACGGGTATTACGGGGCTATTCAAGTACTTTTCTCTATAAATTTTAAAGTAGAACACGGAGATATGGTAGCCATTGTAGGGAGTAATGGGGCGGGCAAGACTTCACTTCTAAAATCTATAATGAACATAGAGCTATGGAAAGAGGGGAAAATAGTCTTTGAAGGCATAGACATAACAAGGCTCCCAACACATAGAATAGCGAGGCTCGGAATACTCTACATACCAGACACTGGGGGACTATACCATGGGCTAACAACATTAGAAAATATGCAATTAGCTGCTGGAAGAAAGATCATAGAAATTGATAGAATCAAAGAAATATACCCGAGAATAGAAGAGCTCCTTAACAGGCCTACTGACAAGCTAAGCGGGGGCGAGAGAAAAATAGTTAGCATACTCAGATCCCTACTAATAGAAACTAAACTCATACTCTTAGATGAGCCCACAGAAGGAGTATCTCCAGTAATAACTGAGGAAATATATAGAATGCTTAAAAGATTAAACGAGGAGGGTAAAACCATAGTAGTAGTGGAACCAGGCTCTAGACTTAAAATAGCGTTGAAACATGTAAACAAAATAGGAGTAATGAGAACAGGCAAGTTAGAATACTTTGATACAACTGAGAAAGCCTTAAAAGAACTTGAGCTACTCAAAAAACTAATATTCATATGACTCTCAGATAGAGAGTTAGTATTAGCCTATTAGTCCTCTTATCCCTGTGATTTCTCCAATTATTACCCCGAATAGGAATGAGGCTATAGCTGTAGCTAGTAGTATTAGTGTAGTCTCTATGAACTCCTTCTTGAAGTCTCTATCTCTCACAATACTCCCATAGATTGTAAATAGTGCTATTAGTATTAGGGCTACTATTAGTGATGCTGTAAACGCTATGATCATTGACTTGGTTAAGAAGTAGGGTAGTGCTAGAAGAATAACAGCAATAATGTATGCTATACCAGTTGTGAGAGCTGAGACATTAGGCCTAAGCTTCTCCTCTAAGCCACCATGCTTAGCCTGTAGGTAAGCAGCTCCAGACATAGATATTGCAGCTGATAAGCCGACAATGAGCCCAGCTACTCCAGCTACAAGTGTCACTTCAGTAGCTCCAAGAAAGCCGGCATGAGTCCCTGTTATCTCAACTATAGCATCTGCAAGACCTAAAGCTATGAAGCCTAGGTACTTCACTATACTCTCTTTCTCAGCCATCTCATCAAGCCATGACTTCTCATGTGTAATCTCATCGCGGATAATCTCCTCAAGCCTACTCCTAGCCTCTCCATTAAGCCTGCTAAGATACAGCTTATACGACTCAATAACTCTACTCTCATGCCTCTCTAGAAGTTTAAGAGTAAATGTGAGGCCGAGGATACGCCTAGAGAGGATTAATAGGAAGAGCTTAAGCCTACTATACCCGCTACAATCACCAGAGAAACTCTTCCAGAACTCGTAATGCTTCCTCTCTTGTTCAGAGAACTCCTCAAGTATACTCTTAAGCTCACTATTACCCTCTATCTTAGCGAGTTCTCTGTAGGCAATATAGTCAAAATACTCATCACGGCAAAACTCATACTCAACTTGGCTCAAATAAAACTCCCGGTTTAAACTTAGACTAGTGAAACTTAAAAACATTCTACCTAGAAAAAATTGTAAATGGAATGATAATTACTCAGAAGATACTATTAGCGCCGGGGGCGGGATTCGAACCCGCGCGCCCCGAATGGGGCAACGGGTCTCGAGCCCGCCGCCTTAACCGCTCGGCCACCCCGGCTCCTAATATTTCTAGGTTTACCGGGAGTCTTTAATTTTAACTTATTTCCCTAGCTTGTATCCTTTGCTGGTCTTTACTAGTATCTGTTTAGCTGTTAGCTTCTTTAATGCTAGGTCCCAGTATTCTCTGACTTCATGTGGATGTATTCCATACCATTCTATGAATAATTGTTTGAGGTCTTCTTCTTCAACTTCTCTACCTTTTACTCTCTCATCTTCTCTAAATATTCTAGTTATAAACTGGCTTATGTCTTCTAGCCTAGTCCATGGGTACTGGAACCATACCCACTCTTTAACCTCTATTAGGTAGTAATCTGGTTTAATCTTAGCTACTGGGCTTATCCACTGCATTGCAGCTATCCTAAGCTCTTTAGGTCTCCACTCTTTAACTATGTAGTCTCTAGCTAGTATTAGGCTCTCTCCTGTATCAACAATATCGTCTACTAGTAGTGCATTTAATTCTGTTAAGTCTACTTTATATGGGTATCTTAGTATAGCCTTCTCAGCCATTCTAGCAGCTTCTACCCAGTGCTGGCTCTGTATGCTTATTAAGTCTGTCACGTCGAGGAAGTCACATAGTAGTCTTGCCGGTACGTATCCTCCTCTAGCTACAGCTATTATAACGCCAGGTCTCCAGCCAGACTCCTCTATGATATTAGCTAATCTACGCGTCCAATCTACTATTTCATCCCAGGATACAAGCTTAACTCTAACCTTGACCATAAGGTTTGTCACCAGACTATAATCTACCTATTTATATTATAAGAGTTTATGTAATAACCCCGTATTATAATCTTTGAATCGTGCAAATCAATATGTTTAAGCTTTTAAACCTTATAATTCTAATATTGTAGATTATTGGGAGGAATATGCTTGTAGTAGCTGTTACTGGGATGCCTGGTAGTGGTAAGAGTTTTGTAGCCCAAGTACTAGCTAGAGAGCTCAAATACCCTATTATAGTTATGGGTGATATTGTTAGAGAAGAGACTATTAGGAGAGGCTTAGAATTAACTAGTATTAATATTGAGATGGTAGCTAGAGAGCTTAGAATACTTAGAGGGCCATCAGCTATAGCCGATATTGTTGTTGAGAAAGCAGAGAAGCTAGAAAGTAATGGATTAATAGTTGATGGTGTTAGGAGTCTAGATGAGATTAAGTCACTATCAAGACTTGGGAGAATATGTATTGTAGCAGTACACTCTCCACAAATACTAAGGTATAGGAGGATAATTGAGAGAGCTAGGAGAGGAGATACTATGAGTATAGAGGAGTTTAAACTAAGAGACTACTCCAACCTAGAGCTAGGAGTAGGTAATGTTATAGCATTAGCTAACTACATGATAGTTAATACTTCTACACTAGAACGCCTAGAGGAAGAAGCTATTAGAGTAGCTGGTGAGATCAGAGATGGTAAATATTGTAGTTGAAGCTGAAGTAAAACCAACTGAGGATGTAGATAAGGTTTTAAAAGCAATAACTACAATAATAGACCCAGAGTCAATAGAGACCCTAAACCTAGGTAAATCAACAGTCATAGTAGCCAAATCTAAGAATATAGTGAGCCTAGCAAAACTACATAGACTACTAAGATTAGAGCGAATACTAGACACTGCTAGGAGTATAATGAGGCAGGGTGTACAAGAAAACAAGACAGTATTCTATATACATAAGCAAGCATCATATATGGGTAAGGTAAGCTTCGTATCCGGAGATCACGAGTCACCCCTAGGGGCAATAAAGGTTATAATTGAGAGCTCAAATATATATAATGTAATAGACTGCTTAGCACCTCAAACATCGAAAGGTAGACTATTAAGAGACTATAGTATATATGAGTGTAGAGAAGCGTAGCGAATCCTAATGACTAATTCTATAAGATATATAAGTGTTAAGTCTTCCTCAAACGTTTAAGGATATTAGTATTTTAAGGTGAGCTCTAATGGTATCTAGATCTGGCTTATCCAAGACCCTAAAGATACTCCTAGATTCAGGATTTAGATTTACTATTATAGGTGGGACTATAGTAGAGTATAGTTTAGGTAAAGATGATTTAGGAGATGACGTAGACTTATTCGCTGAATATCCAAGTGTTATATTTGAGGAGAACGAGTATAGGAGGCTTGCTGAAGATAACTCTTGGGTCTATGGTTATACATGGCTAGGCACCCCTAGGATTGTAGCTAGGGTATACGACGAAGAGATCCCCCTAGAATTCTATGAGAATATCTACGACTTCTATGTCCCTGAAGCTATAATAGAGGGTTGTATTAGGGTTCAAGTCGGGGATATTAAGGTTAGAATTGTAACTTTAGAGGACCATATACTCCTAAAAGCTAATGCTGGTAGGAGTAGTGATATTGATAAGCTTAAGGAGATAGCTAAGTATATTAAAAGGGGTAGGTTGAGTATAGATAAGAAGAGGTTATTAGAGAATTCTAAGAGCTTTGAGGATAGCGATGTTATTGTTAGGAGGCTGAAAGATGTTTCAATACTCTAGGCTACTAACCTGGAGCTATAATATTCCTAACTCTAATAGTATAGACTCCCCTCTCACTAGACCATGCAGCTTCAACTATACTCTCCCCGGGGCTTATTAAACCGCTATCTTCTAATATCTTACTAGTCCTCCTTAATCCATCCTCGTATGTTGTATCCCCTACTACTATAGACTCAGAGCCCCATAGTATTCTAACTGCTCTAGCTACTCTCACCTCAGGTACTCCAACATAGAACCTCCTAGTAGGTCTAAATGATGCTAGTCTCTCGGCAAACCTACCAGACTTAGAGTATACTACTAGTGTTGCGTTTAAATTCTCTACTAGCTCTACTAAACCCCTAGCTAGCCTATAAATCTGTACTATTGCTTGAGGCCTCTCAGGTACTAGGCCTTGCTGTGCCTTAACTATAACTCTATACATCCACTGGACTACTCTAACGGGGTTCTTACCTATAGCAGTCTCTCCTGTTAATAGGAGAGCATCTACTGATAGCCTAACAGCCTCATATATGTCTACAATCTCGCTCCTAGTAGGTACAGGCTTATCTATCATGCTAGATAAGAACTCTGTAGCTAGTATTACTGGCTTATACTGTGTTCTAGCAGTATTGACTAGATCTCTTTGTATTAATGGTATCTCTTCTAGGCTAAAATGCATACCTAAGTCTCCTCTAGCTACAACGATTCCATCAGCCGCCTGACTTATCTCTCTAGCTCTCCTAACGCCTGTAGGTGTCTCAATCTTAGCTAAGACTTTAATATCTCTCCTATCATAATCTCTAAGTATAGACTTTACGAGTTCTATTTGCTCAGCACTTCTAGTATAGCTTACCATAACGTGGCTAAATGGCTTAGTAGCTATGTAATCTAGAGAAATCTTATCCTTAACTGATAATGCGGGAGCCTCAACCTCTTTACCACTAATAACAATACCCTTCCTGGGCTCTAGGAGCCCTCCCTGGATCGTCTTTAGCTTAGCCTTCATCCCATCAATACTCTCTACTATCAATATAATCTTACCATCACCGATTAGTATTTGATCACCCTCACTAATAGCTTCAAAGAACTCTTTATGTGGAACAGGAATCCCCTCTAATGGATCAAGAGAGAATACTACATTATCACCCGGGGATAGGGGTAAGGGATTAAAATCGCCTAGTCTAATCCTTGGACCCTCTAGATCGGCTATAAGACCAACATTATACCCTAAAGTATCCTCAGCCTCTGATACTGCTGAAACCATCTTATCCCAATCATCTCTACTACCATGACTCATATTTATTCTAAAAGCTTCAGCTCCAGCCCTAGCCATACCGGCTATAATAGAGCTATCTGAAGATGAGGGACCTATCGTAGCTATTATCTTTATTAAGTTTCTCCTCAAACTATACTCCCAACCATATATGTTAAATTAGAGACTATTAAAGTAGAGTCTACTAGCTAGATATTAATCTTAGAATTCGAGACTCTAGGTTCTTAGAGGTTATTACCCCATATACCCTATCAACTACTTCTCCCTCTACTATTATTAGTGTTGCTGGTATATACTCAACATTGTAATTTTCAGCTATACCTATATCTTTATCTACGTCGACCTTAAAGAAGTAGGCTTTACCTTTAAATATCCTAGCTACTTCCCTAATAGTCTCTTGGATGCTTATACATGGAGCACACCACTTTGCTGTAAAATATAATATTATGGGTTTATCGATCGTATCCACTATATCCTGAAAGTTCCTAGGAATATCTTCTAATATAGTAGTATACTCATCTATCAACCTATCATATATAGCGTGGAGCCTCTTAGCTATCTCTAAGTATAGACTCTTCACTTCTTCATTAATCAAAATTCCACCTTAAAGTAAACCAGTATATTTAAACCTTAAAAGTTAAATTTGAAATTTGGAGATTTATAGGTGATGTAGCTTATTAGGATATAATCCATTCAATATTATCGTAACGCACCTCCCAGGCTTTTATGCTAAGAGGAGGGCTATTACCTACCTTAAGCAAATCCTACCATACTTTACAGTTGTCGACTCAAACCCAAATATTATCCTCGGTAGAGTTAAAGATCCTATAGAAGCCGTAAATATTATAAAATCTAATATTACACCTAAAACAACAATATTAAGGATTATACCCGTTAATGAGGTTAGAAGCGTTAAATTAGCAGATGTTAAAAGCTCTATTCTAAACCTATTATCTAAGATTGGAGAAGGTAGCTTTGCTATTAGGCTTGAAGGCCACCTACTAGATGATAATGGGAAGATTATGAGGAGAATCGACTCTATAGTTAAACTAGCTGATGAGATAGATAGGAGTGTTAATTTAAAGAATCCAGATATCCTAGTTTATGTTAAGATTGTTAAGTTTAGGGGCAGGTGGGTTTCAGCAATATATGTGGGGAGCCCTAATAACATAGTATCTACTGTTAAGATGTTTCAATAGTCTTAAATCCATGCTTCTTAATAATCTCATATACCCTCTTAGGATTCCTCGAGTATAATCTGATAATACTTGTAGTTCTCTTACCTTCATTAACGAGATCTACGAAACCCCTATTAATATCTAATATGGCATTTACATTTTGTGGTAGAGGGAATCCTATAGCAGTATTAGATATCAAGCCCTTATAGACTATGCCCTTAACTGTTACAATATACTCGTTAGGGTAAACTATGAATAAAACCTTACCAACTCTCCTCAAAGCTAGTATCATTGAGGCTTGGTTTATGATAAAGAAGCCCTCCATGTATATTAGGAATGCTAGGAAACTAGCAATCTTCTCATTCCCAGTGAAGCTATAGAATATACTATGCAGGTCCCCAATACGGCCCCATACTAGAAAGAAGTATAGGAAACCTACTAGGAGGCCTAGATTTAGGAGCATCATATACCTAAACTGAGGCTGCATATCTCTAAGTAAACCTTCATCTTTCATCTGGATTTCTCTTAGATTCTTCTCCTCATATAGCCTCTTAGCACTCATTACCTCCTCAGCTTTAACACTCGACCCTCCTAGTGGGCCTTTACTTAGAAATTTACCCTGAATATATGATGTTATGATTATGAGGACCATTATTATTATAAAAGTCTTAATATTAATTCCTAGAAATGCTGCTAGTATAGCGTATAGTATCAGGAAGAGCTGGCTAGATAATACTCTATACCATGTATTCTCAATATAGTAAGACAAATTAGTACACCAAAGAGTTTAGTTAGAAAAGAAGACTTAAATTAAGATTATATAGTAACTAGCTAGGCTTTACCCAACCCTACATCTATTATCTTCTTAAGGTTGACAGTGTCGAATACATTCCCGGTTATTGTCATCTGTCTCATCATGAATGCTCTCATAGCATCAAGCTCTCCTCTCAGTATCTTAGCTAGGGTATCTCTAGACATTGATAGTGTAGCTATAGGGTTGGGGTGAGTGCCCTCTACTATCCTTAGGTTACCCTCTTTAATCTCAATGTAGAAGCTCTGACCTTCAATATTAAACTGGTATACCTTATTCCACGTCCTTATTTCAGGCATTTTAGCTATAGATATATCAAATAACTCTTTAAACCTAGATTGAAACTCTTCAAGCGACAAAGAGTACACCTCAATCTGAGAGTTACTAGCCAACGTTTAAATTTCTTATATATAAAAGCATATAAATTTGAATTATCTTAGGAGTAAACTGGTGCTAAGTTATGGCTAGGAGAGTTGCCATTGTTGGGACAGGCCATTCTAGGTTTGGAGTTAGATATGATGTAAGTATACCTGAGCTTGCATTTGAGGCTATAAGGGAGGCTGTGAATGAAGCTGGTATAGGCTTTGATGATATTGAGCTTGTTGTTGTAGGTAATGCTGGAGGTTGGAGTAGTGAGCCTCTACCAGCTATTGTTGTTAATGAGTATGCAGGCTTATCTGGGAAAGCTACTTTAAGGGTTGAAGCTGCATGTTCTACTGGTAGTGCAGCTATTAAGACTGCTAGGGATGCCATAGCCTCTGGTGATGCTGATATAGCTCTTGCTATTGGAGTTGAGAAGATGAATGAAAGTCCTACTCCAACAGTCGTAGAGTTTATTGGGAGGGCAGGCAACTACTTCTGGGAGTTTGAGAACTTTGGCTTAACATTCCCTGGCTACTATGCTCTATATGCTACATCATATATGTTCCAGTATGGTGCTAGAGAGGAGGACTTCTGTAGTGTGGCTGTTAAGAACCACTACTATGCCAGTATGAATCCTAAGGCTCACTTCCCCAGGAAGATTAGCTTAGAGGATTGCATGAGGAGCAGGTATGTAGCATGGCCTATAAAGCTACTAGACTCATCCCCAATAACTGATGGGGCTGCAGCAGTAATCTTAGCTAGTGAGGAAATAGCATATAAGATTACAGACTCTCCAGTATGGATTGAGGCTATAGGTGCTGCAAGTGATACTAGCAACATATCTAAGAGGACTACATTTACTAGCCTAGAAGCAGCTAGGCTAGCAGCCCAGAGGGCATATAAGAAGAGTGGCCTAGACTCGGAGAGTATAGTTAAGAACCTAGACTTAGCTGAGGTGCATGACTGCTTCACTATAGCAGAAATAATGGCATATGAGGATTTAGGTTTTGTGAAGAGAGGTGAGGGGTATAAGCTTGCTAGAGAAGGACAGACATATATTGGTGGATTAATACCAGTTAATCTAAGCGGTGGTCTTAAAGCTAAGGGACACCCAATAGGCGCTACCGGAGTATCAATGGCTGTAGATATTACCAGGCAACTGCTAGGTAGAGTCGAGAAGGGTAGACAAGCTGAGATAAGGCATGGTAGAGGACTAGCTCATAATATTGGTGGAACAGGTCACTACGCATACGTGACAATATACAGCTTATCTAAGCCTAGAGGTGACTAGATTGAGTCAGAGGGCTGAGATTGAAGCCTGGTTTAAGAAGATGGAAGAATTCGCTGATGAAATGAAGAGGAGTGTTGGAATACCAGCAATAATAGATCCTAGAACAGGCTCTACAATGTGGTATGATCAGAGAGAGCTCAAGATAAGATACTTACTAAGCATTGATAGGATTAAGAAGTTCTTTGAAGCACTAGGAGAAGGTAAAATACTAGCTACAAAATGCAAGAAGACTGGAAGAATACTATTCCCACCACAAGTAGACTGCCCAGGAGACCCTAAGGATGAAGTCGAGTGGGTAGAGATTCCTAATGAGGGAGAGCTAATAACATGGACTATTATAAACATTAAGCCATATAGCTTTAGCCACTACGAAGACTACATTGTAGGTATAGCTAGGATGAGAAACAATGTAAATGTACTATCGTGGGTTAGATGTAGAGATCCATCAAAGCTGAAGCCAGGCATGAAGGTTAAACTTGTAATAGTTAAGAGAGAGCCTGAAGGCCACCTAGTGTATGAGCTTGAACCTGTAGAGTAGCTATAGGCTAGCTCAGCTACTCTTTCATTTTTTGATTAGCTCACTGATACTATCTAGTAGTAGATCCCACCTAGCTAATCTATGTAGTGGCATCTTCTCCCTAGCTCTATAAACCTCCTCAGTATCTATTACAGCCTCTATAATCTTCTCACCAATACCAGCATCTACTATAACTACACCATAAGGGTCTACAACCATACTCCTACCAGTAAAGTTCCCCCCATACTGAGCAGCTACTATAATATAAGTATTATTCTCGTGAGCCCTAGCCTGAGCTAGTACTCTTAAAGTCTCCTCTTTCAAAGGCCCCCTATACCATGCTGCTGGAACAACTACAGCCTCAGCCCCCCTCAACGCCTGTACTCTAAACACCTCAGGGTATCTAAGCTCAAAACATATAGCCAACCCAATCTTCAAGTTACAAGCACTAACAGGCTTAAAGAGCTCGCCACCAGCAGTAATAATTGAGCTCTCACTATAACCAAGAATATCAAATAAGTGAGTCTTCCTATAAACACCAATAATATCACCACTTCTATCAATAACAATAGCAGTATTATAAACCCTAGGAGGCACACTAGACCTCTCAAACATAGTAGCAACAACACAAGAACCCCTAGTAGAAGCTAAATCCCTAAAAAACCCAACCCAACCACCACTAAGATCCTCAGCACCATCCCAAACAAAATCAGAGCTAAAACCAGTAGGATCAAACATAGAATACTCAGGAAAAACAATCAAATCAGGCCTACCACCATAACCATCAAGCAAACGCTCAATAACACCAAGACTACCACTCTTATCCCTCAAAGCACCAAACTGAACCAAAGCCAACCTAACAAAAACCAAACCCCAACCCCCCTTCTATTCCCTTTAGGGAGATACTTTAGGCTCCTTCTTAATCTTTCTTATCTCCCCTTTAGGGGCTTGCCATCGCCTATAACAGTTATCCCTCTAAAGAGTATAACCATAACTTATAGTTAGTACTTGGAGCTTAGATATTTAACTCTATCATGGAGTTCTCTCAGTTTTCATCTGAAGAGTTTAAGGCTACTTCAGCCTACTACATTTTTGTTGAGTATTTAAATTTTGGTTATAATGGTTGTCGCTGGTTGTTTTTGTTAGTGTAAATGGAGATTAGTTGTGGTTTGGGGAGTGTGATTGGGTAGGTTGTATTATGTTGTTGGGTTGTTATTGTCTAGGTTTGGGGTCCATCCTAATTATTTTACGGTTGTTGGATTGTTGTTAGCCTTGTTTGCGCCTGTTGCTGCGTATTTTGGTTTTGGTTTTGTTGCTATTGTTTTGATGTCTTTGTCTGCTTTATTTGATGTTTTGGATGGTTTAGTTGCTAGGGTTTCTGGGCTTGTTAGTCGGGTTGGTGCTTTTTTAGATTCTTTTAGTGATAGGGTTTCTGATGCTTCGTATATTCTTGTTTTGGGTTTGCTAGGGGTTGATTTTAGATTGTGTTATATGCTGTTGGCTTTATCTTTTCTGGTATCATATGCTAGGGCTAGGGGAGAGGGTTTAGGTTTAGTGCTCAAGGGTGTTGGGTTGGTTGAGAGGCAGGAGAGGGTTTTAGCTTTAATAGTTATATCTATTGTAGCACTCTATAACCTATGGCTAGCTACTATTATGGTTGTGGGCCTCGTAATCTTAACGTTTATTACTGTGGCTCAGAGGGTTATGGTTATAGTTAATAGTCTGAAGTCAAGCTAGTACTATGGGCTGGACTATTATGGAGCTCAGTCTATGTGTATCATCTACTACTAGTATAGCTTTGAAGCCATTCACCTATAGTATCCATGGGCATGATGTAGTTGTTGAGGCTTGCTGGTGCTCAGACTCTATAGTTAGGGTTGATATAGAGGATCTAGCATTAATACTAGAAGCTTCTCTAGATAAGTTCAAATATAAGCCTCTATGGGAGGTTTTAGGTAGGAGTGATGCTATGATTGAGGATATGCTTTTAGAGCTATCTAGGAGTATAAAGTCTCCAAATGGCTTAAGGCTCTGTAGGTTAACTGCTAGGTGGAGTAATAGGATGATTACTCTACACATATAAACCTATATAAGCTTAAACTAGTAAGAGTAATATACTAGAGGGGTATGGATTAGGTGACATGATATGGTCCTAGAGTTTATATTCGCTTATTGGTGGCTACTACTGATTGAGAGTTTGGTATTCGCTGGAGTAGTAGCATTAATAGCATTAAATGCTGATAGAATTGTTGGAGATGCTCCTAGGAGCCTAGCATCTCTAAGAGCTAGTATGGGGTTAACACTATTATTCATGGTATCAGCATATATATTCGTCATAATACTAATAGCTATGCTCCTAGGCGGGGGAGCCTATGGTAGCTCTATAGTATTATGGGCTGCTATACTAGCATTTATATTAATACTCGTACAGTGGCTTATAAGCCCCTATATGATAAACATCTTCTACAGAGTAAGATCTCCTAGTACTCGTGAGGAGGAGTTCTACGCTAGAGAAGCTGAGAGATTAGCTAGGCAATCTGGTATTAGTCCTCCAAAGTTTGTTATAGCAGAGGTAGATTTCCCCAATGCCTTCGCTTATGGTAGCCCACTAGCAGGTAACTATGTTGCTGTGACTAGAGGCTTATTAAGGATTATGCCTAGAGATGAGGTTATAGCTGTTATTGGCCATGAGGTAGGGCATTTAAAGCATAGAGATGTAACTTGGATACTTGCCCTCAGCATAATACCTCTAGCTGTATACTTTATAGGTAGAGCATTAATATGGTCGGGATTCCTAGGTGGTGGAGGAGATAGGAGAGGATCCCCATTATACCTTGTAGCTGTTGGTGTAGCTCTCATAGCTGTAAGTGTACTCTTTAGATTCCTCATTGCTCATTTTAATAGGCTTAGAGAGTATTATGCAGATGCTCACTCAGCATTAGTAACTGGTAATCCTAGGGCTCTACAGAGAGCTCTAACAAGACTATACCTAACATACACTAATAATCCGCAGTTAGCAAGCGAAGCTACCAGTAATAGCACGGCATCAATGCTATTTATCGTAGCACCACTCATAGAGATTAATGGTGGATTCTTCTACAATATAGATTATCATATAGAGCAGCTTAAGAATATTAAGACTTCAGCCCTAGAAGAAGTATTCGCGTCACACCCACCAATACCTAAGAGGCTTAGATTTTTAGATAGGGTAGCTCTTAGGTTAGAATAGCTTAGGTAAGATTAAGTTATTAGACTCAACTAATACCTCAATCATCTCTACACCATAAATTTTTTCTAATAACTCTCTAGATAAGACTATACTTGGAGCTCCATAAGCGACTATTAATCCAGAGCTCATGACTACAAGATTATTAGCTATATTAGCGTAGTACGGCTCATGTATCGTAGAGACTATAATGGTTCCCTTCTCAGCTTCTCTCCTAAGTATTAATGATAGTTTATACTGGTTTGCTAAGTCTAGGTGAGAGTATGGCTCATCTAGTAGTAGTATCCTAGGCCTCCTAGCTAGGGCTCCAGCCAGTAATACTAGCTTATGCTCCCCCCCACTTAACGTATTAAACCTCCTACCTGCTAGGCTACTATAGCCTATATATTCTAGAGCTTCAATTGGATCTACGGGGTTCACTATATCATATGTATAGGCTTTAATAACATCTTCTACTGTAGCGTACGGGTCTACCTGAAGGTATGCTGGAACATATGCTATAAGCTTACTAGCCCTACTGGCTTTCATACCACATACGTTAACGTATCCACTAGTAGGCTTTACTATACCAGCTATAACTCTTAGTAGAGTTGTCTTACCGGCACCATTAGGGCCTATTATAGCTGTTATGCTACTATTAATCTCTAGGTTAATATCTCTCAATACTAGCCTTCCATCTAGCTTAACATTAACTCCCACGAGCTTAATACTACACTTCATAGTCTACCAACACTCCTAGACTTAATAGATAGGTATACTAGTAGGGGGGCTCCAATAATAGATGTTATAGATGTTAGTGGGAGCTCCACACCGCCCCCGATAATCCTCACTACTATATCTGAGCCTAGACCAATACATGAGCCTATAATAGCTGATAGTATGAGTAGCCTTGTGAAATCAGCTCCAACAATAAACCTAGATAGCCATGGAGCAGCTAACCCTATAAATCCTACAGGTCCAGAGACTGCTACTAGAGCTGATACTATTAATGCTACTAGAGCTGATAGTATTAGCCTAAGGAGCCTAACGTTAACGCCGTGAGCCTCACTAACCTCTTCCCCCAGTAGGAGTGAAGTTAGATAACCCCTATAGTAGGCTATGATTACTAGAGAGAAGGATACTATGAGGGTAGATGTTATTACAGTATCTCTAGGTGTGAAAGCTACACTACCGAAAAGCCACCCGAGAGCAAAGGGTACCCGAGGCCCCAGGGTGGATATTATGATTACTGTTATCCCTGTTAGGAGGTATGTTATGGATACACCAGCTACAATAATGGATAAGCTTGAGAGCCCATAGAGTGTAGCTATAGAGACTACTAGAGCATACGTAGCTAGACCTCCAGTAAAGGATGCTACATGCCATAATAGTAGATTATTATAGCCTAGTGTCAATACTATTAGGTAGGCTAGAGCTGACCCTGAAGATACACCTAGTATATAGGGGTCTGCTAGTGGGTTGTTAAGAATCCTCTGTATTGTTAAGCCTGATATAGCTAAGCCTAAGCCCACTATTAGCGCTGAGATAGTTCTCCAAAACCTATAATGTATTATTGCCTTATCAATACTATCGCCACCTAACAGTATGCTAGCTAACTCTACAGGATTATAGACCTTGTATGAGCCTATACTAAGAGATAGTATGAATAAGATGAGGAGAAAAATTATGGGGAATAGTATCTTAGAGGTGAATCCCAAATCTAACCCTCTAAACTTCTCTCAACAATAAATAATACGTCCTCTGGAACCTTATCCTTGATTATACTGATTACATCTATGGTTTTGGGCGAAACATCATAGGGTATAGCTTGAGCCTCTACATCGAATAGCTGCGGGTGTAGTATTAAGAGTAGTATTAGTATTGAGGTGATTGTCCTCGGTGATGGCCTAACAAACATGTTCTCATACTCATCGCTAAGAGTATATATCTTACCATCTCTTACAGCTGGGATAGCGTATACGGCATCTCCTAAAGCATCTCTCAGGTAATTTAATAGACTCTCGCGGGTAACTAGTCCGTGAGAAGATGTTACTATTATGATGTCAGGCTTCCTCTCTAATAGAGACTCTGGAGATACCTGTGGCCATAGCTTAAAATCTTCGTAGACATTGTAACCTACTATGCTTAAAATATCGTGCTCCCATGTGCCGCCACCTACAACGAATAGTGGGTTAACCCATACTATTGTTACTATTCTAGGCTTCACCTCTATTTTTCCTGATAGTAGCTTAGCATAGTTTATTGATAGCTTGAGCTTAAATGTGATCTCGTAAGCCTCTACTATTTTACCTGTAGCTTTACCAGCTAGGTTAACAGCTATAATTACATCATCTAGAGCGAAGTTGGGTAATAGTAGTACTGGTATACCGTAGGGTGATAATAGATTCTTTAATGCTATGTGGCTTGGGACGCTAGCTACACCTATTACTAGGTCTGGCTTTGATGCAATAATTTTCTCTACACTTGGCCTCCAATACCCTACTACTATGAGCTCTCCCTTATCCCTCTTCTCAGCTACAACTCTCGGGTAATCAGACCACTCATCTATACCTACTATTAAGTCTAAGGCTCCAATAAAGTATAGTGTCTCTGTAACACTTGGAGCTAGGGATACTATGCGTGTAGGCTTTCTTAGTATGACTACAGTATCTCCTACACCATCATTTAGGCTTACTGGGAATAAGAGCCGTTCAGATAATAGCTCTAAGCTCTTAGTCAAGTTATTAATCTTATCCTGGAGACTCTTAACCTGTAATGCTATAGTCTCATTAGTATATGCTAGCCTACTCTGCATTATGCTTAGCTGGGCTTTAAGCTCTCCAAGCTCCTTAGCTATAGCCTCTAAGTCTTTAGCTGAAGCTACTAGGGCTAGCTGCCCCTCAATTCTTGCTACTCTATCTTTAACTAGCTGTAAGTCTTTAAGGGATTGAGCTTGGGCTTCAATCTTAGACTTAAGATCCTCGAGTACTCTAGCCTGCTCCTCAATAATACTATTAAGTCTTGAAACCTCCCCTCTAAGCCCCCCAATGGCCTGGAATACGATTATAGAAGCTACTAGAAATACTAGTGCTAACCCGCCAGCTACTATCATAGTATTGCGTTGAATCAAGACTGGACACCGTATCCAGACTACTTCCCAAAACTTAAATACTTAAATCTAGATATTGTGTTTAACTTAGCTTAAACTACCTATTAGCATAAGTTAAGCTTTAGGAGTTAGGAGTTTGGGTAAGGCTAGTGTAGATAAGGGTATAGCATTCGAGGATATGGTTGAGGTATGGTTATCACTTAAGGGGCTAGCTTATGAGAAGAGGCCTAGGATAATGTCACCTATAGGCTTCTATATAGAGGTCGACTTCCTAGTATATGATAGTAAAGGTAAGATTATAGTTGAGGCTAAGAACTTAGAGAAGCCTGTTGATAGAGATGTCGTAATGAAGGTCTGGAATAATGTAGTAATACTAGGAGCATATAAGGCTATCATTGTATCCTCATCTGGCTATACTGAATCTGCAGTTAAGCTAGCTAAAAGACTCGGTAGAGTAGAGCTATACACCTTAGAGGAGATTGTTAGAGAAGTTGAGAGTATTAGATTCAAACCACAATCAACATTTATTGAACCAATACTTACACCATGGACAGCTTTAAAGTGGGTTGAGGATAAGGTAGCTGAGAGGAAGCTATTCATATTTAAGACTGAGAGAGGAGAGAGTATAGAGTCTATATACATACCACTATTCTACATTAGATGTAAAATACCAGTAGATCAGGGTAAAGTTAGAGAGACACGTATACTAGTATCAGCTCTAACAGGCCTCCCACTAGCATATGATCAGAAGAGTAGAATAATCTATGACGCATTAGAACATATAGTAGACTTACCTAAGGATATACTAGAGATATATAGAGTACATGCTGGGAGGAGAGTAGCTAGAAGTGAAATAATTCAATACTACGGAGAATCCACATGGATAAGGCTAATGAAACACTTAACACCAAGAGGATTAGTGAAGAGGATAACAGAGAGACCAGTAACAGTAGAGATAATAAACATATACCCAACAATAGATGCATTAGAACAAGTAGTAGAAAGCATAGAGAAAACAAGAAAAACAGATAAACCACAATCAGACTTCGAAGTCAAAGAACAACTATACTCACAAGGAAGCATAACACTATTCCTCGAGCAAGTACTAAGAGCAAAAACACAGACAATAATACAACTATACGCTCCAGTATATAAAGTAAAACTAGTAGATAATAGAGGAAACTACAGGAACATAATAGTAGCCGGGTGGATTAAAGAACCAACAATCTATAACACAAAATACTTCATATAGAAATAGTAGCCGGGGTGGCGCCGGGGAGGGGACTTGAACCCCCGACCACCGGGTTAACAGCCCGGCGCTCTACCTAGCTGAGCTACCCCGGCACCAACTCTACCTCCTCCAGCCACACTATATAAACTGAAGCCCGAGGCTTATATAGGGTTTAATAGTCTTATCTAAGCATATTATCCACCATATCGATTAACCCATCCTCCCGAAGCCCCCTCTCAATCCTATAGAGCTGTTCTGGCGATACACCAACACTACGAGCTACCTTATAGGGTGGCATTTTCAGACTCTTAGCATATAATAGTAGTATTAGGCTCCTCAACGCACCCCTATTACATAGTCTCCTCTTAAACTTATAGTTATTAATTAGAGCATCTAACACTCTAATAGCCTTACGATTACTCCTAAGCCATAATACAACATCTGAAGGCAAACACAACTCTTTAGGAACCCCCACACCCCTAACAATAATACAACTAGCATCCTTAAAAACAATCAAATCACTAACCAACACTTTCAATTCCCCTCCTCTCTATCCCCTCAGGAAGTTCCTTTATCAATAGAGACTCACTAAAACAAATCCTTAAATACTCACTTGATGAGTGGGAGCTATCAAAAGATATGCGAACATTGATGAGTAGAGGGTCTGATGGAGAAATACGAACAAACATTATACAAACCAATAGAGATATCCGAACACTAATATAGCAGGCTGATATAACTCCAAAT